>TARA_R110002110_G_scaffold2152_4_pt1 | contig 23506 bp, 21 predicted proteins | sample TARA_R110002110 | Tara Oceans TARA_R110002110 (sample SAMEA4397330) | marine metagenome | biome: Polar Biome; feature: [SRF] surface water layer (ENVO:00010504); material: water (ENVO:00002006), including particulate matter (ENVO:01000060) such as... | depth 5 m
GGCATCCACGTTGGTTGAAATCGCCCAGATCACATCGTCCCATTTCCGCGCGTCGATATCGTGGTCCACGACGATAACGAACTTGGTGTACATGAACTGTTTAAGATAGGACCACACGCCCATCATTACCCGCTTTGCGTGACCCGGATATCCTTTGCGGATCGACACGACGGCGACACGGTACGAACAGGCCTCCGGCGGCAGCCAGAAATCGACGATTTCGGGGAATTGCTGCACAAGCAGCGGGATAAACACGTTGTTCAGCGCCCGGCCCAGCACCGAGGGCTCGTCCGGCGGGCGGCCCGTGAACGTCGTCAGGTAAATCGGGTTCTTCCGCATCGTGATCGCGGACACGGTAAACACCGGAAAGGGCTCGGCCGCGTTGTAATAGCCGGTATGGTCGCCGTATGGCCCTTCAAGCGACGATTCACTGAGCGAGACATGGCCTTCAATGACGATTTCGGCTTCCGCCGGCACTTTCAGGGGCACCGTCTTGCAGTCGACCAGCGCCACCTTCTCGCCGCGTAAAAGCCCGGCGAACTGGTATTCGGACATGGATTCGGGCACCGGTGCGACGGCGGCGATGATCGTGGCCGGATCGGCGCCGATCACGGCGGCAGCGGGGATGCTGTCGGCACCCGCGCTTGCCGCATCGCTGGCATGATGCGCGCCGCCACGATGGGCGAGCCAGCGCATGATCGTGGTATCGCGCCCGGTCACCTGCATCCGGTATATGCCGACATTGGGCTTTCCGTTCCTGCCGGCGGTGACGACCAACGGCCAGGTGATCAGCGGGGCCGGCTCGTCCGGCCAGCACATCTGGACCGGCAGTCTGGCGAGATCGATATCGTCGCCGGTCAGCACGACTTCCTGGCACGGCGCGCGGGAGACGGTTTTCGGCTTCATCGCCATCACGGTCTTGAGCAGCGGGAGCATCTCGACTGCTTCGCGCCAGCCGCCGGGCGGTTCGGGCTGGCGCAGAAACGCGAGCTGTTCGCCGAATTCGCGAAGCTGTTCCGGCGTCTTGTCCATGCCCCAGGCGACACGTTCGACGGTGCCGAACAGATTGGCCAGTACCGGCATGCCGCAGGGGTTGCCGTCTGCATCGGTCGCATTTTCGAAAAGAACCGCCGGGCCTTCCTCGGCCAGCAGCCGGGTCTGGATTTCCGTCATCTCCAGGCGGGTCGATACAGGCGTCGGGACACGCACCAGCCGGCCTTCGGATTCGAGGCGGTCGATATAGTCGCGGAGATTGGCATAGGCCATGGTCGGGCGGTTCTGCCCGAAGCCGGGATAACGGTCAAGCGGGACAATCCGCGACCTGTACACACGCGCCGGATTCGGGCTCTATACCGGGTATGAACGATCCTGTTACACACGCCAAAACTTACCCGTTTCCGGTCCCCGGCCGCTCTTATGTGTTCCGCAACGGGGAGCCGCACGATCTCGACGACCACGGCTTCGACCGAACCGGGCGGACGCCGGTATTGGCTGCCGGCTCGAACCAGTCGCACGAACAGCTGGCGCGCAAATACAGCGTGCTGCCGGGGCATGTCGAAATTCCGATCCAGCGCGGGCTGCTGGACGATTTCGATTCCGTCTATGCGGCGCATCTCGCCGGGTACGGCTCGGTACCGTCGACGTTTCACCCGTCGCCCGGCACCCGGGTGACGACGTATGTGCTGTGGCTGGATGACGCACAGCTCAACCGGATGCATGAGACCGAGCGGAACTACACCTATGACCAGTTGGATAACGTGCGCGTCGAGATCGCAGACGCGGGCGAAACGCTGGACCGGGCCTATGCCTATACGGCTGTCGTCGGCTGCCTGAATGTCGATGGCGCCCCGGTCGCGCTGGCGGAAATCGGCGCTGTGGGCCGGACTCTCCGGTCCATGCGTCAACCGGAAGTGCTTGAGCATATTCGCGGGCGCCTAGACCCTGATATCCATCTCGACGCGTTCATTCAGGCCCATATCGACGACGAGGCCCTGCGTCATGAGCGCACCGCCGCGCTGTCAGCGGATGCGCTGCAACTGGACTTCGCCCGGACCGTGCTGGGTCGGTTCTAGCCAGAACCAGAGCAAGTCGTTGCGGGACCGTTTCGGTGCGACAGGTCTGTCAGCCACGCGCGATGCCACCTGAACCCCGACACCCGGCCGGGGGTAACAAGCCATGCTGACTCAGGGTTTCCCGAATTTCCTGGCAGTATCGGCGCTATTCCGCCGCCACTGTTTCTGCGGCTGAAATCCGCGCTGCGCAGAACTTGAATTCGGGAATTTTGCCAAACGGATCGAGCGCGGGGTTCGTCAGCAGGTTTGCGGCGGCTTCGACGTAACAGAACGGAATGAAAACCATGCCTTCTGGCACGTCTCGGTCGGCGCGGGCTTTCAATTCGATAGCGCCACGGCGGGTTTCGACCCGGATGGGCTCACCCGGTTTCAGGCCGCGCTTGCCGAGTTCGCGCGGCGACAGATTGGCGGTCGCCTCGGGTTCTATACGATCGAGGACTTCCGCCCGGCGTGTCATGGATCCCGTATGCCAGTGTTCCAGCACCCGGCCGGTGGTCAGGATCAGCGGGTAGTCGTCATCCGGCACTTCGTCCGGCGGTAAAACGTCGGCCGGCACGAAGCGGCCGCGCCCGTTCCCGGTCGGGAACCCTTCGCGGAAGATTATCTCCTGGCTGACCCCGTCTTTGCCGACGGGATATGTGACAGAGCTTTCGTTCACCAGCCGTTCCCAGGTGATACCGTCCTTCGACGGCATGCACTGCGCCAGCTCTGCAAAGACTTCGTCCGGTCCGCCATAGTTCCAGTCGAGCCCGATGCGCCGGGCGATTTCCTGGATAATCCATAAATCCTGTTTCGCGTCGCCCGGGAGCGGCAGGGCCTTGCGCCCCAGCTGCACCTGACGGTTCGTGTTTGTGAACGTGCCGTCCTTCTCGGGGAATGCACTCGCGGGAAGGATGACATCGGCGAGTGCGGCGGTCTCGGTCAGGAACAGGTCCTGCACCACAAGATGATCCAGCGAGGCGAGCGCCTTGCGCGCATGGCCGGCATCCGGATCGGACATCGCGGGGTTCTCGCCCATGATATACATCGCCCGGATCTCGCCGGCATGGATGGCGCCCATGATTTCGACGACCGTCAAACCGGGGGCGGGATCCAGCTCGGTGTTCCAGAAATCCTCGAATTTTGCATGGACGTCTTCGGACCCGACCGCGAGGTAGTCCGGGTAAAACATCGGAATCAGACCGACATCGGACGCGCCCTGCACGTTATTCTGGCCGCGCAGCGGATGCAGACCGGTGCCCGGGCGGCCGACATGGCCGGTCATAAGGGCGAGCGAGATCAGGCAGCGGGAATTGTCGGTCCCATGCACGTGCTGCGAAATCCCCATGCCCCAGAAGATGATGCTGTTCTGCGCGGTGGCGTATTTTCGGGCGACAATACGGATCGTCTCTGCGTCGATGCCGCAGATACCGGCCATTTTTTCCGGCGGGAAGTCTTTGACGTGTTTTTTGAGGTCGTCGAAACCCTCGGTATAGCCCTCGATATAGTTCTCGTTCGCGAGGCCTTCCTCGATGATGACATGCATCATCGCGTTGAGAAGGGCGACATCGCTGCCGCCCTTGAACTGCAGCATATGGGTGGCGTGACGCGACAGCGCCTGGCCCCGCGGATCCATCACGATCAGGGTCGCACCGTTTTTGACGGCATTCTTGAAAAACGTTGCGGCGACGGGGTGGTTTACGGTCGGGTTGGCGCCGATGACGACGATGACATCCGACTTCTCGCAATCGTAAAACGGCGCTGAGACGGCGCCCGAGTTGACGGTTTCCATCAGCGCGGCAACCGACGACGCATGGCAGAGCCGGGTACAGTGATCGACATTGTTGGTATGGAAGCCGGTCCGCACCAGTTTCTGGAAAAGATAGGCTTCTTCGTTCGATCCCTTGGCGGAACCGAATCCGGCAAGCGCATTGCCGCCCCGTTCGTCGATGACTTTTTTCAGGCCTGCTGCCGCGAGGTCGAGCGCTTCGTCCCATGTCGCTTCGCGGAAATAGTCCAGCGGGCGCGCCGGATCCAGCTGGACCGTTGGGTCTTTGGCAAGACCTTCCTTTCGGACCAAGGGCTTGGTCAGCCGGTCGGGGTGATGGATGTAATCGAAGCCGAACCGGCCTTTGACGCAGAGGCGATTGTGGTTCGACGGTCCGTCGCGACCGTCGACGAACAGCAGCTTGTCGTCCTTGATGTTATAGGTCAGCTGGCAGCCGACGCCGCAATAGGGACACAGTGAATCGACCTGGCGGTCCGGCTGTATGCGGCCCTCGGGCGCGGCAACGGTCGAGGGCAGCAATGCGCCGGTCGGGCAGGCCTGTACGCATTCGCCGCAGGCAACGCAGGTACTGTCGCCCATCGGGTCGTCGAAATCGAAAACGATTTTCGCGTCGGCGCCGCGATGGGCCATGCCGATGACGTCATTGACCTGGACATCCCGGCAGGCGCGGACGCAAAGCGTACAGTTGATACAGGCATCCAGATTGACCGCCATAGCCGGGTGCGACAGGTCGGGTTCGGGCGTCAGGCGGGCCGGAAAACGGCTGTCGTCGATGCCGAGCCTGTCGGCCCATTGCCAGAATTTCGATCCGGCATCATGGGCGTGGTCGCGCGGGGGCTGATCGGCGGCGAGCAGCTCGAACACCATGCGGCGCGACGATTCCGCGCGCTCGGTGGCGGTGTTGACGACCATGCCTTCCGTCGGACGGCGGATGCAGGAAGCGGCGAGCGTGCGTTCGCCCTCGATCTCGACCATGCAGGCACGACAATTGCCATCGGCGGCGTAGCCGGGTTCGGGAGCGTAGCATAAATGGGGAATGTCGGTGCCCTGGCGCTGCGCGACCTGCCAGATCGATTCGCCCGGTTGTGCCGTGACGTCGTGCCCGTCCAGCGTGAAGGTGACTTCGGTGTTGCTTCCGTCCAGGGGCATGAGGTGATGATTTCCTATTTTACGTCCTGGGGGAAGTGCCGAAAGACCGACAATAATCCGTTTGGCGCGGCCTGCCCGAGACCGCAGATAGACGCATCCGTCATTGTCCGGCTGAGTTCTTCAAGCAGGGGGCGGTCCCAATCCGGCGCGGACATCATTTTTACTGCTTTTTCGCAGCCCGCGCGGCAGGGCGTGCACTGGCCGCAGGATTCGTCCTCGAAGAATTTCATCAGGTTGAGGGCGGCATCCGCGGCACTGTCCTGTTCGGACAGCACGACGACGGCGGCCGAACCGATCAGACAGCCATGTTCTTCAAGTGTGCCGAAATCGAGCGGCAGGTTGTCCTTCGATGCCGGCAGGATGCCACCCGAGGCACCGCCGGGGAGGTAGCCCTTCAGGGTGTGACCGTCAGCCATGCCACCGCAATACTCGTCGATCAGTTCGCGCAGCGTTATCCCCGCCTCGGCGATTTTGACACCCGGCTCTTTCACCCTGCCGGAGACCGAAAACGTGCGTATTCCCTTGCGTCCGTTGCGTCCGTGACTGGCGAACCAGTCCGGACCCTTCTCCAGGACATCGCGTACCCAGAAAAGCGTTTCGACATTGTTGATCAGGGTGGGGCGGCCGAACAGGCCCACCTCTGCGGCAAAGGGGGGACGGTGACGCGGCAGACCGCGCTTGCCCTCGATGCTCTCCAGCATCGCCGATTCCTCGCCGCAGATATACGCGCCCGCGCCGCGCCGCAGATGCAGGGTGCCGGGTTTGAGCAGATCCGTCTTTTCCAGTTTCGCGATGGCGGCGAGCAGGATCTGGCGTGCCGCCGGGTATTCATCGCGCAGATAGATAAAGCATTCCTCGGCCTCGACCGCCCACATGCCGATCAGCACGCCTTCAAGGAAACGGTGCGGATCGGTTTCCAGAAAGTACCGGTCCTTGAATGTACCGGGCTCGCCTTCGTCGGCATTGACTGCCATCAGACGGGGGCCGGGAAAACCGGAAACGATCTTCCATTTTCGCCCGGTCGGAAATCCCGCGCCGCCGAGACCGCGCAGTTCCGACTGTTCCAGGCGTGAAACAACCGTCTCAACCGTGAGACGCCCGGACAGGCAGTCCCTCAGCGTCTTGTAACCGCCTTCAAGCAGGTAGGTGTCGTAGTCGATATGACCGGGAAGGGAAGGCGATGTCTTCCTGTTGGTAATGGCGTCCGCGACCCGACCGGCATCGGCGTTCAGTATCTGGTTCTGGCCGACGGCAACCGCGGGCGCCCGGTCGCAGGCGCCCATGCACGGAGCGGTAAGAACGCGGACGGTGTCGCCGTAACGGTCATTCAGGTCTTTGAACAGGTCTTTGGCGCCGGCGAGTTCGCATCCGATGGAATCGCAAACGCGCAGGGTGATTTCGGGCGGCGGTGCGTCGTCATCGCCGAGCACGTCAAAATGGTGATAAAACGTCGCGGTTTCGTACACTTCGGCCATCGCTAGGCGGAATTCGGCGGCGAGCGCGACAAGGTGGGCGCGCGCCAGGCAGCGATACGCGTCCTGGATCAGATGTAGTGCTTCGATCAGCAGGTCGCGCCGGCGCGGCATGTCGCCGAGCAGAGCGGCGATCTCCACCGCGGCGTCGGGGTCGACCTGGCGGCCCTTGGGCGCGGAAGCCCCCTTGCCGCCCCGGCCGGGGCCGCGGAATTTCAGAATGTCGGTGTTGCCGTCAGCCATCAAGTTCGTCTTCCCGAACGGTTACAAGATCGACGACATCGCCGTTGATCAGATGCTTGCCGGCATTTTCGAAGTTCACGGTAATCCGCGCACCGTCGACCGACTGCACCTGGCCAATACCCCAATCCGCCTGCGACGGATGCCGCACCAGCGTACCGGGAATAATATTGTGTAACATCCGCCAAACTTTCTGTTTATCTCGATCAATTTACAGGAAATTACGGTTTCGTTAATACCGTGTCAGTTTCTTTGATAACTCAAATCGCCGCCATCGCCGGCTATCCGGCAACGGAAAAGGACAAACCATGTCATACATGATCGATCTTCGGGTACTCGAACTGCTCTGTTCACGCATCTGTCATGACCTGATCAGCCCTGTGACGGCGATCAACAATGGTATGGAATTGCTGGATGACGACCCGGGCGACATGCTGAACGATATCCGCGATTTGCTTATGAACAGCGCCTCCGAGGGAGCCGGCAAGCTGCAATACTTCCGGCTGGCCTATGGGCTTGGCGGCGACCCCGACGGCGAAATCGGTATCGGCAACGCAGCCGATCTGACCGTCCGGCTTGAAAAGCATGAAAAATCCTCGATAACTTGGCCCGCGGACCGTGAGCGGATGCTGCCGCGGCTGGTGATCAAATCGGCGATGAACATGGTCCTGATGGGTATCGAAGCGTTGCCGCGAGGTGGCGATATTACGGTATCGTTCGACGATGGCGGCGTTCAGGTAATTGCCGCCGGGCAGGGTGCTCGCGTCGAAGAAGACAGCCTGAAGACCCTTTCAGAGGGGACGGCCGTGGAAACGCTCACACCGCGGTCGATTCAGACCTATTTCACCGGTCAGGTCGTTGCCGCAGCCGGCGGCACGCTGAGCGTCCACGACAGCACGACCGACACGGTTAAGCTTGTCGCTGACATAGGCGGTTGATCCGATTAAACGCCCGAAAAACCGGGAATCGTGGGTGAGAGCTGCTTTACCGGATTTTAATTAAATTGCCCCATATTGCCTTGTCGGCAGGACACCGTGTCCTACCGGGCAAAGTAATAGCCGCTAAGGACAGGGCGATTTATGGACGATCTTCTTACAGAGTTTCTCACCGAAACCGTTGAAAGCCTGGACAACCTGGACGTTGAAATCGTCCAGCTGGAACAGAATCCGAATGATCCGGAACTGCTTGGCAATATTTTCAGGCTGGTTCATACGATCAAGGGCACTTGCGGATTCATTGGCCTGTCCAGGCTTGAATCCGTTGCGCATGCCGGCGAGAACGTTCTCGGGAATTTTCGCGAAGGGGTTCAGGAGGTTACGCCCGAAGCGGTCAGCCTGATCCTTGCCGCTCTGGACCGGATCAAGGAAATCGTCGCCGTTCTTGAAGAAACCGAATCCGAGCCGGCGGGAGACGACAAAGAGCTTATCGCCCAGCTTGACGCGATGTACCGCGCCGGCAAGGAAGGCGGAGCCGCATCCGCTCCCGCCGAAGCAGCACCGGCTGAACCGGCACCCGCCGAAGAGGCACCCGCTGAAGCGACCGCTGTCGCCGAAGATGCTCCCGCCGCCGAAGGCTCGATCTACGAACGCGCAGGCGCGACGTCGGCGATCGATGCGGCGATTGAACTGATGTACGGCAAAGTCATGGCCGACGAGGAACTGGCGCCGTTGTTTGCAGGCGTCGATATGGTCCGGATGCAGGGCCACACCGTCGAATACATGATCAAGGCATTCGGTGGGCCGGATGACTACTTCAACGATGCATTGAAGCCGTTTTTTGCCCAACTCGCGCAAAACGGCTTCAGCGGCCCGCATTTCAACAAGGTCGGAGATCATCTCGCGGCGGCAATGACCCTGTTGGAAATCGATCCCGCGGTGATTGACGATGCGATGATGGTTTTTGCGGCGTCCGAAGGCGAATTCGTATCCGGTGCCGAAGCCGAAGAGGTATCCGCCGGCGAAACGGAAGCCGAAGTCGAAGTCGAAGAGGTGAAACCGGAGAAGGTCGAAAAGGCGGCGGCAAAGGAAACGTCGGTCGCCAATCAGTCGATCCGCGTCAATGTCGAATTGCTTGAAAACCTTATGACGACCGTGAGCGAACTGGTGCTGACTCGTAACCAGCTGCTCCAGATGGTGCGTCACCATGAGGATAGCGAATTCAAGGTTCCGCTACAGCGGCTCAGCCACGTAACCACCGACCTGCAGGAAGGGGTGATGAAAACCCGGATGCAGCCGATCGGGAACGCCTGGAACAAGCTGCCGCGTATTATCCGCGATCTCGGAAACGATCTCGATAAAAAGATCGAACTCAAGATGCTCGGTGCCGATACGGAGTTGGACCGCCAGGTTCTCGAAATGATCAAGGACCCCCTGACCCATATGGTCCGGAATTCCGGCGATCATGGACTTGAAGGACCGGCCGACCGGTTGAAGGCGGGCAAACCGGAAACGGGTACGGTAACGCTGAACGCCTATCACGAAGGTGGGCATATCATTATCGAGATTGCCGACGACGGTCGCGGTATCAATATCGCGAAGGTGAAGGAAAAAATCGTCACCAACGGGCTTGCAACAGAAGCCGAGCTTGAAAATTACTCCGATCAGCAAATTCAGCAGTTCATCTTCAAAGCCGGATTCTCCACCGCCGAGAAAGTGACGAACGTGTCTGGCCGTGGTGTTGGCATGGACGTCGTCCGAACGAATATCGAAAAAATCGGCGGTCAGATCGAATTGCGCTCGGAAGAGGGCAAGGGGTCCACGTTTATCATCAAGATCCCGCTGACACTTGCGATCGTGTCTGCGCTAATCGTGCGGTGCGGCACGGAGAAGTTCGCCATTCCGCAGCTCAGTGTCGTCGAGCTTGTCCGGGTGTCCAGCGCATCGGATCACCGGATCGAAAAGGTCAATGAAACACCGGTTCTCCGCTTGCGTGACCGGCTCTTGCCACTTGTCTCGCTGCCGAACCTTCTGAATCTACGATCCGATGATCTGCTGAGTGCTATCGACAACCAGCATGCCGACGCTGATGCGGTGTCCGATGCAGATGGGGCCGAACCGGTACCGCAGACAACAAATGCCGAACGGAAAGACACCAATGGCATGACCGATGAGAACGGCGACAGCTTTATTGTCGTGGCACAGGTCGGTCCCTACACGTTCGGTATTGTGGTCGATGCGGTCTACGACACAGAGGAAATCGTCGTCAAACCGGTCGCTCCGATCCTGCGGGACATAAGCGTTTATTCGGGGAACACCATTCTTGGTGACGGCAGCGTGATCATGATCCTGGACCCGAACGGTATCGCAACGGCCACCGGAAACATCTCGGCGACCAACCCGACCGAGGAAGAAGGCTCCGAGGTTGTCAATGCTGGCCGCAATGAACGTACGGCGTTGCTCGTGTTCCGTGCCGGTAGCGAGGAGCCCAAGGCGGTGCCGCTGGCATTGGTTGCGCGGCTCGAAGAGATTGACGCCGAAAAGGTCGAGACCTCCGACAATCAGCTTGTTGTGCAGTATCGCGGTCAGTTGATGCCGTTACTGCCTGTGACCGAGACCTTCGAGCGCCAGACGGAAGGCCGGCAGCCGGTCCTGGTATTCACCGACCGCGATCGCAGTATGGGTCTGATGGTCGATGAAATCCTCGATATCGTCGAAGAGAATCTCAACATCGAAATCAAGACGGGTACCGAAGGTGTGATCGGCAGCGCGATCGTTGACGGGAAAGCCACCGAAATCATCGATGCTTCCAGCTATCTCACGCGGGCCTATCACGACTGGTTCGGCAGGACCGACGAAGGCGCCGAAAGCGGGAACGTCAATGGACGTGTGTTGCTGATCGATGACAGCCCGTTTTTCCGCAACCTGATGGCTCCGCTTCTGCGGGCCGCCGGATACGATGTCCTCACTGCCGAAAATGCCGACGACGCCCTCACGATGCGGGAAGCCGGAGAAGTCTTCGATGTCATCGTCAGTGATATCGAAATGCCTGGTATGGACGGCTTCGATCTGGCGCGCGAGATCCGTGAAAAGGGTGCGTGGACCAAGACACCCATCGTTGCGCTTTCATCGCGGACGTCGCCGGCGGATATCGCCGCGGGCCGCGAAGTCGGGTTCGTCGATTACGTGCCAAAGCAGGATCGCGAGGCGCTCCTCGAATCCCTGTCGAACACAATCGTCAAGATGAAAGGCGCAGCATGACCGCAAATTCGAAAAAACCTGTCTCGAATGCAGACCAGGATAATGGCGCAACGCGTGAGTTCGTAACCGCGTCTATCGGCGACCAGATGTGTGGCATCGCCGTTCTGCAGGTTCAGGACGTTCTCGCGCCGCAGCGGATCACGCCGATTCCCCTGGCGCCGCCGGAAGTATCCGGCTCGCTGAATTTGCGCGGCCGGATAGTTACAGCGATCGATCTTCGTATTCGGATGGGTTTGCCCGAACGCGAGGAAGGAGCGCGGACGATGAGCATCGTCGTCGAGCACCAGCATGAGCTTTACAGCCTGATCGTCGATGATGTCGGCGATGTCCTGAAAGTCTCGGAAAAGAACTTCGAACGGAACCCGGCAACGCTGGATTCTCTGTGGCGTACCTATAGCGAGGGCGTCTACCGGTTGGAAAAAGGTTTGCTGGTCGTTCTCGACGTATCGACGCTCCTGTCCTTCAACGCCAGCGAAGAAGCGGCGTAAATTTTTTCAGGCTGAAAGAGTAGAATGAAATCTTGTCTGGTAGTGGACGATTCAAAGGTCGTCAGGATGGTCGCGCGGAAGATTCTCAAGGATCTCGAGTTCGAGATTGTCGAGGCTGTGGATGGTAAGGATGCGCTGCAGATTTGCGGTGACCGCATGCCGGATGCCGTGCTGCTCGACTGGAGCATGCCTGTCATGAACGGTATCGATTTCCTGCGGGAAATGCGAACACTGCCGGGTGGAAAAGCCCCGGTAGTCGTTTTCTGTACCACTGAGGACGACGAAGCGCATATCCGCGAAGCTATCACGGCGGGTGCCAACGAGTGCATCATGAAGCCGTTCGACGGCGGCACCGTGGAATCCAAGTTTTTGCAGGCGGGACTGATCTGATGTCGGCCTCCCAGGCGACTTCTGTCCCATCTGACGGGCCCGCAGAGTCAGGCCGTCTGAAGGTCATGATCGTGGACGATTCCGCTGTTATTCGCGGTATTTTCCGGCGCACGCTCGAGGCCGATTCGGAAATAGAGGTAGTGGCGTCCGTGTCCAACGGCCAGCAGGCAATCGATGCGCTTGCCAAAACGCCGGTCAAGGTGATCGTGCTGGATATCGAAATGCCCGTCATGGACGGGATGACGGCCCTGCCCAAACTTCTCGAAATGGAGCCGGGCGTAAAGATCATCATGGCGTCGACATTGACGGAGAAAAACGCTGCCATCAGCCTCGAAGCGCTTGAAAAAGGGGCTGCCGATTATATTCCCAAGCCGACGGCAAAATACGAAATCCATTCGGCCGACAGCTTCAAACGAGAACTTGTCGAGAAGATAAAGGCACTCGGAGGGCTTCCGCAATCGGCTCTGAGAGCAGCGGCGGCTCCAGCCACGCGTGCATCGGTGGCCTCGGCTGCGGAGAAAAAAGCCGTGTCGGCGGTGCCAATTACCAAGCGCCCTGTATCGAATGTGCCGCCCAGAATTATATCAATCGGCAGTTCGACCGGTGGCCCCCAGGCCCTTTTCAAGGTGTTTGAAGGTCTCAAAGGGCATATCGACCATTTGCCGGTCGTCATCGCGCAACACATGCCGAAGGCCTTCACCGGTATTCTCGCCGAACATCTGTCGAAGGTAGCGAATATGCGTTGCGCCGAGGGCGTGGATGGCGAGCCGCTGGAAGCCGGGCGAATCTATGTCGCCCCTGGGGATTTTCATATGTATATCGAAAAATCGGGCGGCGGCCATGTAATCCGGTTGAACCAGGATCCGCCCGAAAATTACTGTCGGCCATCTGTCGAACCGTTGTTCCGGAGCGTCGCAAAGGAATTCGGTTCCGCGACTCTGGCGCTTATGCTGACCGGGATGGGGCATGACGGTTTGGCGTCGTCGGAGACGCTGGTCGACTCCGGTGCAACACTGATCGCTCAGGACGAGGAAAGCAGCGTGGTCTGGGGGATGCCCGGCGCGGTCGCCAATGCCGGTCTCTGTGCTGAAATTCTGCCGATCGACCAAATAGCCCCTCGTGCAATTAATCTGATGCGGAGAACCTGAACATGAACCCGCAGGATTTCGAGTATCTGAAGGACTTCCTGAAAACCCGGTCCGGCATCGTTTTGTCGGCCGACAAGCTTTATCTCGTGGAAAGCCGGTTGACACCGGTCGCGCGGGATCTTGGCATGGCAGGTATCGACGAGTTGATCGAGGCATTGCGGAAGACCGCGGATGAACGCCTGAAGACGTGCGTCACCGATGCCATGACGACCAATGAATCGTTCTTTTTCCGCGATCAGAAACCCTTCGACAATCTGAAGGACCATGTTTTGCCGCCGATGATCGCAGCACGCAAAGCGAAGGGACAGAACCGTATCCGAATCTGGAGCGCGGCGTGTTCGAGCGGGCAGGAGCCCTATACGATCGCGATGATGCTGCTCGAGAACAAGGACAAGTTCGGCGATATGGCTTTCGAGATACTCGCGACCGATCTGTCGACCGAGATCGTCGAGAAGGCGAAAGAGGGGGCGTATTCGCAGTTCGAGGTCCAGCGCGGATTGCCGATCCAGCTCCTGGTGAAATATTTCACGCAGACAGAGACAGCCTGGCAGATATCCGAAGACGTTCGGAAAATGGTTCGGTTCCAGACTTTTAACCTGCTCGACAGCTACGGGGTTCTCGGCAAGTTCGATATCATTTTCTGCCGTAACGTCCTGATCTATTTCGATCAGGACACAAAAGGAGCGATCCTGAGCCGTATGGCTGATATCTCGACGCCGGATGCATCGCTTTTCCTTGGCGGTGCCGAGAGCGTGATCGGTATCACGTCGGATTATCAGCCGGTTACCGGTGTGCGGGGTGTATACCAACTCGCATCGAATGCTCCGGCTGTCGGCGCGGCGCCGCTTTCGGCCGCCGGCGTCAAGTAGCGGAATTAATCCACTTTTTGCCCGGCTACGGTCATGTCGACCCGACCGGACCTGTCAATCGGCTGGTAACAGCATAAAAAAAAGACCGGCAATTACCGGTCTTTTTTTGAACCCATTCGGTGAGGGCATTTCTGTCAGGCGGTTGCCCGGGTCGGTTCTTCGTCGGCATCGACATTGACGCCTTCGTCCAGCGGATCGCGCAGCACATAGCCACGACCCCACACGGTTTCGATATAGTTCTCGCCGCCGGTTGCCGTCGACAGCTTCTTGCGCAGTTTGCACACAAAAACGTCAATGATCTTTAGTTCCGGTTCGTCCATACCGCCGTATAGGTGGTTGAGGAACATTTCCTTCGTCAGGGTCGTTCCCTTGCGCAGCGAAAGCAGTTCCAGAATGCCATATTCCTTGCCGGTCAGGTGCAGGGGCTGGCCGTTAACCTCGACCGTGCGGGTGTCCAGATTGACAGCGATCTTGCCGGTCCGGATGATCGATTCCGAATACCCTTTCGACCGGCGGACAATCGCCTGGATACGGGCAACCAGTTCGCCCTTGTCGAACGGCTTGGTCAGATAATCGTCGGCGCCGAACCCGAGGCCTTTTACCTTCTGATCGGGCTCGGAGAGCCCGGAGAGGATAAGGATCGGCGTTCTTACCTTGGAAGACCGCAGCCGCCGCAGGACTTCATACCCGTCCATATCGGGAAGCATGAGGTCGAGAATAATCAGGTCATAATCGTAAATTTTTCCGATTTCGAGACCGTCTTCGCCAAGGTCCGTACAGTCACAAATGTAACCTTCGGACTTCAGCATCATTTCGATGGTTTTCGCTGTCGAAGTATCGTCTTCGACCAGAAGTACTCTCATGAAATTCCCCCGGACTGATCGAACAGCCCCTTAACCGAATTGATTAACGATGCGGTCATAATGCCCCCCAGATGGTTAACAAAGCGTATACCGCCGACCCTATTTAACGACTTTACCAAATTTAAATACCGGTCCTGCATGATACTTGTCCAGCCTAACTTATTGAGAATTCACAGTTTTGCTAGCACAGACCGCATTGCCCGATCCCGAGCAGATATTTTCAACGATCATTAACGAAATCGAACAACTGGACGATCGTGTCGTTTACGGGCGGATTTCCGCGGTTCAGGGCATGCTGGTCGAGGTCGCCGGCGTGCCGCAATCGCTCAGTGTCGGAGACCGCTGCGCCGTCAGCGCCCGGAATGGCCGCGACGTGCTGTGTGAAGTGATCGGCTTCCGCGACGGCAAAGCGCTGGCTATGCCGTTTCACTCTCTTGAAGGTATCGGTCCGGGCTGTAAGGCGAAAATCCTGCCGGCCCAGACCGCGATCCGGCCCGACGAAAGCTGGCTCGGGCGTGTTGTCGATGCCATGGGCGAGCCGGTCGACGGTCTTGGCCCGCTGGGCGAAGGCCACAGGTCGTACCCGTTGCGTGCCTCGCCGCCGCCTGCACATACGCGGGCACTGGTGGGTGAGAAGATCGATCTCGGCGTTCGCGCGATCAACACTTTTACGACATGTTGCCGCGGTCAGCGCATGGGCATTTTTGCGGGCTCCGGCGTCGGGAAATCCGTCCTTCTGTCGATGCTCGCAAAATATACGACAGCGGATGTGAACGTGATCGGACTGGTCGGCGAGCGCGGACGGGAAGTGAAAGAGTTTCTTGCGGAAAGCCTGGGCGAAGAGGGGCTCGCGCGGAGCGTTGTCGTGGTCGCGACTTCCGATGAATCGCCGCTGATGCGTCGCCAGGCCGCGTTCGAGACCCTGGCGATTGCCGAATATTTCCGCGATCAGGGTAAAGACGTGCTGTGCATGATCGACAGCGTGACGCGGTTCGCGACGGCGCAGCGTGAAATCGGGCTGTCCGCCGGCGAGCCGCCGGCAAGCAAGGGATATACGCCCACGGTTTTTGCCGAATTGCCGAAACTTCTGGAACGCGCCGGACCCGGCGCGGGAGAGGGAACGATCACGGGGCTTTTCACCGTGCTTGTGGAAGGCGATGACCATGATGAGCCGATTGCCGACGCGGTACGCTCTATCATTGACGGTCATATCGTTCTCGAACGCGGTATTGCGGAGAAAGGGCGCTATCCGGCGATAAACGTATTGCGCAGTATCTCGCGGACGATGCCGGGCTGTAACGATGCCCGGGAACGAGATCTTATTCTCCGCGCCCGGACCTTGATGTCGGCCTATGACGATATGGAGGAAATGATCCGCCTTGGCGCCTACCGCCCGGGCAGCGATGCGCGAACGGATGAAGCGATCAAGTTTCACGAACCGCTCGAAGCGTTTCTCTGCCAGGACAAGGGCGACGGAACGGATATAGCGACCGGATACACAATGCTTGAACAAATCCTTGGGGAAGGCACGCAATGAAGGGACTACCGGGGCTGATTCAGCTCAATCAGTGGAAAGTCGACGAGCAGCGGCGGAAAGTGACCGAACTGGAGATCCTGAGCGAGCGTCTTTCGGACGAAGTCGACCAGCTTCAGGCCGATATCGAACGTGAAGGCCGCAATTCGGGCGACAGCCTGGAATCCAGCCAGGCGTTCAGCGCTTTTCTGGCGGGTACCATGGCGCAGCGGGAAAAACTGCGCGGCAGCATTGCCGATCTGCAACTCCAGATATCGGCCGCCAAGGACGATCTTGCCGACGCCTACCGGGAGCTCAAATCCTATGAGGTTGCCCAGGCGAGCCGCGACGCGCGCGAACACCGCAAACAGGAACTGCGCGATCGCGTGAAGATGGACGAAATCGGCATGGGTATGCACCGGCGCAAGATGGGAACGGCCTGAAAGCGGCGTCCCGTCACTACTTTGTAATTATTTCCGGTCCCATCAACATGGTCGGCAGCCAGGTCGATATAAACGGCACGTAGGTTACCAGGATCAGGAAGATGAACATGATGCCGACCCAGGGCAGGGCGGCTTTGACCACGCTCATCACCGACATGCCGGCGACCCCGGCGGTGACGAAAAGGTTCAGCCCCACCGGCGGCGTTATCATGCCGATCTCCATGTTGACGACCATGATGATGCCGAGATGGATCGGATCGATACCGAGCTTGATGGCGATCGGGAAGACCAGCGGTGCGACGATGATCAGCAGGCCGGAGGGCTCCATGAACTGACCGCCGATCAGTAGCAGGATGTTGACCACGATCAGGAACATGACCGGTCCCATACCGGCGGCCAGCATCCCTTCGGCGATGGACTGGGGAATGCCTTCCTCGGTCAGCACATGTTTCAGGATCAGCGCGTTGGCGATGATGAACATGAGCATGATGGTCAGTTTGCCGGCCTCGAACAGCGTCCGCTTGGTGTCGGCATGCCAGAGCGAGGATAGGGTCCGCCATGCGATCATCAGGCCGCCGCGGCCTTTTTCGGCAAACGGTCCCATGTCGCGATAGACGAAGTTGGAAATCAGGAAAGCATAAATCGCTGCGACGGCGGCAGCTTCGGTCGGCGTGAAGATGCCGCCATAGATGCCCCCGAGGATGATCACGATCAGCAGCAGGCCCCAGAATGCACCACCTGCAGCGGCACCGAGCTCGCCCCAGCCCGCCCAGGGCTGGCGTGGCAGGTCACGCACGCGGGCGGCGATATAGATGCCGATCATCAGCATGCCGCCGGCGATCAGGCCGGGGACGACGCCGGCCAGAAACATGCGCCCGACAGACACGTCGGTCGCCGCGGCGTAGACCACCATCACGATCGAAGGCGGGATCAGGATGCCGAGGGTTCCCGCGTTGCAGATCACGCCGGCGGCGAATTCCTTCGAATACCCGACCTGCCGCATACCAGCGATGACAATGGTCCCGATGGCAACCACGGTCGCCGGCGACGACCCCGAAAGCGCCGCGAACATCATGCAGGCAAACACCGATGCAATGGCGAGCCCGCCACGCACATGGCCCACCATGGCGATGGCGAAGCGAATGATGCGCTGCGCGACACCGCCGGTCGACATGAAGCTCGATGCAAGGATGAAAAACGGAATGGCGAGAAGGGTGTAGTGGCCGTCGAATGCGGAAAACAGCGTTTGCGCAACCGAGGCCAGCGATCCGTCCGAGTAGGCCATCAGGACAACGACGCTCGACAGACCGAGGCTGATGGCAACCGGCACACCGATCATCATCAGGCCGATGACCATGCCGAAGAGCAGGGCGACTTCCATGGCTCAGCCCTCCGCTTTCTGGCCGGGTTCCCGGGAAGCTACCGCTTCTTCGAGCATTTCTTCGGCTTCGTGCGAGGCGATAATCGTGTGTATCTCGCCCCGCATGATGCGAATTCCCGCCTGGATAAACCGCCAGGTCAGCAATGCCATGCTGATCGGCAATACGGCATAGGGAATAAATCGCGGGATTTTCTCGTATTTTTCGCCCTCATTCAGCCAGTCGCTGAGAAACTGCAGAAACCCGGGCATCGGGATATCGTTTACCTCGAGGAAGGCGCGCTTGGTCGCAAACGGGTACCAGTACTCCCAGCTACCGATCAGCAGCAGGATACTGAACGCGAGACAGGCGGCGATGGCGATCAGGCCGAAAAACTTGCGCGGACGCTCGGGCAGCCGCGCGATTAGGATATCGATACCGAGATGCAGCGATTTCTTGACGCCGTAGCATGTACCGAGAAGAACCAGCCAGGCGAAGAGAAAAACCGTGGTTTCCAGCGCCCAGAGGATATTATCGTTAAAGACGTATCGCGCGACCACGTTTGCGAATGTCACGAGGGTCATCAGGCCAAGAAATATGGCGATCAGCGTTTCTTCGAAATTGTCCGTCGCGCTGCGATGCGCATTAGGATCCGCTCCCGACATGGCGTCGTTCCCCCGTTTTGGCCTGTCTCCGCTTTTTGGCAGCGGTTGAGCCCGGTTCAGTAGCAATCCGCGGCCGGTGCGTACCGGCCGCGGGTGGTTATTTTCGGATAGCCAAGGGGAATACCCCGATCAGCTGCCGGCGTTGGCAGCCTGGGCGGCTTCGATCATGTCAGCGCCGATGTCGCCTTCGAACTTGCTCCAGACGGGTTTCATTGCATCGACCCATGCCTTGCGCTGTGCGGCGTTGAGCTTGCGGATCGTGCCGCCCGATTCCATGATCTTCTTCTTGTTGGCTTCGTTAACCGCGAACGCTGCCTTGTTCCGGGCCGCCGTGACTTCCGTCATGATCGTCGAAAGCTGGTTGCGGATGCCGGCCGGAAGACCATCCCACCATTCGGTCGATGTCACGACAAGATAGTCGATGATGCCGTGATTGGTCTCGGTCACGCCGTCCTGCACTTCGAAGAACTTCTTGCCGTAGATGTTCGACCAGGTGTTTTCCTGACCGTCGACGACCTTGGTCTGCAACGCACCGTAAACTTCCTTGAATGCCATTTTTTGCGGGTTCGAGCCGAGTTGCTTGAACTGGGCGACCAGAACGTCGGATGCCTGAACACGGAATTTAAGGCCATTGGCGTCTTCGGGCTTGATCAGCGGGCGATTGGCCGAAAGCTGTTTCATGCCGTTGTGCCAGAAGGCGAGGCCCTGCAGACCGCGCCGGCGCATGGAATCTTTCATCGCCTGACCGGCGGCCGAGTTCTGGAAACGGTCGACCGCGTCGATGTCGGTGAACATGAAGGGCAGATCGAAAATACGGAATTTCTTGGTGAATTTCTCGAACTTCGACAAAGAGGGTGCCGCAAGATGCACATCGCCCTGAAGCATTGCTTCGAGGACCTTGTTGTCGTCGTAGAGGCTCGAATTGGGATAAACGGTCATGCATGCCTTGCCGTTCATCTCTTCATTGACGCGCTTCTGAAGAAGTGTCGCGGCAATGCCCTTCGGGTGCTTGTCGGTGTTGGTAACGTGGCTGAACTTGATATGAATTTCGCCTTTGTCGCAGTTCGCGTAGGCGGGTACGGCCATGGCGGCCACGGAAACGCCCGCAAGGGCGCCGACGATAATTTTGCGCATAGGAATCCTCCCTAGAAAGACACAGATCGGCGTGGCCGGTTAATCCGGTACAGCGTCCGATAGGCTTAAGAAAGCAACATTTGTGCCAGTTTCCGCCATTATCAGCCTTCTGGACGAATATGGGTTCTAACAATCTGTAATTGTTAATAATTCTTAAGGCTTGGCGCTTGATGACGGCGGCGTCCCCGAACCCGGCATGTGTGGAAAGCTACCCAAAGACGTCTGAACGATGCATGGTATTTTACCCGGGCGTGGCGCCAAGCATACGGTGCGGTGACCCATGCGATGATCAATCGATATCAGGTTGCGAACGTGCCGTGCACATACCGTTCGACGCCGATTGCGGATTCAAAACGCCGCTTGATCAGAACGGGATCGAACGGTTCCGGTGGAACGACAACATCCAAGTCCGGCGCCGTCTTCAGCGTCAGCAACGATGCCTGTGCGCTATCGATGGCGGTTTGGAGTTCCGCGGCGAATATCCCGGGTTGATCGATCGATGTCGCCTCCAGTCCTGCTGCTTTCGAGAGCGCGGTATAATCGAGCGACGTACTGGTCAGTGCCTGTCCGCCTGATGCACCGTGAACGCCATTATCGATCAGCAGGATGGTCAGATTCGGCGGTGCGACAGCGCCCGCGGTGACCAGCGACCCCATATGCATCAGCATCCCCCCGTCGCCCTGTACAACAATCACCTGCCGGTCAGGCTGGGCGACGGCCAGGCCGATGGCCAATGGCAGCGCCAGTCCCATCGCATCCTCGACGTAAAAATTCTCGGCCCGATCCTGGATGACCGCCCACAGGTATGATGCGTTACCCAGCGATGTCACGACCAGGGCATCCTCCGGAAGTACCTGCGCCAGTGCACGGTAGTAATCTTCCCGCGTTGGAGTCGTTCCGCTCACCATTGGATATCCTCCTTCGACATCAGCAACACGTAGGGGCAGTTTCCTTCTTCGGCGAAGGCGGCCGCCGCGGCGACCTGGGGTCCGATTGGGCGGTTGGCGTCGATGCGGCTATATGCCAGTCCCAGACCATTAAGAACGGGCTCGGTCACCCGGCCTTTCGGAATATGATAGAATACCGGATCGTCCTCCGCGCCCCGGTACGATGCCAGTATCAGAACAGGAAACTGATACCTCTGGGCGAGGCTTACCAGCCCCGCGCCCATGCTCAACAGCCCCGCGTTCTGGATGAGCAAGACTGTACGGGCGCCGCCAAGCCGTGCGCCGCAGGCGATCGCCAGAGCCTCTTCTTCGTGGGTCGCCCGGATCAGCCTCATATCCGGCGCGCTGTCTATCCTGACGAGAATCTCGCCCAGCCAGCTGTCGGGCACCGACACGGCTACACTGAAACCAAGGGTTTGAAGAGTTTCGAGTACTTTAAGGGGGCGGTGCTCGGTACGCGTCGATTTAGTGTTCAATTGAGGGCCTCTGGCTCGTTTGCAATAGATGGCTTTGCCCGCAGGGCGCTCTTATACCGGTAAGTCTCAATCGGCCTCTCCTGCATCAGCGGCGTTGAGCCCTTCGAGCTGGTATTTCCGGATTTTGTCGTAGAGCGTTTTGCGGGAAATGCCGAGTGCTTCGTATGTTGGCTTCAAACGATATTGATGGCGTTCGAGACAGGCGCGAATGACAGATTTCTCAAAAACGGCGACCTGGTCCGCAAGCGCGCCGTCATGATCCATGGCTGTATCCGTTTCCGATGTTTCCATCCCAAGTCCCTGTCCGAGGGCAAACCGCATGGCGGCGTTTTTGAGTTCCCGTACATTGCCCGGCCAGGGGTAGGTGGCCAGGGCCGCAATGTCCTGGCCCGACATTTCCGGCACCGGACGTTTGAACCGGACGGAAGCCTGGCGAAGAAAGTGGAGCATCAGCGGCAGAATGTCGTCCTTGCGGTCACGCAGCGGCGGCACGCCGATGGCAAGAACGTTGAGCCGATAGAAAAGGTCTTCGCGGAACGAACCGCCGGCTATCGTTTTCAGGTCGGTTTTGGTTGCGGCGATGACGCGCACATCGACCGGGATCTCGGTGTTGGCGCCAAGTGGCACGACCAGGCGGTCCTCGAGCACGCGCAAAAGTCTGCCCTGCAGTTCAAGCGGCATGCTTTCTATCTCGTCGAGAAAAAGCGTGCCACCGGTGGCGTATTCGAACTTGCCGACGCGGTTTTCATTCGCCCCGGTAAAGGCGCCGCGCACATGACCGAACAATTCACTCTCGATCAGGGTTTCGGGTAAAGCCGCACAGTTGATCGGCACGAAATGGCGGTCTGCGCGCGGGCTGAGTTGATGAAGTGCCCGGGCCACCAGTTCCTTTCCGGTGCCGGTTTCTCCCCGGATCAGAATGTCGGCGTCGGTTGTGGCAAGGCTGGTGACATCGGTTCGCAGTTTGATCGCGGCCGGGCTGGTGCCGACGATCATGTTTTCGAGGCGGGTCGCACCGCTGATCGCTTCCCGCAAGGTCCGGTTTTCGAGGACGAGGGCGCGCTTGTCCGCCGCACGGCGGACGGCATCGACCAAAACGTCGGACGCAAACGGTTTCTCTATGAAGTCGTAGGCACCGTCGCGCATCGCATCGACCGCCATGGGCACATCGCCGTGTCCCGATATCAGGATGACAGGCAGTTCCGGATCGCGCTCCAGCGTCGTGGCCATCAGTTCGAGACCGTTCATACCGGCCATCTTTACGTCCGTGACGATAACGCCCGGCCAATGGCTGTCGATACGTTCCAGTGCATCATTGGCCGAGGCGTGGCATTCGACATCGAACCCCGCAAGTTCCAGGGCCTGTGAACAGGCAACCCGCAGGTGTTCCTCGTCATCGATAAAGAGAACCTGCCCGGTCACGCAGCCTCTCCCGCGGCAGCTGTTGCGGCGGCAAGACTTACCGTAAAGACGGCGCCGCCATCCGGGTGATTGGCCGCACTTATCTCGCCGCCGAACTGTTTGATAATGCCGTATGTGATGGAAAGTCCGAGCCCCATGCCCTCACCGACATCCTTGGTTGAAAAGAACGGATCGAAGAGCTTGTCGATGTCTTCGCGAACGATACCGCCCCCGGTATCGCGGACGGCGATTCGAACATCCGTTGATGTTGCTGTGACGGACAGGTGCAGGTGCCGGGCAGGCGTATCCCGCATGGCGTCTAGCGCGTTCGCGATCAGGTTGACCAGCACCTGCTGGAGCCGGACGGCACCTGCGGTGACCACCGGGTCCTTCGCCGGAAGCTCGGTCGATACGTCTACATTATCCGCTTTGATCCGTGCATCCATCAGCGCAAGGGCTTCGGCGATGGTTTGGTTTACCGATACCGGGCGCAGGGGAACCGGTTCGTTGCGGGCATAGGTCCGAAGGTTTCGGATGATCTTGCCCATGCGTTCGGTCAACTCGGAGATCCCTTTCAGATTGGTCCGGGCCGGCTCGACCTGGTCGCGGTCGAGGTATGTGCGGGCATTATCGGAATAGGATCTTATTGCCGTTAACGGTTGGTTCAGTTCGTGGCTCAAACCGGCAGACATCTGACCCAGTGCTGCCAGTTTTGTGGCCTGAACCAGCTCCGCCTGGGTCTGGCGCAGCTGCATTTCCGTCTTATGCCGTTCTGCAATTTCGTTTCTCAGATGCGTATTTGCTGCGGTCAGATCTGTTGTCCGGGCGGCGACCTGGCCCTCAAGCTGCGCCTTCGCGGTCTCCTGTAGCGCCAGTCGCTCGCTGTAGCGCCGGCGGCGCTGGTAAATATTGGC
>TARA_R110002110_G_scaffold147282_2_pt1 | contig 23413 bp, 15 predicted proteins | sample TARA_R110002110 | Tara Oceans TARA_R110002110 (sample SAMEA4397330) | marine metagenome | biome: Polar Biome; feature: [SRF] surface water layer (ENVO:00010504); material: water (ENVO:00002006), including particulate matter (ENVO:01000060) such as... | depth 5 m
AACTGTTGCAACCGCGCCGCGTTGGTCGAGCCGCTATATAAAAGTTCTATGGAAGGAAATCCAAAAGCATCTGCTCTATCATACATCACACATTGTGCGGAAGCTGTGAGTATAACACTGCTACTGATAAATCCCTTTTCAATGGGAAATGCGCCTGTTAGATCGGGTGCCAGCGTTAATATTTTAGAAGAAAAATCAGTAACGTTAGCCGCATCGGCGTTGGTCATCACAAGGTCCATGCCGTACTGCTTATTGGTATCAAAGGAAAAGAGGTCTTGTGCTTTGCCCTCAAAGGAAGTGAGTCCACGGTGAAGGAAAAATTGTGCAGTTTCCGCAAAAAAGTTGTTAGCCATTAATTCATAATTAATTTTAGGTTCTCCTGAATTAATAACATAAGAACCAGTTTGCCTTGCCAAATTATTAGGATCAAATTGTTCATATTTGTCATTATAATAACGACGTGGGCTAAGAATTGCTTCAAACGGCACTCTGTCTATTCGTGCATTGTAGCCACCGTCGCGGCTGATTTGTTCATGACCTTGACCATCAAAGCCGTACGCAACCCCTATAAATTTGTTCAACCAAGGAACTGATGATGAATATTGCGTGCGTTGGGAAAGAGTATATAGCGACGTTGTGTAAGCAGTTGTATTACCGTTTGCGGCATATAAAGCTCCGCTCATACTTAAAACGTTTTTATTTAAATAATCTCCATACGACCACCAAGCTCCATTTCCCGACACAGCAAGCGCTGACCCGGCTGGGGCAGACGTGCCGTCGTCTCTTCCCAACCTATAGATTGGATAATCAACTGCCAAGCCCGATTTAATAGTATTAAAAAGAATGCCGGGGGTTATGTAGGCATTATAAAACAACCGCATGACGGGCGCGTGTTGAATTTGCGTGGTGCTGCCGGTGGCAACGGGATTAACCCATACTACGTCAACAGCGTTGGAATCGACATAACTAGTTTTTAACTCTGTTGCAAGTTGAACCGTGCGTTGCTGTGGATAAAAACCGTCGTATGGAAGTAGTTTAAGATAAGCCTTTGCTTTAAGCCCAAATTTCTTAACACCAAGTTTTGTATCTTCTTGAATGGTTCCTAGCACATTAGATAACTCTGCTGCCGAATAGCGTTTTGCGGTGTTGGTATTAGACGTGCCAGTAAGGCTCAAAAAAGAAGCCAGTTGCACTTTAAAATCAAAGCCATTAGAAAGATAAGTTTCAATATGATCGTCCATTCTAAACTCGGGCACAATGGAATAATCCTTGCCCTGTAATCTAAGTTCCTCGGCATATTCTGCATAGGAATTATAAAAAGGCTCCCTGCCCGATTGTGTGGCGACTTCATAAAGTGCATCGCCTGTATTAAGAATGCCGCCGGTTACCGACCAATTGATAGAGTTGTTCAGCAATGGCGTTGCGCCGCCAGCAGGATATGATGCTTGCGTCAAAAATTGAATTGTTCTGCGTGCATATGTTGGAGAAGAGGCTTCCTGAGATCCAACACTGACAGCGGCAAAGAAATGAAAAGTAGTATAGGCGTTTTGTAAATCTCCTGCGCCCTTGGGTGCTCCCGGTCCAAAGTTTAGGGTGCTAATCCAGCCGGGTTGTACCGGTAATGCGTCTGAAAATTCCATTCGCGCATCCATTGACCACAGTGATCTTGTAGCAAACGGCTGATTGTTAAGTGGACCAAGGGAAAACGGCTGGGCTTTGTCACCAAATGAATTAGTGATAGGTCCGTTGCGGTCGCCGCGCTTAGTTTTCCACCATGTATTATTAAATTGGTCTCTGGTTCGTGTTTCATTTAAAAACTGAAAATCACTCTTGGGATAAATGTTACTGCGCACTGTAAGTTTTTCAATTGTTAAATCTTTCTCGGAAATTATTTTGTCTAAGAAGGTGGGCTGGTTCGACAGCGCCTGTTCAAACCCACCTTGTCGAACCTGTAAACCTTCATTTGTAAACCCAACTCTTTTGTTTGCATACGAGACTTTAAAATCAAAAGAAGTGTTTTTCAATTGGATGAACATGGGGTCGGTCATAGATACGCAACTTTGAGTAACATTGTTCAAGGAAGGTGTCAAAAGTTGGTGACCATGGAAATTCAAGCTCTTGCTCTGAGTGATAAACGATATTACGTTTTTTTCTCGGTGAGCAATAACAATCGGATTGTCATGTTTGCGAATTGCTTTCCAAGAGGGGAACCCATATGGACCATTTCTGTGGAGCAGAAGAGAGTTAAGCATTGCTGCTGGTCCAGGGAAATTGGGAGCATTTGCGTATCGCTCAATCCAATCAATTTGAACGCCACTCTCTGCGGCTGCGTCGTCGGAAAGATTAAAATAAGTGCCAGGTGACCTAAAATAATCTGCTGCCCCCAACGTTAAACTAAAAGATGGAAATCCCAAAGTGTTTGTGCTGGCTGTTAGCGGTTCGTAAATGTTAGTGTTTAGCCGCACAAAATCAGTCGGGATTGGCTCGGAGATGCCTGCATCGGCGGCGGCATCGCCTCGGGCATTAAAATGTTGTTTTGATGTCCCAAAATAACGAAGACCATTTGCCTTTTCCAAGTAAGAAACCATATCACTAGAACTTACAAACGTAATCTGCTCATTGGGCACAAGCTGGTTAGTACTATTTTGATAACGATTCAGGTCTGCGGATTGGTAAGACTCCGCGATCCACAGATATTGTAAATCTGTCGCCGGAATTTGAGTTTGTACAAACCCGTTATCATATATTATTTTACTACCGAAAGTAGTATAAGTGTTCATCGTGCCGGCTGAATTAGAAGGTGGGTAGCTTGATGTGCCATATGGTGCGGCAAAATTTTCCATTGTCGCAGCATTATAATTCGTTTGATCGGGGATAGTGTGATTTACATCAGCGCCGCCAGAAGGCGAACTCATTTTCCACCACGACACCATATTTCCATTAGGAGATACCGAATTGGGCTGGGCGGCAGAATGCTGCCTTAAATTTGACGGTCCTATGATTGCGTCTCGGGGATAGTAAAATTCTTTAAGCTGTCCAGCATTAAGCGCCTTGTCCCAAAAGCTCACTTCGTCAATATATCCTTTGAAGCCGGTGTTGGTGACCGTTTCGAAACCAATGTGAGCAAGGGAGCCCGGTGCCTCAACAAAAGCCCCTGTCGGCATCGCAGCGCTGATCACCTCCATAGCATTCCCGTCTATTGACATAGTGGGGTAGTTTAAATTATTGGTGGCATCCCAAGAGACTGCAACGTGATGCCACTGATTAATGCTTTGCTTCTGGTCGAGGCGGGATTGGAATTGAACATTTCGGTCAGTAAATTTCTTGTCCAAACCGAGAACCCAGCCGCCAGCCAGAGCATATGCAAAAAACTGCATCCAACTGGTAGCGGTTCCATACGAAAAAATATTATTATAAGATCCGGTGGCTGGCTCTTCTAAATAAACCCAGGCTGAGATACTAAATTTAGGACTATTGGTAATTCTGGGACCAGCGGTTATACTAAGAAGATCGTCCGTGCCTGCAATACTAAACCTGATAGACATGTCGCTATAGCTTGCAGTTGCAACAGCAATTGGTCTTGTATAACCATTTCTATAGATGTTCAGGAAGCTGGCAGTTTCGGCAGAACTGCTCGCTGCCGAACCAGACTGATAACCTCCAAACGCCGAAGGAGTCCTATACAAAGTGTTCAGCGCGTCTCTAACCATGGTATTGCGATAATTCAAATTGTTATAAACTGATAATTCACGGGTAGCTGTGTCTAAACCGCCGCCCATTGTTTCTGGCGAACCGGGAGAATTAAAAATAGAACGAAAAACTGTTTGATATTTGTCTCGCTCTGGCAGTCCATATGGCACCACGCCCGATACATATGGAGAATCAGTATCAGCAGGAACCTTTTCGGAAGCCAGATATAGCCCATGGATTGCACCATGTTGCCCTACAGTTTGAAGCACATTATAGGTTTGTTGATAATTTCCAGCACTTGCCGAAGCAAAATTGCGAGGTGTGACTGAGCCGGGTCGCGGATCAGTTGACGCTGTTTTAAAAGCAGTGTTGGCAATAACCACAGGATCAATATTGCCGCTAGGAATAAAAGTAGCCCCCAATTCGACAGCGTTAACAAAATTAGGAACAGGGTATGAAGCCGATTTATAATTAAAAGCAGCCACTGAGCCGAGGCGAGCGTCTTGAAGAGAAGCAGTCTTCAATTGCACATTTTTAATTTGTACAATATTGTTTATTGTACCTGATAATTTAGGATACTTATTTTCCAAGGTCGGGTATTTTAAAGCATATTTATTTCGTTCTAGGGCATGGCTCTCAACAATGTTTGGAGACGCTGATGCGAGATTTGTGCTAGCAGGAAGCATATTTTCAATTACGCTTTCTACGATTCCATCTAACCATTTAAAATACTTTGTAAACTTTTCCAGTTTGGGAGTATTTTCAACCGAGTCAAAATAGAGGCGACGGAGACCCTCCATTTCCTTATAATTAAAACGATATTTATTAACAGGGTTGCCAATCAAATAATTAAAGTTTGTTAAGCCGGCGAAAGATTTCAACATATCTCGTGAAATATTTTCATACATGCTTTTACCAATCAGTACAGCCTCGCGAGCGGGTGCTTGATTGGGTTTAAAAATAATGGTGGATTCTCCTTGTGAATTTACCACATTGGCAGCAGTAGACTCTTCAGGAGTAGTCAAACGAACCTTAGATACGAATTCGTTTTCGTATACCTTTAAAGTTGTAGGAAAATTGAAACCAAAGCCCGTATAAATTTTTGAAACAGCATCGCCATAACCTCCGAAGGTATCAACAAAATTTACAGAAGCTGATGTTATATCTTTTGCTTCAAATTGCCCATGAACATCGGGGGTCGTCACTTGCTCAAAATCCCAATGAAAAAGGGTTGTTAAATATTGGGGAACAAAAATAGTATCATTATTATTTTTTCTATTGGCATTTTCATAAGGTCGGATGCGACCTTCGCTGCCTTTATACTTGGCATGTAAGAATACCTCCTCTTCCGATAAAGAGTCTGCATAATATTTACAATTACCAATACGACACTGACTTCGATATAAAAGTGAGCCCGTAAAATTTAATCTCTCGGAGCCGACAAAAACACGCTTATTTTCATTAATAATTTCGCTTCCGCTGACAAACCCAACCGAAGAAGAAATACTAAATGAGTTAACAGTCTGTCCAGACTCAACCTGATAACCTATTAATCTTGCCCAATATGTGTTTTGATGAGCGGTTAGCGGTAAGTTCCTCTGATCTTGTTTGGCTTCAAACACGATAGCCAAATTCCAGTTGGTAGCATCAAACAAATCATAAACACCAGTTTCAACAGCGTCGAAAATTCCGTTAGATGAGGATAAAACAAACTTGCCATCCCTCTCCGTTCTTCCAGCGTGAACTGTATAAGCCGTCATGCCACATGCATCAGAGCCACTGAACGTGGTATCCCCAGCAGTAGTTGATGCGGCATGGACACCAAAAATTGAACCAGAGGTGTCATACGCAAAAAAGAAGTTGCTGTCAGATGACGGTTGCCGTGGAAAATAAGCATTACTTTCAATTGTAAACGCGCTACCCAACGACTCTATATATGATTGATTGTTATCCGACGATGCAGTATAATTAAAAATATTGGATTCGTTGGGCATCTGTGCCCCCGTAAGCCAGTTTTTTAAACCATAAAAATCAATAGTTTTATCTTTGTACTGATCAATTTCATCACGATTTTCAATCGTGGTGGTGGTGAAGTTTGCGTAATTCCTCATCCGCAAAATATTTTGATCTACGCCATAACAGTGCAATAAATTTCTAACAGATTGCTCAGTGCCCTTGGTCTTATAAAGATACAACAAGTTATTGTAAATGTTTCGATAAACCTTACTCTTTAAAGAAGATAAAGATCCGCTGGCAAGACTTCCCACACTTGTTTTCTCGTTCAACTCTGCTAGTAGATCAGATCCTTCCAAAAAGTTGCCAATATTAAAGCCGTGAGATTCTACCAACTTGTCATAAAATGGAAATATTTTAAGGTCTTGACCTTGATAGTTTTTTTCTTTTATCTTTTCAAAAGAGGATACTTGCGCGTACAATTCATCAAAGTAAGAACCAATAATGTGGGACAGATATTTTAAATCATTGGTATCATCGTCCTTTATCCACGCTGGCATTAACTGATAAAAATTATGTTGGTTAGTGTTGTCATATGCTAAGGCGTCTCGGCGGGATCGACCTTCCAAATTAACAACATGGGGATTATAAGAATAGACAATAGGATCAGGAACTTCATAATATTCTGAATTATATTCTTCTATTGCTGAGTTTGTAGAACGAGCCGCAGCAGTATAATTTATAAATGATGCACTGGCAACACGACCTGAATAATCTAAAACCTTTGCGTCTAACGAAAGATTGTTGGTGACGCCCTCATTGAACTTAAAATATGCTGCGAGCGGGTGGGCGGTGGTTCCCGTTAAATTAGAACCACCATCAACATGGGTATTCCAGTTTAAACCAATCTCTTTTGTAGTTCTGGCTGATTTCCAATAACGGAATTCATCAATAGAACCAGTATAATAGTCAAAAGCTGCCAGGGTGCCAATCTCATCGTACCGACCCAAAGTTCCTGACACCGTGTTTATCGGCGTAGTTATCTTGTTGTCTTCGTTGGTGTCTATTATTTGTTGTGTAAATACGCCATCAACGTATAAGCTGGCAGTCAAGTCGCTACCTGCACCAAGGGATGTTAAAACAAACGCATAATGGTGCCAATTTTGAGCATGGTCAGCAAGGCTCGCAAACTCGATGTCGCCCTCGGGGCTTGATTCTTGTTCAGTGTTGACGAGCCAAACTATATCATTGCTTGTATAGCTTGGTTGAATTGACAGAGTTCCCTCGACTGAATCGTTCAGTTGAAAAAGTGCTGAGTCACCATCTTGGGGATCTGGCTTCGCCCAAAATTCAATAGTAACCCCCTGTTCAGAATCGAATGCTAAATTGTTAGCTTGGAGAGTTCCAGTGTTGTAAACATTGTTTACATTGGGTCCGCTCTTAATCTCGATTCTTTGAGTTTTTTCAGATCCCTCATTTAATGTCACATACCCGGTTGTTTTAGGATATTTATCTTTCCATAGCCAATAATCAAAGGTGTTGCTTTCATTTAAAAATTTATATTTTTCAGCCTGCGACCCATCAAAGGGATAATCATTATAAATGCGCTTAATACCAGTTTCATAATGATACTCGGCTAGACCAAACCGAACATAATTTGCCAAGCTTGCAGAAATGTCCACAAAGGCGAAGATCTTTCGATCAAAGTCCGCTTTTTGTTTTACGGCATCATAAGATTCAACAATGCTAGAGCCACTAACATTGAATTGCTGGCTCGGGGCTTTTGTGAGCGCCGTTTCGGCATGGCTCTTAAAAAACTTTTTAAGACTCATTTATTCTACCCTAAATTTGAAAGTGTCTGTTGGCTCAATATACTTCCCTTGTAAATAGAGTTTAAAAGCGATTTCATACTGATACCCTTTTTCAAAATTAGAGAAATCCAAGTCAGTATAAGAACCCGATACATCATAAGACATCAGGGTTCCAGAAGTGCTTGCCGTAGCATATGGAATAACCTCCCAATTGTCTACGACGCGGGTTACTGAATAGTAGACCTTTTCTACTATTTTGCTCGTAATCTTTGATGTGGCTGTTGTGTAAATGGTGGGATTCCAGCCTTTGTCGCGAATAAAAAGACGTATGCGTTGTTTCTCTGAAGTTGAATAAGTAGCGCGTAAATTAGTGATATTTATAACATGTTGTGAGTCGGGGTTATAATCGGACATTGCAAAGTCTTTTACGCTAATGGGCGACCCTGTGTGGTATTGTGTCGAACCAGAAAACCATACATCATAAACTATAGAAGCCGTTGTGTCTAGAATAGAAGATGCCGAATATATTCCCGTGTTGACCCAACCTCCGGTCACAGCCGAAGTATTGATAATCTCCGTGTCGCTCGTAGATAAGCCGGCGCTCGACGTTAACGCATCATAGTAATTGACATAAATGGTTCCCGTCATATCGGGAAGATTGCGAAGTTGTCCGCGAACCCGATTGTACAAATAAAGAGTGTTGGTGTTTTCATCCTCGGCGGCGATTGAAGAACTCGCATAAAAATTGCCTCGGTCGTCGCCCTTCGATGAATTCCACTCAGCTTGCAGGGTGGGGCGTTTAAAGAAATATTCGCTTCCTCTGCCGAAAAACTTTGTACTGTAATAAGAAGATGAGGCAATGGTGTTACCTGCACCATTTTCTTGAGTAGAGGTTAATTTAATCAAAAATCCATAATTAGATTTTGTTCCCGCCAGCCATTGTTCAACCAACGTCGTTACGTCGACACTCAAATTTTCTAAACCAGTAGTAAAAGTAGCTGTGTATTCTGGGTTAACATGATAAGAAGATCCGGTTGTTGCCCAAGTAGTATAAGTAGTTCCCCCTGTTGACGACGCAGTAAGCCAATTGGACACTCCCCGGTCTAAATATTCATCCATATCTAATCCAATGCCCTCATCCCAGGTTTGAGAAAGTGCATTAATGGTGAGAGTAAAATCCGTAGCGTAGGTTCCTACGTGTGGAGCATTAGTCAATTTAAGAAAAAATGTGGTAGAACCGGAAGCAGGAATATCGCCTGCCGTTCTTTTGGCGGCGAGGTCACTAGTATCAAATTGAAGGAGTATCCGTGATTTTTCTAGAGATGAAGAATTAAACGAACCATAGAGTGAATATACTTCTAATATATCGGATGCGCCCATATTTGCATCGGTTGCTCTCGTTGTGCGAACGCTTCCATATCCATCGGTGATGGTGTTGTCTTTACTCGCGAAAAACTTTTTGATAGCCATTAGATAGCCTCTCCCGTGATATTGGTGCCGAGGAACTTAATTTCAAAAACATAATTAGCGGGAATAATAACAAATCGCCCATCAGCGGTGGTATTCGGCTTTATTTCATATTCGATATCGGAATATACACCACCATATACATTATAAAATTGCACTGACAATACGTCATCGACTTGTTCTGTATCATTAATTAGCTTAGTCAACGCCGCGACATTGATAGATTCGCCAAAATTATATTTCCTTCTTTCAAAATAAAAGCGCGCACGATCTTCGGCGGCGATTCTCGCGTCCATTAAATTAAAATTAGGATTGGTTATAAAAGAAAAGCGCATTCCAAAATTTACTACCTTTCCGTCCAAAATATCTACCGAATCCGAAATAGTTTTATAACGAGATAGCCACGTTTTCAGGTTGTCCTTTTGTGCTTGAGAAGTTGGCACAAAATTATTAAGGCTATCCGCTGAAGTTACATATAAATTTATAGAGCGGCGTGGGGACATATCATCCCTAAGAGCAACTGCTTTCTTAATCGTGCCGAACTCGGCTGGCATCCTATAAGTAAACGATTGATAGTCCTGAAGAGTTACAATCCTGTTTTGAGAAGCGTATACGCCCATCGCTGCCTGCCTTAATTCCTCGTCGGTTAAAGTGGCACGGTCGCCGGCAATTCTTTCTGGGTTTTCTACCTCTAGGGAAACAATAACCTCATTTTTTGAACTCTCGCTTGTAGCATCGACACTAAAACTGAATGATGCGTTTTCCACCTGATTCAAACTATTTGCGCCGGCAGATAAAGTAGCGGTGGTATTATAACGATAGGTAATTGTGAGAACAGTATTCGACGGTCCAATTCCAAACTTATCATTACCATTTAAGACAGTAGGATCAAGGATTCCAGAGGATATATAGTCTTTGCCATATTGTTGTAAAATAACCTGGGTTGGATTTTCAACACTGTTTAAAGCACTTCCAACATCTTCTTTTCCATTTCCAAAGACCAAAAAAGTCCCGTCATCACGAACATCAGTCGTGAATCGGCGAGGGGCGACGATAGGTTTCAGAATCTTCAAAGTATTCGAAGCTGTAGAGTTTTCATTAATATAGCCGCGATAAACTACATTTTGACTCAGGGAATCAACCTCATAATAAATATTTCCCTCTAGGTCCACTACAGAAATAATTTCAATTAAATTCGGTTGATCTACTTCCAACTCATAAAAGGTATCCAAATTGGTCCGGTCGGCAACTGCGAAGCTTTTCGTTTCAACCATGCCCGACACCACAGGGGCAGAACGTTTTGCTGCATATTTGGTCGGGATGCCGGTTGAGCTATTAACCGTCGATACCACAAATTCTGTGTCGGATAGAGAAAAATCTACATCTTCTGCCAATATAAATACCGAACCTTCTGTAGAACTAAAACTTGTCCCCTTTTTAAGTATGGGTAAATAATCGTTATCAGGTCCACTATTGCCGATAACCGTTGGAACATCTAGATAAATATCCACAAACCCGCTGACACTCGGAGAAAGAGGTTCCTTATAACCCAACTGGCGAGCCATTTTAAGAATGTTGTCGCGGTTAATGGCGCTCATCAACATGTTTTCATTAGACTGATAATCTAATTGAAATGAGGTCACGTCTCCGATATACGCCACTGCGTCTAATAAAAATGAACCAAATGATGCCTCAGTGAAGTCATTATACTCGTTAGAATAAAATCTTTTTGCATATTGTACCAAAGACGCTTTAATGCTCTCAAAGTCTCGTGCCAAATAATTAATTTGTGGTTTGTTTGCCATTATGATGTTACCTCAAAAATATCTTGTTGTCTGGTATTAGTAGGATTAATAACATATTCTATACTAAGCCCAACGAAATGTTCCTCTCTTTTTACGTTCACGTTCACAAGCGTAATATAAGAGGCATATAAATTAACTTGTTCTTCAACCTCATTAATGATCTCGTCTTCATCAATAAAGTTCTCTGGCTCAAACAGAAACCTTTTTAATCCACACCCAAAATCAATATCGGTTAACTTCTCTCCCTTTTCTGTAAGAATCAACATCTTCAAATTTTGTTTAGCATTCTCATTGAAAGTTTTAGTTAAAACATATGGTCCACTTACAGTGTCCATGTTCAAGGGAATGGCTGGTTGGTATCCTTTCGGCATCTTATAATAACCCTGCTAAGTCTCCGCAGTCTTTTAACCACGGATGGTCTCCCAGTAAATAGCCCCGTAACGAAGAAAACATTTCATTTAATACTTCGTCCATTCCCTTGAATACACCACTCTGCCGCATGATGGGAATTAAATCCTGCCCTATTTCAACATTCGGAATCGTAGAAATAGTATTAAACAACATGGCTGGAACCAAAGCTGATTTAATTATTGCATCGAACTCTGGTGTTTTTAAAAGTTCAATGAGCAACCCAGTGACGACTGGAACGTCATTGGGGATAGCGTTATACTGATAAACTGTCTTTAAGTCTACACTGTTAAATTTTTTGGCTATTTCTATTATTTCCAAAAACTTTTCGGGGGCAAATTGTTGTTCTTTGGATGCCAACTGAAGAGTGAAAAACGGATACTTTTTGATGGTGCTCCCAAAATATTTCTGTGTATAAAAAATTGTTTTCTCGGGAAAACCGGCATCTTTCACGTCCATGGAAAGATTTTGTTGCGCCTTCGCGTTACCCATTTTTACCACACACCTTGTTCCTACCGTGATCGATTTGAATAAAGCATTAAGGATTTGTTCCTTATTAGATTTCCACATGAAGCCGCCTTCAAACCATGTCAGCGCCAAATTTGGCAGAAAAACGTTTTCATAATATGTTTCTAAATCGTCAACCGAACATATGGCAGACTTACCAGCCAGCGAGGCAATGTCCAAGTCGCCGAGCATTTTTCCAAGAGGGGCACCCCACCATTTAGTATCCTGTGTTTCATTGCCGCTATAAAAAACAGCAAACATTTTTAAAACTTCAAGGATAACAGCTTTGACGCCCGGTTCGCTCAGACCTGTTAACTCGTCGGTACACAAAATAATATCAGAGGCATCTTTTGCTTCTAATCTAATATAACTCTCAAAAGCGTAGCGCACCTTAGTGGCTTGTAGGGGATCGTCGTTGTTTTGAAAAGTACGAGAAAACTTGTCATCTTTGGGTGGTATTTTTCCAGTAGCGACATCTAAAAAAGAAAGACGATTGGTGGGCTCTAAAACCAAAACTTCATTAATCAACTTTTCAGAAAACCTTGCTTTATTAATACTCGGATCAAAATTGGCAATCTCGGGGGGGGACTCACGATATACTTTTTCATTTATTTTCTCCAAGCTGCGATATACCACTCGTTTGATCGCGAGTTCGGCAAGAAGAGAAATCTGGGCTGGTGTAAGTTCAGTAAGGGGCAGATCGGGATAAGTTTCTAAGGTGAGGTTTTGGGCTACAATGTTATATTCATTCCTTTCTTTTAAAACAGCTTTTACATATTGAAAAAACAAATCTACAATTAATTCATCCTTATTATCAATAATTTGAAACTTGTTCATATAAACCATTGGTACAATGGAAAAAAACATTTCACACACAATGTTCTTGATTTTAAGGTCTGCACCATAGCTTAATAAAGCCTGGGCGACTGCTTTGCTGCTCATCCTGTAACCTCTTTGACTGCCTCTAGAATTGCTTGTTGCCTAGATTTAGTTAATTTGATAGATAGCGGTTCTCCGAGGAGTTTATTTGATGCAAGTTTTTGCACTTCATAAAACGCCTTGCTGTCCACTGAGCCTCGGGCAATCGCATTACCGACTGCCATTGGATCATATTTTTTACCATCCGTCATACTTCTATAAAAATCTTTTAAGGTGGCTTCGACCTTGGCTATAATTTTTTGGGTCTCTTTTTCTGCGGTTTCTTCGAAGAATACGTCATTTAATAAATTGTCGGAACGCTGGAAGAACAAAGTCACCGGAGCCTTGGGATTGCCGACTACCTTTAGAAGCTCGATGAGGGCGGTCTTGGCGTCATCCTTCTGGAACTTCTCGTCGCTGGCGTCGTCAAAATCGTCGCTCGGGGTGGATAATATAGCCATTTGTGTCTCAATCGCGCCCTTGCTGTTGCCGGTAGGATCGTGGTATTGTTGCCCTCGGATAAAAGGTCTAAAGAAAAAGTCTGCGACCTGTTCTGCCGGTTTGCCAATTGAGTCGTTTAGTTCTTTGGACAAATGACCATAAATGGCAGCAAAAGTTGTCTCCACTAACTCATACAACTCGGGCATTTGAGCGGTGGTTAGAGTGGGAATGTTATCCAGGCTCTTCTGACCAAGCGAATAATAAATTTTTTCTTGTGGGCTATTAACCTTTAAGGCATCGTACATCTGTGGATATTTTTTTATCATCTCTTTATAATCTTGAAGTTCATCCACAAAAAATGGTTCGGATAATTTAGGAAGGTCTCTGGTAAATCTCGTGCGACCTTCGCTAATATCTACCTTAAACTCCTCAAGTCCAATATCCATTTTTAAGAGTGTCAAACCAGAATTCCCATAGGTATAGTGCAGCCCTTCCTGATCCAAAGTGTATTTTAAAGAAAGCTCTTCGTGAATCAACTCAGGCGTATTTTTTCCAGTGACCTCAATGGCATTAGGATAGTTTTCATCAACGAACGCCTTGTATTTTTTGGGGAATCTGCGTGGGTCCAAAATAGGCAACAGTGCCAAAATATTTTCCAACCAAGCATAAAAGTAGTTTGGGTTGTTTAGCTCGCGACTTACCCCCAACAAAATTTTGTCTGTTTCGTTTAATGTCCCCAAACCGCCAAGACTGACGGGCTGTGCCACATCAAATAAAGCTGCTTCTACGGAGGGATACATGGGAAAAAGAAATGGATTCATCCCTATAACAACCTTTAGAATGTCTTGTATAAATTCCTTTTCAAACCCATCATTTCTTAAAAGCTTTGTAGTGCCCGGTGAGCGCGGACCCAAAGTATTAAAAAACGCATACGGAAAGAGGTTATACTGTTTAACATAACTGCGTGTTTCGGGGCTGCCATTATCTTTAAGAACGCGGCTCAAACCATAATTTCCATATAATACATTATAAGCCAATGAGAGATCGGCTCTTAAAATGTCCTCTTTATCTGGATTATCTCCCACCAAGTCACCAGTAAAAAGGTACTTCAAAACCTTATAATCATAATAAGGCTTTATTCGCAACTGAGAAATAATACCTGAAATGCTTTGTGCCAGAGCAAAATTAGTAAAACCTGCCAACAGCGCGGGAGCGCTGTTTATTTCATTTAATAAGCCTGCTGCGCCGTTAAGGATTTCACAGAATGCGCTTGTTCTATCTTCCAAATCGGTTTTGGCTTGTTCAAAGATAGCGTCTGCGCCATCATCAGTGCCTTTTTCTCTCTTAAGCTTTTGTTTTAAGGCATCTTTAATTGCGTCTAAAGTTTCTTGTCCGTTAACCAAAGCTGGTGGACATTGTTCATCGGGAGATATCTGTTCAAAAAGTGTGGCGGCGATGAAGGCTTCATATTCATAGCTTGCATTTATAATGTTGAGCATTAAGCGGAATTGGGTATCTGTAAAACTAACGGGGGCGAAAAAGTTATTAGCCAAAAACTGACCATGATTGAAAATATGGAGTGGGGTATCTTCATTTAACAATGCTTTAAAATTCGCAATCGGCATTTGGGTCGCCAAGAAACGAATAAACTCCTGTAAAGAACCGGCAGTTACTTCAACATCTATGGCTTGTAATTGTGCGGCGACCGCTTGGGCATTCACGGTACTTAAACCAGCAGCAGCGGCGGAGCCCTTTTTATTATTCAACCCTGTGTTAATATCATCACTATTGGGATCTAAATCCGACTGCTCGCAACTGGAAAAATCAGCATCACATTGAACATTTAATGAAGCCAAAATCATTTGTACAAAACCAACAATCAGTTCTGTCATAATTTTTAATATCAACCCCAAAAGAAACGCTCTTAAACATTTGTACCAATCTATCGAAGGCATCGAAGGAATTGAACGATTGTAAATAAGTTGCATAACTGGGGCGAGAGGTTGTTCCTTGAGTCGTGCCTCGTATAAGTCGGGAAAATTTTCTATTACGTCTATAGCCTGTAGAGAGTTTTGATAAGTCCCCATTACATCAAAATCAGCCAAACAAGCCAAGTCACCACCGCCCAATTTAGATAGTTCGCATTTAAAACGGTCGATCACCTGGGCAATAAACAAAGACCAGTTAGCCTTGTGCATAATGTTTTTATATAAATCATCGAAAGTTTGAACTGATTTCAGTGCAAATTCTAAACATCCCGACCCGCCGAACGCCTGCTCGGTCATTTTGTTGCGGCGGTTATAAAGTGCAGTAAGGAGTTCATCTTTTTCTGTTTCAGTTAAAGAAGAAAAAACATCTCCAAATGAGTTCATAACTGGGCTGCGAGGCGGTTTGCGGAGGTTGGAAGCTTCTGATGGATCAACCGCTGGTTTATAAAAAACTGTATATTTGTAAAGCTCGTCAAAAAACTCTTTATAATTTTCTGTCGTCGATAATTTCTTATAATCTTGTTCGTTAACCGACAATATAAAAGAGTATTCTGGTGAGCTATAGTTGGAGACAACTTGGTGAGTCGCGTTTGAAAACCTTTTTACTTGTAAAAAGTTATAATCGATTTTAGCAAGCTTATCATCGGAATCAAACGTAAGCCAGCGCAATTGTTTCAATAGCAAAGGGTAATCAGGTGTATAAGTAATTTCCTTATCAGCGGTGTCTTTACCCAGTTTATAAGGTCCAGCCAAATTACTAAAATCGGTATTCGGTGTTAACTTGCCATCTACAATGTCCGCTATTTTCAAGTTATATGGAATAGCAGTTCCTAAATCTAATTTGCGTTGCTGGACTGCGGTTCGTACAATGTTGGCTAAAGTATAAACTAAAGCATGTCGTAATTTCTGACCCTTGGGAGCAGTCTTATAAACATATTGTAGCTCAGTGTCTTGTGCGGGTGCCTTTTTAAGCGAGTCACCAATGCTTTGTGCCAAAGTTTTAATATCTTTTATTTCAAGTGTGGATAAAGCCTTATCGATTCTTTCCAAATATGTTTGTTCGATTAAAGCAGTTTTTCCTTGGTAAAGGGGTATTTGTTCTAATTTTCCAGACGAATCAGTGGTGGTAATAACTGGTACGGCTTGAGCAACTGCCTGATCCACCAAGTGTGTGGCATCAAGAACAACCGCAGCCAAGCCGTCAAATTGGTTATTAGTAGAATACTCAGAATCTTCAGTTTTGTTAGCTATTGTCTTTTCTGCATCTTTGTTTTTTATCTGGACTCTGACTGCCATATCTTCCACAGACTTGAGTTTTTCTGCTGTCACGGGTCCGCTTATCATTGCTGCTTTTAAAAATGTAGGAAAACCTTTAAGTGTTTCCATTTGGTTTATAACACTTTTTTGGGGAACAGAAAATTCGTCACTTCTTCCCAAGTAGATGGCTTTATTAACATTTATAAGCTCTTGATTATATTTTTCTGCTTTACGCAATAGTTTAGGGAGGCGAGTTTCAAGATCCGAAGTTCTAATAGAGATTTGAGAAACATTGTCCACAAGGGAGGGAACGAAGCTCAAAAAACTGTGAATATCGTCAACGCCATAAGACTTGCCTTCATTTACCCTTGATAAAAAATTAATTGCATCAGATTCAATCACCGGAGGCATAACCGCAGAAATCGTTGTGGTAAAAAACTTTAAGGGTATTTTATAGGTAAAAAAGCCCCAGCGTGGAGTGGAAACAACTTTAGGACTATAGTCCACCACAATTTGATGTTTCACGGCTGCGCTCGATTCTTGAAATGCCATTTCAAATAACGCAGGGTTTATCTTAAGATAAGAAGCGGCGTTAAGTGCAATTTCTGTGGCGTTTTCGGGAGACTCAAAGATTTGAGCGCCCAATTGTGTCATTGTAATGCCATTTTTTTCACAAGTGCGGTAAACAAACGCTGTATCCTCTGGATCTTCTACATCAGCGGCACTGAAGGCGACGTAGGTGCTGTTTGTGGATTGCTCGCTGGAGATCTTGAGTTCATTTAAGAGACGAATACGGGCTTGGGGCTCGATATATAAAGAGACAAGTGAAGGGGGGTTGAACAAGGTCGTTGATAATAACTTATTGTATACGTCACCATAATATCCCTTTGTAGCATTTGCTGGTCCAAAATAGAAAGGCTGTAATATGTCAATTGTTTTATCATTTTGATTATAATAAGTAATATTGGTGCGGAGAAGTTTTTCTGGAGGTAGGTTGCGTAAGCGATTAAATACCGCGACGATAGCAGTTGGATCTTTGAGATTTACTTCTGACACACCAGATACTTCTTTTATTTTTTGAACTGCGAACTCGTTGTTCAACAACAGAAGAGCTTCTTCATTAGGGATTATTATATCTTGAACATTGTCAGGAACTGTAGTTGTTGTTGCTTTTGGCTTTTGAGTAAGGGATCGTTCTACATAACCAGTTCTGCCTCGGGCTGGACCAGATAAAACCTTTACCTTGATATACTTTCTTTTTTTCTTTGTAATCCTTTGTAAACTTGTGCCGGGAGCGATGGCACCGATAACATTATCAGTACTAAAATCTTTATAGGCGTTTTTGCCCTTGGCATCTTTATATAAACTGCCGGGGAAGTCACCCATCTCCAAATCAGCCTTGCCAGCAATTGATTCTTGGGGCGGGAATTGGGGGTTTACAAATTCGGGTTTGACATTCTGGGAATCTTTTAATTTAATATAGCCTTGATCCAATTTATGGGGACCAGAGATAATCATTCCATAAAAAACAAATTTGGGTTTATCCCAATATGCTTTTGCTAAGAACTGTGTCCCTTTTTCCAAAGGCAGAGAAACCTTGAGTTTCAAAGTTCCATTTGAATTTTCTCCTTCGCTGGTATATAATTGGGCGTCATCGGTAGTTATTTTATAATACCCACTACCCTTTAAATCATAAGATATAATAAGCTCTTCCGAGGTCTCCGAAAAATAAGTTTCAGGCGCGAATTTTTGTTGTATATCTGTCATCTTAAGTTGTTTTATTTAGTTTGCTGCAAATATAAGTAGGGCTGCCGTCAATGAGATAGCTAGCTTTGTAAGCTCCGTGATTAAACTGTCTTAAATTTATTTCCACCACTTGCATAATATTATCAATATAGGTTAATACATTATTGCTAATCGATACTGGATCAACTGGTGGCGATGTAAATGGGGTAAACGGAATGGTTGGCACATGTACATGCCCTACCATTGCGGTAGTAAGTTGTGCAATCATTTTATCTACTAAAGCAAACTGAGTGTCTAATTGTGCTAGGTGGTCGGCGATTTTGTTCATTGCCTCAACCATGTTTTCTCCCTTAACTAAAGATTGCAAATTATAATTTGGTTCATTAATATTTGCGCCGCCGATTAATTCGATCCCATATTTGCCCACAATATTGTTATTAGTAGAATTAAACTGATCCGTCATCGTAATTAATTTGATACTTTCACGAGCGATTAATCGAACACCATCTGCCTTGAGTGCAATCGCCGATTTATTTTTAGCAGAACCATCAACCGAACCAACCTTCTGTAAGAACTCCGTAAGACCAAAATTATCATCTACATCTGTGCGCTGGGATATATAAATTCTAGCAGCATCTAACATAAAATTATTATCAGCAGTCAAGTCTGGTTTAGACTCGCGAACTTGTTGACCGATCACCCCAAGGCGACCCGTGACCATATCAATGGTAGAACAATTGGTTTGCCCAAAATAACCGGAATCCATGCTGGCAGGGCGATCTTTTCCCAGGACAATATAGGCGTCACCCACAGAACTTATTAATTCGCCGGGAGCATTTTTAAAAGGAATAAAAAGCTCGGCGGGGAGTGGTCCTGCTTGGTAAGTCCGCGCAAATGCCTGTGGATCTTGCAGTCGCTCTGAAGGGGATAAATTTCCTTTGACAGCTTTGGGCTGCTTGGGATTAATACTCATTTGCCGACCTTGTGTGAGGCTATTTTAGCCTCCGTTAAGCTACCGTAGCGGCTTGGATATTTATTCTTATAATACCATCGAGCAGGTGATGAGCGAATATCATAATGAATAAAACCGGGATAATAGCCCAAGCCTCCGTTTATTATTTTCCCAGAGACCATTAATTCTTTTAAAAGAAACCACACGTCTTCTGATTTCATACCGGACACTTGAATATCAGCGGCTTCGCCTCGTCGGTGCTTTGAGGTCGGTTTTCTGCCGGGGTCTTTTTTGCCCTTATTTTCTGGCAATTCACTATAGAATTTATTCTTTCGTTTCCAATAGTTGCCACGATGTTGCAAGGGGGGTTGATATCCTCCAGCACCCGTGACTGTAATTTTGCGATTACCACCCAAAGCTTCATGCAAGACTTCCAATTGTTGCGCCAGAGTTTGAATGTTCGCCTGTACGTTTTCGCCTGAAACCGTAGACGCTCCTTTGGGCGCAGCAGCATCTTTATCAAAATCACGAACTTGAAAATTTGTAGTCATTTGATAATCTTGAGTCCATTGTCCATTGGGAACGTTATTAACTCTAGGTTTATTAGCCTTGTCACAGTTCGTTGGTTCGACTTGTGGCTTCTTGGCAGTCTGATTTGCAAGCGTGTTTGGCTCGACCACATCATACATTATTTTTTCAAAGGCACTGCCAAATGACCTTAAATTTTTGCGCGTGAGGGTTAGCAACGCTTGAACTCCCAATTTAAGTTTTTGTTTTTTGGGAAAAGCTATTCCAAAAGAACGGTCGTCTATCTTTTCAGCAGAGTATCCCAAAGTATAGTTATTAAATGACTTGATGGCTGGATCTAAGTCTTCTTCGGTCGAGACCTTAATTATTATTCTGGGATCATCCGAGGGAGTGTAAGTCGCTATTTGCGAGAGGCGAGCCACCAATGTGACCCATTGTTTTTGAGGGTTAGAGTTTTGTTGTAATTCTTTCATGAACTTGTTGTTCATATCTTGAAACTCTGTCAATAAACTATTAATTTTTGAAACGAGTTTGTCCTCTGAGGGGGCAAAAGGATATATAATTTCTGTTATTTTATAGTTATACCACTTAATCTGCCACTTTGCCAAATAGTAAAGTGCTTGGAAATAGCCCACATTCTGATTAGTAAAGTTATCAGGTGTCGACCTCGGCGTTGGGCTTTTTAAATTAATACAGGGTTTATACTTTTTAGATACGGCTGTTTCATCGGCAATAGCATCAATAAAACCATTATTGTCTATAGTCTTAACATAAGAACCCTTTGAGTAATCGGTGCTTTTAAAAGACACAACTATTCGTGCCCCCGGCACAAGCTGCCCCTCTTCTAGAACCTCTACTGCTGTTAAAAAGTTTTTAAAATTAACCTCAGTTAAAATTGTAGAATAAGTAGAATGTAAAACATCAATATAAACATAAGCTACGCCACGGGTTTGAGGGTTGGAGCCTGAAGGGAATAAACTTACGTCAACCTGACCAATGTTGTGGGGCTCAAATGAGGTAACAACCCCCACCAAAGAGCCATATGTTTCCAAAGGGGTCATTTCATTAAGTTTTTGAGCCAAGACAGCAGTGGAAGCGGCTGCGCCAACCGCGATCGATGGCTTAGTATTGATTAACACAGGGTTCATCGTCCCAGGACGTATCTTTAAAAGTTGTCCTATTCTTCCCTGTAATTCACCATTACTCACCGGGATCTTCCTCCTGGCAGCTATCCAAATTATCGTAAATGGCGTCTATCTCTTCACCAGAAATGGTTAAACTTTCTTTATTCGTTTTTGCCATTAGGGAGGCGACCTTTACTAGTTGTTCATTGGAACGCTGTAATGTCTCAAGGTATTTAGCCACTACCATACCAGAACGCCCGTGATCAAGTTTGCCAGTGTGTATATCTTGGCAAATCTCGTCAAGGGCGGTGTTCGCTGCATTTCTATCGAGTTTTATGTTGTGGAGTGCTTCTTCTAAAATATTGTCAAATTTCGCCATCGTCCCAATCAGCCTTGAACCCACGATATTTTATCTTCAACTTACCTAAAACCGTGGCTATTTGTTTTGTGTTGAGGTCGGTAATCTCCCTCATGTATAAGTAAATAGCTTTTTTATTGAAAATTTCGATGTCGTCGCTGTGTTCAAAAAGGACTTTAATGGCGTTTATGACCTTTATTTCATTTTCTTTTTCAGCATCTTCATACCAGCCCTCTAAAGAATCTTGAAAATGATAAATAAATTCTTCTTGTTGTCGGTCGCGTTCATATGGGTTATGGCTTGTAAGAGCGTCTTCTAAGCGGATGTGTTGATCAATATTAGTTTCCGTTCGTAGCTTTTTCGCGGTTTTTTTAACTTTATGAATAAACCAATTTTTGGTAACAACCGAAAAATAAGAAAAGGCTTTAGAACCTTTATTGGGATCGTACTTATCTAGAATTGTTACAAGCCAAGCTTTACATTCTTCTCGTAGAGAATCAATGTTGGGCAGCGTGGTAAACTTATAAGTATAAATAATCTTATCTACCAATTCATCAAATGCAGGATGAATAAACTGCATATAAAGCTGTTCTTTTTCAAATCGGTCTGTGACGACGCAATATTTTACTATGGCGTCTTCATGGACCTTTGTAAAATATTTTCGTTTAGTTCTCTTTCTCGGCATCGAGGTCTCCCAATAATTCACGACGAAGTTGAAGAATTTCTTTTATAACTTCATTTAATTCATTGCTCATTTTTACAAACGCTTCGATAGTTGAATCACCATAATAAGTTTCGCTCTCGTTAAGTTTTTTCACCAGTTCATCATAATCTCGTACCATGAACGAAGCCGTCCCCAAACGAGTTTCAATATTATTAAGAGTTTTAAACATATTGCGTAAAACCCATAGAACCGCACCTAGCAAAGATGCCAATATTATAATTAACGACCATTCTAGCATGATTATTTCAACTCGACATTTTTCGCGTCGTCTTGCATTTGTTTAAGTATTTCACGATTTTCTTCAATATATTCTTTTGTTGTCTCGCCCGGTTTTTTCTCTTTAGGGGGGGTTAGCTTAATACTAACAAAAGTTGTCGGCATTTTAATAACTGTCATTTTAAAACAAGAGCCACACTGCTTGATTACCGGATCAGACATTCCTTGCCACTTCCACCATTCGTGGTTACAATGATTGCATCTATAATGATATCTAGGCATCGGTGGTGTCTGTAGTTACCTTGAAACTAGGAGGATTTTTAACATCAAGTTCATCAGATTCAGTTTCATAAAGATCAAATTCTCTTAAAACCCCGGTGATATCTACTTGGTCTAAAACCCCTTTTTGTAGTGCAATCATTATTGCACCGATTGCTTGATTGGATAGCTTCATCTTAATCTCCTTTTTGTATCCTATAACTGTCTTCGTCAAAGTGTTGAGTTGAAAACTCAAAGAGTTCGGTGTCTTCTAAAGCGACCATCTGATGTCTCAATCCTCGATAAACATGAAAATTATCGCCCTTTGTTAAAACGACTTCATTTGCCATATTAAGATCATCTTCATCAGAAAACTTCACTAAAAGCTTTCCCGATTGAATATAAAAAACCTCGTCCTTTAGTTTGTGGTAATGCCATGAACAGCGGCGACCCTTTACAAAATAAAGAAGCTTGCCACAATATTCCTCACAATTAACAATCCACTTTTCAAAACCCCAACCTTTGGGAACAAATTTAATCGGTAAAGAATTCACCATCTTTAACTCCTTTATCATCTACATAAACATCACCATTTGGCTTTCCCAAAAAAAGATGATGATATTTTACCCCCCACTCCTTTAATTGTCGTGAAGTTAACTCATAGAAATCCTGAACTGCTAGAAGTGGATTGTTTTTATGACGACCCATCCCTCTAGCCGTGAAACATGTAATGGTATGCCCCGCGTCATAGAGCGCGTTTATTTTTTCTATCCGCTTTATAAACGGTTTGGCTGCTTCATAATGTGGCGCGGATTGTGTACAAATGGTCCCATCAATATCAAAAACATATTTCATTCTGTGGCTCGCTGAAGGATGCTGGTGGTGGAATATCCTTCCAAGTAATTAAAGATCTTCACCTTGGCTAAATCGTTTCCAACGACTTGACTAGGAGTATAATCTCCACCTTTTACAATTATATCAGGGTTTGTTGTTTTTATTAAATCATAAGGTGTGTCTTCTTCAAAAACAAATACATAATCTACATATCGAAGGGCTTTTAAAACGGCTTGTCGGTCCTCTTGATGGTTGATGGGGCGGGTGGTTCCTTTAAGTCTTTTGATGCTTTTATCACTATTAAGCCCCACAATAACTATGTCCCCCAATTTCCTACAATATTGTAATAGTTCGATGTGTCCTCGGTGTATAACATCAAAGCAGCCGTTGGTAAAAACCTTTATCATACAACACTAACTCCTCTTCTC
>TARA_R110002110_G_scaffold125296_3_pt1 | contig 23268 bp, 24 predicted proteins | sample TARA_R110002110 | Tara Oceans TARA_R110002110 (sample SAMEA4397330) | marine metagenome | biome: Polar Biome; feature: [SRF] surface water layer (ENVO:00010504); material: water (ENVO:00002006), including particulate matter (ENVO:01000060) such as... | depth 5 m
CATCTTAGCATTCGGGAAAGATAATATTGCGGTCCCAACAATTGTATTAGATGAGATAGATAAACACAAACACCGTCAAGATACTGCCGGTCTTAATGCCCGTACTATGAATAGAGTGCTCGACTCTCTTCGAAAAAAAGGCAGCTTGATGGATGGTGTTGCCTTAGGGCGTGGCAAGGGTAAAGTCTTTGCTGCTCATTTTGATGAATCCTTTATGCCCCCTGGCATGAATCAGGATGATTCTGATAATAAAATTATTGCGGTTGCCCTCCGCCTAAAGAGCAAAGGTCATGAAATTGTTGTAGTTTCTCGTGATCTTAATATGCGAGTTAAATGCGACGCTCATGGTATTGAGTGTCATGATTACCAGCCGCAAAAAGTAATAAATTCAGTAGAGCATCTCTTCACGGGTACACGAGAGTTAGAAGTAGATTTTAGTGTCATAGATCGGTTTTATACCGGCGAGCCTTTTGAACTACCAGAGCAAAATAATAAACTTTACCCCAACCAGTTTCTTCTTCTTAAAAATGACGCTACTAATAAATCAGCTATTTGTCGATATTCTGGAGAAGGAGTACCTTTAAGAAAAATAAACAAATACAAGAGCATATGGGGTATGTCCGCCAGAAACAAAGAACAACAATATGCTATGGATCTCCTTTTTGATCGAGATATTCACATAATGTCCTTGACAGGACCAGCAGGAACTGGTAAAACATTATTAGCGTCGGCATGTGGACTTGAACAAGTGATGAACACAACTAGTTCTAACGGTGGGTATGATAAATTAATCATAACACGTCCAGTTCAACCCATGGGTCGTGACATAGGATTCTTGCCAGGGACTCTTGAAGAAAAAATGATGCCCTGGATAGCCCCTATTCGAGATAACCTTGAGCATTTATTCGGCGACCGCACCGCTTTAGATATGCAGGTAGAACAGGGAACTATTGAAATTGAGGCTATGACTTATATCCGTGGTCGTTCTATTGCCAACGCTTTTATGATTGTTGACGAGGCACAGAACTTAACAGCACATGAATTAAAGACTATAATAACAAGGGTTGGTCATGGTACTAAACTTGTTTTAACTGGGGATATACAGCAAATCGACAACTCCTATGTTGATTCGGTCTCTAACGGCTTAACCCATGCTGTGGAAAAATTCAAAGAACATGACTTAGCTGGTCACGTGACCCTTACAAAAGGTGAACGATCAAAACTAGCAACTTTGGCATCGGAGATATTGTGAGAGATTACATCTTTGAAAAAGTAAAAGACACTACCCGTTATTTTAAATTCGGAAATGTCCCAGTGCTTCAAAGAGATGAGTTACCTGATAGTGTGGATGGACAGGCGGTTTTTCGTTCCATTGAAGATATTATGCCTTCACAATTCTTCAAAGGCTTGAAGGGTGTTGAGATTGGTCATCACGAAGTGTTTGACAAGCGGAATGCTAATGCTGTTTATAAAGACGGTATTTTCTATATTACTAACCGACAGGATAATGCTGCTGATTTAATTGATGATATTGTTCATGAATTTGCTCACCATGTGGAGATGTTATATCCACAGGAGATTTACGCCGACCGAAAATTACAAAAAGAATTTCTAAAAAAGAGAGCCCAACTTGAATTCGAACTACGGTCGGAAGGATATTGGACTCAAGAGTATGATTTTGATAATCTTGAATACGATTCTGCCCTTGATCAATTTCTGTATAAGAGGGTTGGTGGAAATGCCCTTAGGATGGTTACTTCCGGCATATATATCCGTCCATATGCTTCGGTTTCCATGAGAGAATATTTCGCTACAGGTTTTGAGGCTTATATGTTGGGGAAGAAAGAACCTCTTCGAGCACTAAGTCCGGAACTATATAAAAAAATTGATGAACTCGTCAACAACTAAGAAAGCGGTTACAAATTGGCTGGAAAACATATCTCCTATTCGGAGTGGAAGAATTGGGTTATTTGCCCACACTACCACAAACTTACCTACATTGATAAAGTCAAGCAGTTTGAGGGCAATATTTATACTGCTTTTGGAAAAGCTTTACATACCCTGTGTGAGGAAACTCTCACAAAGACTGAGCAGTATAGATCTCAGGAAAAGATCACTACCCTGCTTAAGGAGCAGTTTGTAAAAGAACTTAAAGCTCTGCCGGTTGATGAACAACAGAGAGCCGCTAATGATTTTGACCTTCGTCAGTGGATGAATCATGGGATTGAAATCATCCCGGACTTATATAAATCTTTGGTCCAAAAATTTGGAAAACTGGGTGAGGATTGGCATGTATTGGCTGCGGAAGAGCGTCTTTATGAACCCATTACTGAGTTCACCGACGCCGACAAGAAGTTCAAAGGATTCATTGACCTAGTTGTTTACACAAAAATAGACGAAAAGGTTCACCTCATAGATTGGAAAACCTGTTCCTGGGGTTGGAGACGTGAAAAAAAGAGTGATAAAACCTTAGCTTACCAGTTGGTTTTTTATAAACATTTCTATTCTAAAAAGTATAATGTTGACCCAAAGGATCTGGAGTGTCACTTTGTTCTACTTAAACGCACAGCTAAGCCAGGAAGTAAGGTAGAGTTCGTCAGAATTACAGCAGCTACAAAAAGAACAACCGATGCGTTAAAATCTTTAACTACTGCCCTATACAACATCACCAACGAGAGGTATATTAAGAATAGAAATTCTTGTACCAAGTGTAAGCAACGACCAGGGGTATGTGAATTTTATCAAACAGAATATTGTAAATGAGGGTACTGATTTGACAAAAAAGATAAAAATTTTAACCATTAGTGATCATCCGCTTCTTCCTTCTGGCGTGGGTACACAGACCAAGTATGTTATAGAGGCACTATTGAATACTGGTAGGTTTGATGTTGTTTCTCTTGGGGGTGCTGTCAAGCACCAGAGTTATGAACCTAAGAGGGTCGAGGGGTTTAAGGGAGAGTGGCTAATCTTTCCAGTAGATGGGTATGGAAACCCTCAACTTATACAAACCTTTATTCGAGAGCAGCGCCCGGATATTTTATATTTTATGACAGATCCACGATTTTATGAATGGCTATGGGCTATTGATGATTCCATCCGGGCTAATATGCCTATGGTATATTATCATGTGTGGGACAATTACCCCTACCCAAAATTCAACCAAATATACTATGAATCCACAGATGTAATTGCTAGCATTTCTAAAGTAACAAGTGACATTGTACAGACGGTAGCACCCTCAGTGGATGAGGAGTATATTCCCCATGCTGTAGATTCTCGTATTTTCTCTAAAAAAGATCCGGAAATTCTAACCAAAATTTATCAAGACAATCCGCTACTTAAGGAACGTTTTATCTTTTTCTGGAATAATAGGAACGCTAGAAGAAAACAGACAGGAAGCCTAATTCATTGGTACAAAGAATTCATTGAATTAGAAAGCGTAGATAGGGATAAAGTATGTTTGTTTCTACATACTGACCCCGATGACCCCCATGGGCAGCCAGTAAAATATCTAGTGGATCATCTAGGGTTCCAGGAAGGCGAAGTCTTTTTATCCACCACTAAAATGCCGGCAGAACACCTGAGTTTGCTTTATAATATTGCTGATTGTACGGTAAACATCTCAGATGCTGAAGGGTTTGGTCTAGCTACATTGGAGTCTCTTTCTTGCGAAACTCCTATTATTGTTAATATGACTGGCGGACTACAGGAGCAGGCAACAGACGGAGAAAACTGGTTCGGCATCGGCATCGAGCCTTGTTCTAAAGCAATTATTGGCTCTCAGCAAGTTCCATATATTTACGAGGATCGTATTTCTAAGGAGGATTTTGTAAATGCCCTGCTGGAAATGTACAATAAAACACCCGAAGAGTTAGCAGAATTAGGAAAGATGGGTCGCCAACATGTGGAGACAAATTATAATTTTGATAACTTCAGAAAACAATGGGTGGACCTAATGACCTCAACTCATGAAAAGTATGGGTCATGGGAAAACCGGAAAAACAACAAAACTCTTCGAACCGAGGTATTATAATGAACAAGCCTAAAATATTAGTAATAGGTCCTATTTGTAACATATCAGGTTATAGCGAACATGCTCGCACTCTTCTGGATGCCCTTATCAAGATACAGGATAAGGTTGACTTATATGTCCAGAATACGCAATGGGCAGCAGCAAGTACAGATATGAAATATGTTGATAAATATTCTAACCTCTTACAAAAAACTCATTCCGTCCTACATCAACGAGCAGACAAAGACGGAAACGTTAATCTGTATGGCATGTTTGATATGTCGTTCCAAGTACGCCCTCCTAATGAATTTCAAAAAGTTACACCTATGGATGTTGGGGTTACCGCTGCTTTAGAGACGACTTCTGCTCCCGCTAGTTGGATACCCAACTGTAATCAAATGAATCACATCCTGGTTGTTTCCCAACATGCCAAAAAGAGTTTAACAAATGCTAAAGATGATAAGGGCTCCAGGATCGCTACACCAATTAGCGTCATTCCTTTTGGTCATGATAGTAGTGTAGCTACAACTGATATTTATCAGGACATGGGGATTACAACTAAGTTTAACTTCCTTACTGTAGCTCAGATGGCACCACGAAAAAATCTTGAAAATATGTTAAATTGGTTCTTACAAGAATTTGGGGACAATGAAGATGTAGGTCTTATTATCAAGAGTCATACTCACAATTCTAGCACCGGGGACTTTCACAAAACTAGAAATTACCTGAGAACGTATATAGATCATCTTTCTCCAGAGAGAAAGTGTAAGGTTTATTTTAATCATGGTAAATTCTCTGAAGAGAGAATGTTATCCCTATACAATCCAAAATATATCAACTGTTATATTACTGCTACTCACGGCGAGGGGTTTGGTATTCCCATTTTCAATGCGGCTTGTGCTGGGATTCCAATCGTTGCCACTAACTGGTCTGGTCATTTGGATTATCTACGGATACCTGTGGAGAACAAGAGTGGGAAAAAACAAATCAAAAGCCAGTTTATAAAAGTCAACTACGATATTAAAAAAGTTGAACAGAAACATTTAATGCCTGGGTTGATTACAGAAGAATGTGAGTGGGCTTACCCTAAAGAGCAATCCTTTAAACAGGGTTTACGACAAGTTTATTCTCGAAGCGATGAATTCGTCGAGAGTTCCAGACAACTCTCGGAATTTTTAAAAAATAAGTATGACATTTCCGAGATTCATAACATGTACATTGGCTTTATCAATACCCATCTAAACACAGCCACATCGGATATTAACAATGACCAATCCACTTTTTACCTGTAGTTTTTTAAAACACTTTAAAGATCTAGATAGAGAACTCATAAAAGAGGACTATGAAGTATCTTTAGAACAGCTAGAGTTACGCCTGAAAGATAGTGATCCTCTTCCTATTATTGAAGCATTTCAACAATTTGATTCTCGACCTGAATTAGCTTATGTGAAAAAAGTCGTCAACTATACAGCAAAATATAGTAATGTTAAAAACTTGGATTTGGCTAAGACTCCGGCATTAATTCCTGCTAAAGATAGTCTGGAATTGTTGAGGTTTACGTTTTCTAATCTTAAAAAACACAATGTTTTTGACCACATCGTTCCTGTGTTAATTGACGATCGATCCACCCGACAGGAGGAGATGAGAGAATTAGCAGACGAATATAGAGCAATATATATCCGGATGGATTACGACAGTCCTACTTTCAATTTCTCAATGATTAATAACGCTGCGGCTGCTTTTTTAAAGGCTGTTGGCTCTAAGGATATAATCCTGTGGAACTCAGATTTATGGGTTGATAATGATAAGGTTATCCCTTATCTTCTCGATAAGCACAAAAGTAGGAAAGAAGAAGACTTCTATGCCACCGGAGTTAAGCTTCTATACCCTACCAGAGGTTTTTGTGAGTTGATGGATGACGAGAAGTTTATCACCTCTCTGGCTAGTGACTTCAGCGTATCACCTGAAAAGATTGAAAGTTATAATCCTTTTGGGTCCATACAATTTGGGGGTAGTACTTTTGTTATTACTCCCTTTCTAAAACGAATAACGCCAATTGTTGCCTCACCTGTACATTTTGGACGTTTTACTAGCAGAAACGCACAGGAACTGAACATAGATAAGCAAGTCCATTTTATGACTGGCGCTTTTATCTTGTGTGATCTAGAGAAGTTTGAACAAGTAGGCGGCTTAAATCCAAGCATGAATTCTCAGTTTCAGGATGTTGACTTGTGTCTTAAATTAAACGCATCTGGATCAAAGATTATGTTTTACGGGAAAGATATATATCTTTTCCACGCCGAATCAATGTCCCTTTCTTCCAAGGCAGGAGGATCAGCAGGCATGAAAACAACCCCAGCCTTCAGGGATGATATGATTTCTAATCAAGCCTTATATGCTACTGTATGGAACCCTGCTTATTTATACGGGTCCCTGGGGATATAAATGAAGTTTGACGGGATCAAATATTTAAACTTAGCAACGTTTCAGGATCATAGGGGCGAGTTCTGTGAGATGTACAACCATGGAATAATGGAACATTTCGATGAGAGGTTTATTCAAACTAATATCTCAAAATCCCGCCAGGGCGTTTTTAGAGGTCTACACTATCAGTGGGACGATCCTATGGGTAAGCTTATTGCCGTGTTACATGGAGAGATAATAGATTTTTGGATCGATGTGCGCCAGGGATCTCCAACTTATGGTGAAACAGGAAAGATGAATCTTAAAGATTCAAGTCCCACACTACTTTATCTTCCGCCTGGTTTTGCTCATGGGTTTTATTCGGTTACGGACTCTGTAGTGAAGTATGAGTGTACTGCTTATTATAATAAACACGGCGAAGGCGCCATATCTTATAAGGAAATCGCAGACGTAGCTCAAGATGGGTTAATCATTTCCGAAAAAGATAAAAGAGCCCCCCGTTTTTCTGAATATAAAGAAGATGCCAAGTTCATCTATTAAAGCAATGCTTTTGACAGGCGGAACCGGAACTCTAGGAACTGAATTGCGGAATCTTGGCTCCCAAAGCGGCTGTCTATTTATTTCCCCAACTTCCGAAGATTGTAATGTATTGGTGTATCGTGACGTTTATAGAACCTTGAGTAAATATAAATTCGATACGGTTGTACATGCTGCCGCCGCAACGGACGTTCCTGGGCTTGAAAATGACTTGATAAAAGCATTTGAAGTTAACGTTGTGGGCACCTTTAATCTTTTGAAAGCCTGTATAGAACTGGATAAACATTTAGTGTATATTTCAACAGATTATGTTTTTGATGGATCTTCGGGACCATACCAACCATCAGACGCTTTAAGCCCTTTGTCTGTTTATGCCAAATCTAAAGCTTCGGCGGAGTTAATGGTTAGAGCGTATAAAAAATCTACCACTATTCGTACTAGTTTTTTTGGTCATGATTTCCCACACGATGGAGCTTTTGTAGATCAATGGAGTTCAAAAGATTATGTTGATGTAATAGCGCCTAAAATAATAGAGTGTTTAAAAAGTGGAGAAAGAGGCATCTTTCATATAGGGTCTCCACGCCGAACCATTTATGATATAGCTAAAACACGATCACCGAATGTTAAGAAGATTTCCAAAACCATTATAAAGCACCAGGTCCCGGAAGATACTTCTTTAATATTGTCAAAATTTTAAGGAGATATAATGAAGATTGTAGTCACAGGGGGTAGAGGATTTATAGGCAGTCACTTTGTAGAAGAGTGCCTGAAAAAAGGATGGAAGGTTACAGACATAGACTGTATGACTTATGCTGCGCACGAGAAACTTCCATGGGATGATAACGGCAATTACAAGCTAATAAAGAAAGATATTGCCACTATTAAAAGTCTCCCTAAATGTGATTATGTAGTTAATTTTGCTGCAGAAAGTCACGTAGATAATTCCATCCGAGACACCGAACCTTTTATTCATAGTAACATTTTAGGTGTTCATAATTTATTACAACTTATCCGAGGAAAGAGGAAATACGATAGACCTTTATTTTTCCAAATTAGTACAGACGAAGTTTATGGCGATATAGAGCAAGGGTCTTTTTTAGAAACGGATACCCTAAAGCCATCCAATCCATATTCAGCCACTAAGGCGTCTGCTGAAATGCTGGTTTTGTCTTATGCTCGAACCTATGGTATAGATTATCTTATAACTCGCAGCGGAAACAATTATGGTCCAAGGCAATATGAGGAAAAACTAATTCCAAAGTGTATTGATTCTATAGAGAATAATAAAAAGATACCAATCCACGGTGATGGTAGTTATATCAGAGACTGGACACATGTCAAGGATAATGTATCAGGTTTGATCCACTTAATCGAAGGCTCACACAAGAATCAAATATTCAATATAGCTGCCCAAAACCACTTAACTAATCTAGAGGTTGTTGATACTATATTGGGGTGGTATGATAAAGGTAGGGAAATGATTGAATTCGTGTCAAACCGATGGGGACAAGACACTCGATACTCTATCAATACCGACAAAATCTTAGAAACAGGCTGGAAGCCAATCCATTTGAGTGGTATCCATAGGGAATAAAATGAAACTAGCAGCAGTTTACAGTGTTTTTGACTCCGAAGAGTTATTGCCTTATAGTATTTCGTCTATCAGAGATCTAGTAGATGAAATCATTATTGTCTATCAGACTGTCAGTAACTGTGGGAATACCCACCCTAACACATCATTTGTTAGTTTTATTAAGGAACTAGGTGTAGAAAACCTTGTTTTATATGATCCCAGTATTACCGACCATCCTCATAATGCTGAATTAAATGAAAGAAACAAGAGGGGCATCGGCTGTAAGTACGCCATGAATCTCGATTGTACTCATTATATTTTTGTTGACTGCGACGAGTTTTATGACAGGGAGCAGTTCCTTGAGGCAAAAAATCAAATTATCGACAATGATTACGATTCTAGTGCTTGTCAAATGGCAACTTACTACAGATCTCCTACTTATCAGCTAGTTCCAAATGAGGAATACTATGTTCCATTTATAACAAAACTTCAGCCCGGCGTAACAAAGCTAGCTAATTTCCCAGACTATCCGGTATTAGCTGACCCATCTAGAAAGAGTTTTCCGTGGAACAACTTTAAAAAATTTGAAAGAACCCAGTTAGAGATGCATCATTTTACAATGGTACGCAAAGACATCGAACTAAAATTTAAGAATCATTCCACCCTGAGTACTCGCAAATATTCATTTGAGCAGTTGGTCAATGATTTTAATAAGTTCAAACCAGGGGATAAATTAGTTCCTCCGTTCGAAAAGTATGATGTCAAGGTAGTGGAAAATAAATTTAATATACCAGAGTTTCCATTCAATAAAAGTAAGGCCTAATCCATGGTTAAAAATAAAGAATATTGGGACAATTTCTATAAAAGCAATTTATCCAAAACACTTTCTACAAATAGCGATTTTTCAACCTTTGTTTTGGGGAGAGTTTTAGATATACCTAAAAGTAAAGAACTATCTTTAGTTGATCTGGGGTGTGGGAATGGTAAAGACACTATCTTCTTTGTAAATAACAAGATTGATGCGGAAGGTATAGATCTAAGTATTGATTCCGACTTACCGTATATAAAACAAGGCGACGCACTTTCTATCTCCAAACCATATGATATTTATTATCTTAGGTTTTTTATTCATACTCTGATAGAGGAAGATGTTGATCGATTGTTTAGCAATATTTTCAACACCATGAAACAGTCTTCTTTGATATTTTTAGAGACAAGATCAAGTAAGGGAATAACGAATCAGCCCTATAGCGAAACAAATTTTAGATCAAGCATAGGCGACGAACACCACCGAACCCTGTACTCTCTGGATTATTTATCATCTAAAGTTAGTGAGTATTTTGATATAGAATTTTCGGTTGAACAGCAAGGGTTAGCTATATTTCGAGAAGAGAATCCTTATATTATCAGAATGATAGCTAAAAAAAAGAGAACTAACAATGACTAAAACTGCGACCGAACGAGAATACAATCTAAAAAATTTGAAAGATGTTTCCCCACACCTTAAGGATATAGAATATTTTTTGTTCTTTGGAACCCTTTTGGGACTCTGCCGGGAAAATAACATAATAGAGGGTGACGATGATGTCGATCTTCTTGTCAATTGTCAACATAAAAATCAAATTTTAGAAATTATAACAAACTTGGGGTTTAATATTAGTATAAACAATCCCCACATTGTTCAAGGCACTAGATATATCAACAACAAGCTGACGCACATAGATTTCTATTTTTATGAAAACCCCATGGACCAATCTTACATTGTTGAGAAATGGAACTTCTTTTCAAGACCATTTGACACAAATTATCACTTACATATTCCTAAAGATATTATTTATCCTTTAGCGACTGGGCAAATAGGCGGAATAGAATGTAAAATCCCTCTGAACATAAAGGAGTGTTGTAAATTCTTATATGGAGAACGATACATGACCCCAATGAAAATGAAGACACAATATATGGTAGAGAGATTACATAACAATAAGCCAGAAGTTAAATATTACTAAGATGGATTATATTTCTAGGCACAATCAAGCTCTTAAGAAATTTAAAGGGGTACACAAAGGCAAACCCGCCATACTCTTTGCTACTGGTCCAAGTGTGGGAAATTTTGTGTGGACTCCGGAGTTTACTGACTGCGTTAAACTGGGATTGAATGGAATTTATCAACATGATAATATTGCCCAATCTTTAGATTACTATATGTTCGGGAGCGGATACCATATTGATACAGCCCACCATAATCAAATAAACCAACTTCGAGAAGAAAACCCTCATACCATTTTTTTATCTTCTACTTTCACCGCAAAACATGGTGATGGTCGAGAAACCGGGCTAGGAAATATTTCTGAGAAAGCTGCCCTAGATCTTAGAGCTATACCATTTGAGATAGGATACCCCGGATATGGACCAGGTATTGAATGGCAGAAGGATATTGGCAACAAGCCTTTTTATGGAGCAACAATAGCTCAGCCGGCAACACAATTTTTATTATACACTGGCGTTAAAAAAGTATACCTAGTTGGGTGTGATCTCGGTAATTCCTATAGTGATCAGTATGCTGTGGGTGTCTGGACGGCTGCATGGAAAAAGTTACCACCCTTCCTCCAGGAAAACTATCCAGGAGTCGAGATTGTATCCGTTAATCCCAAGGGTCTCACGGGGGTTTTTAGTGACATCTATACCTGAACTAATACTCAACAGCGTGTGCCCATTACGACGCAGTTTGTTGGGAACGGAAAACGATAAGGCTTTATCGATTATTGAAGAATATTATCCGTTAATAACTCATAGTTTTAAGTCGGGGGAAAATGTTCTTGATTGGACAGTCCCTAAGGAGTGGAGGTTGGGCAGAGCAACCCTGACCTCGGAACGGGGCGAGTTAATTTGTGATTCTGATAGGAGCATTCTAGAGGTTGTTAACTATTGTGAGCCATATGTTGGAACTTTGTCGTTTGACGACTTAAAGAAGCATTTACATTTTTCAACTACTCTGCCGTATTCTGTACCGTACCGAACTTCTTATTATAACAGGAGTTGGGGATTCTGCCTTTCGAAAAGTTCTTATGACAATTTGGACCGATCCTCTCTTTATAGGGTGGACATCGATACCGAGTTTGTTGATGGACTTATGAATATTGGCGAACTCCGTATCGAAGGAAAATCTAAGAAAGAAATAATTCTTACCTCATATCTGTGTCACCCGGAACAGGCTCATGATGGATTATCTGGAGTCATTTGTCTTCTGGATTTATATGATAAACTCAAGGACCTAGATAACCTTTACACATACCGTTTCTTTTTCATACCGGAAACTATTGGATCTATTTGCCTTCTAAGTCGAGGAACAATAAATCCTTCCAAAGTTGAGTTTGGTATCGTATCTACTTGTGTGGGTTATGGCGAAAACTTTACTTATAAGGAAACATTTATTGGGAACCACCCTATAGATAATATCGTTAAAAGTAGAAACAAGACAATAAACCAAAGGTTTACACCAACTGGTAGCGACGAGAGACAATTATCCAGCCCAAAGGTCCGAATCCCCACTGCTTCTCTGATGACAAAACCACACTCAGAATTCCCAGAGTATCATACTTCTAACGATAATTTGGATCTTGTCAACATAAAAACCATTAAGCATATTTCTTCGTTTTATTTTGATGTGTTACAAGAATATGAAAATAGAAAGTGTTATACCATATGTCATGGCGGTGGAGAGCCTTTCATGGCACACAAAAATATCTATCGTCAAACGGGGGGCACTTCCAATACAACCTGGGATACTGCGAGAAACTGGGTTATATTTCTATCAGATACTAATAACTCGACGTTAGACATGTCAGTTAAAACCGGCATCCCGATTAAAGAAATAGAAAAATGTGTTAAAGTGTTGATGGATAAAGAGATAATTAAGTTTGAGGATCAATGACATGTTTGTCGGTTTAGTCGCAGCCAAGGGTGAATCTAAAAGGTTTAAGAATAAAAATATCCACCCGGTTGAAGGCTATCCAATGTTTTGGCATAGTGTAAAACCATTAGTGGACAGCGACCTTGTAGATGATGTGTATGTCTTAACAGATTCAGACTTTGTTAAGGAGTATTGTAGAGAAAACGGCGTAAAGACAATTCACCGTGCCCAAAACGCTTCCAGATCCGAAGATAAACTTATCAGCGTTCTTAGATACGGCTATTATAACCTAGACCAAGAATACGATGGGGTGATTACCATAATGGCAAACTGCCCTGGACACACAACCCAACAAGTTAATTCTTGTATCTCTATGATGAAAGATAAGGATCTTTTTGAGGTAAGATCTTTCAACTCCAGCGGAGAGGAAAGTGGTCTTATGGTTTTCTCAAAAAAGATAATGGAATCCAACCAAGATGTATCCTATTATGTGGGGTGTAGCGTAGACAGGGTGGTCGAAATACACTACGAAGAAGATTTAGAAAAGGTCAAAAAATCATGGTAAAAGTTTTAATCACAGGCGGCACGGGTACTATTGGAAGAGCTTTTATCTCAACCTACCCAGAATATGAATACTACAATATCAGTCGTAATGAAAAGTTGGTTGCCGATCTTAAAAGGTATAACTCAGAAATAACAACCTTCCTTGGGTCTATCGAGGATTATGGGTTCGTAAGGAAAGTGTTTGAAAAGGTCCAACCCGATATTGTGGTTCATGCCGCTGCTCTTAAGCATGTTGATCTAGCAGAAGAGAACCCTACTCAGACTGTTATGGTCAACGTGTTGGGTAGTTTAAATATTATTCGTGCCAGTAGCGAGCACAATGTCCCCACTACTGTTGCCATAAGTACAGATAAGGCTAGCAGACCGGAAAATGTATATGGATATAGTAAGTGTTTGATGGAGAAAATGTTTTTAGAGGCGAACACCGCTGAGACTAAGTTCGCTGTTTGTCGATTTGCTAACGTAGCCAATAGTAGTGGTTCGGTCATTCCATATTGGAAAAAACTTAGGTCATTAGGTCAACCATTGCGACTAACAGACCCACGAATGAATAGGTTGATTTTTTCAAAAGATGCCGCTGCGGCTCTTATTTATAAGGTTATTGAAATATGTAAAGCTGATGCTGGTGGATTTATTGGTTCCTACAAGATGAAATCTGTCAATATGTTAAAGTTGGCAGAAGTTATATCAAGTGACATCCAAGTTGTCGGTCGCCGTCCGGGTGAGAAATTAGATGAGGATCTTGTTTCGGAAAGTGAAATCCCTTACACCTATGTGGATGGGAATTTTATTTCCATTCGAAACACCATCAACGAGGGAAATAATAAGATACGTGGTCCGTACAACTCCCAGACAGCAGAAAATATGACCCAAGAAGATATGAGAGAACTAATCGGTGAGTAAAAAAGTTAGCATAATCATAACGTGCTATAACTTGGATAGGTATATTACTCGTGCCATCAATAGCTGTTTAAACCAGAATTTAGATCAATCTCTTTTTGAGGTGGTTGTGGTGGACGACGGCTCACAAGACAATAGTTGGGATGCTATTTCTCTTTTCGGTAATATGGATGGAACTCTTAAGTCTATCAGACTCGAAGAAAACAAAGGAGTCTCTTGCGCATCAAACACCGCCCTGTCAGTTTGTACGGGCGAGTATATAATGAAGGTTGACGGTGATGATTTTATTAATAGTAACATGCTGATGACAATGTGTGATGTGTTGGATTATAACCCTGAGATAGGATTTGTTTACTGCGATCATATAGTCATAACTGAAGATCAGCATCGTACTATGCGAATTAACACTTTGGAAAAATTACTAGATCATGGGGCTGGTGTAATGTTCCGGACGGAATATATAAAGGCTCTTGGCGGATGGAATGAAGAGGTCAAGACTCGTGATGATATGGAACTCCTTTTGAGATATATGAAAAATTTTGATGGCTACCATTTAAGAATTCCATTTTATCGTTATAATAAAAGGAAGGGAAGCCTTTCTTCTATGTTATTAGAGAGAAAAGAAGAGGCTGAAAAGATAAAGAGGGAATTAAATAATGTCTCAAAAAGCTGAACATCTCTGGAACTACCTCCAAGAAGGTAACACTTATTTTATAGCTGAAGCTGGAGTTAATCATCTTTGTCGAATGGATCTTGCTGAGCGACTGATCAAAGAAGCAGCTAATGCTGGATCTGAGTGTATTAAGTTCCAAACATACAAAGCAGAAACCTTGTGTATCAAGGCAACTCCAAGATTTTGGGACGAAGACGATTTTGATAATTTCGAAGAAAAAGAAAAAGAGGGTTCTCAATATGATTCTTATTCACACCTAGATGGTTTCGGTGAAGAAGAACACCGGCAGATGAAAGAGATCTGTCGAGAAAACAACATCGAGTTCATGTCTACTCCTTTTGATTTTAACGCCGTAGATTATCTAGATAAAATGAGTGATGTAGGCTTTAAGGTCGCTTCGTGTGATATTACTAATCTTCCCTTCCTCCGATATATAGCAAAAAAGAATAAGATTGTCTTTTTATCAACTGGTGCTTCAAACATTGAAGAAATCGATACTGCCATAAAAACAATATCTGAGTTCAATAATATGATTGTTGTTATGCATTGTAATCTTTGTTATCCAACAAGAGACGAGGATGCTAACCTGGGAATGATATCTCACTTGAAATCCCTATACGGAGATAGATATGTTATAGGTCTTTCTGATCACACCACTAACTTGATGACTCCAGCGTATGCTTATCTCTTGGGTGCCACAGTTTTCGAACGACACTACACGGTTGATAAAGCCCTGGGAGAAAGTCCGGACAACTCGTTCGGAGTAGACCCAGCGGAATTAAAACAATTGATTACTAATGTTAATAACGCTCGGAGCATGGTTGGAGAAACTCATAAAAGATGTACCGAGAGTGAATTGAGTGCTAAGAAATTTGCCCGAAGAAGTGTAGTAACCCTCAGAAATATCAAGCAGGGTGAGGTTTTCACAACTGAGAACCTAGGGTGTAAACGACCTGGTACAGGTATATCACCTGTTAATTATGACGACATTATCGGCAAAAAAGCTGCCACAAATATTAAATCTGATAACTTATTATTAGAGAATCAAATTGAAGGAGAATAAAATGAAACTTTCAAATCAAGCCGTAGGTGCTCTGTTAATGACCCTACAAAAATGCCTAGCAGAAGAAGCAGATATTACTGAGCTTCTTTCCGACTGGAATCTGGAAGTTAAAGATGATGAGGTTATTGTAACTAACCCTCCATCTTTTGCCACACCAGCCACAGACTAATGCCTTTATATGTTTATGATTGTAGTGATTGTAAAGCGTCTATAAACATAAGGCACGCCTATGGTGTTAAAGATGTAAGATGTGTAGAGTGTGAGTCGCTTAATATTAAGAAAAATCTATCTGGCGTTTTACAACTAACGAAAAAATGCTATAATATTAAAGATAAGGTTGGCAATGAAGTCAACAAAGCCATAAAAGATGGGAAAAAAGAACTCGATAGCTTCAAGAAGAAAAGAAAAAATCGAGTATATAAAGATAAATGATAACCACAATTTTAATAGTAGCCTTAATATCTTCCATGTTTGTGAACATCCTTTTGGGTTGGTACACTCGCAAGCTTTTGAATTATTTAGAGATGACAAACACTGAAACGAGGACAGTCTTGACCTCTATGGCTGCTTTTGAAACTCACTTAACTGAAGTATACAACAAGGATCTTCTTTACGGCGACCCCACCCTTGAAGGACTCCTAAAACACACTAGCCAAGTGGCTGATGAGATACAAGAATTCCTCAAAGTAAACGAAGAGTTGACTGTGGAGATTCCTGATGCCTAAAAAGAAAAAGAAAAACAATTACTACTTTACAGCAATAACAGAAAAAGCAATTGTTGACTATTGTAACACAGACAGCCTAGCCAAGAGATCAGATTTATACATCACGCATATACAGCCAGCTTTTGACGAATTGGTTAATAAAATTGTCTACACTTATAAATTTACCTCCCTTGAAAATATCGAGTATCATAAAGACGATTGTAAGATCTGGCTAACGACTATTCTTGGAAAGTTCGACCCATCTCAGGGAAAGAAAGCTTTTTCCTATTTTTCTGTCGTGACCAAGAACTGGTTTACCCATAAGGCCAAAAAGCAGACAAAGAAGAATCGCAGAGAAGTTAACTATGATGAGATGGTAAGAGAGGTAGAGGCAATCTCTACAGGTTCGGATGCGAACCTCTTAAATGAGATAGAAGAAAAAGAATTCTGGGCTTCCCTTTTGACTGAAATTAATAGTTGGCAAAATCTTAAACTTAAACCTAACGAGCAGAAGGTTTTAAACGCCGTGGTCACTCTTATGGAGAATATTGATCAGATAGAAATCTTCAATAAGAAAGCAGTCTATCTTTACATGAGAGAGATAACGGGTCTCAATACCAAACAGATTGTAAGTGCTCTTAATAAAATGCGGGAAAGATATAGGACATTCAAGAAGAAGTGGAATGAGGGAGAAATTACCTAGCCTCCTATTTATGGTATGAAAAAAGATCTTAATTCCCTTATAGAGCAAGCCCTTGAAAATATTAACAAGGACAGACAAGAGACAGAAATACTTCTAGACAATTTAAAGGAGTACATGAGCGTCTCTAATGACCGTTATTCTGATTCCGGTGCTACTGCTGCCAAATTTGTAGAAACGCTACAAAGAAGCAACGAACAGTTAGTTAAACTAGCAACGCTAGTTTATAAAAAAGATTCTGCCAGTCATCAGGCAGGTTTATCCGAAGATGACAAGAAGCAGTTATTTGATATAATCCAGGAGGAATAACTGTGGGCAAAGAAGCAGACTTACCTCCTCAGTCAATTTACAATTCTGAAAAACAATATCTTCTTCGCCGTGACGGCGCTCTAGGACCAGATATAGGTCAGCGCATGTACGGTCTCAATCGCTCCACACCGATGGATGCGATTCGAGATATGATTCGCAACTATTATTCACCATCACAAGTTCTAGACCAGAAAAACGTTTTAGCAGTAGTTCTGAGATCAGAAAGTGAAATCCCTACACAATATTCATTAGCGGATGCGGGTAAAAAAGCCCCTATATCCACTATGAATATGTTGAGAGTTAGAGTTTTTAGTGATCCTCGTCATTATTGGATCCCGGCCCCTAAGAGTTCAAACGATCCTGCCGTTAATCTACATCCTTATGTAAGATATGACGGTTTTCTACAGCCAGGTTCTGTAGTTACCGTTGATTTCGATAACGACAAATATCAATTTTCAAGTGTGTTAGATATCGGTCAGGTCACTAGTATTGTAGGGGATCAATTTTATGGATTTGATGGAGTTCCTATTGCTAGAAATCGAACTACGCTCCCTAAAGAGATACCTGCCAATTACTTAAGAGGTCAGGCTTTATTAAGCGATCCCGCATTTAATAAGAAGCTTCACGAGGTCGCCAAGAACTTAAAAACATCAGTGACCAACCTTGTTAAGATAATGGAGTTTGAGTCTAGACTAGATCCAAGGATTCAGAATAGTATTAAGGCGACCGGCTTGATCCAGTGGATGCCAGCAACCGCAATCGACATACATAAAACTACCGTAGACAAAATACGGATGATGTCGGGAGTGGAACAGCTTGACTTAGTAGAAGATTATTTTATCGCTAAAGGCATCAGGCGATACCCTAATGCAAGTTTGGGAACCCTATATTTACTCGTCTTATTTCCTCATGCTGTCAATAAACCTGCCAGTTATAAAATAGGATCCTCGGGTCCTAAGTCTAAAAACACTTATGATCGTCGCAGGGTAAAAGTCGGCGGCAAGTGGATTTACAAATATTATTATAATAAACAGGGCAAAGGAAAAACATCTTTTGAACAATTGTTTGCTATACAGAATCCAATCCCAGGATCATCAAAATCTAAAGGGTTCGTCACCAAGGGTGAAATCGTAAACTATATTAATAGTCGCAAGTACAAGTACGCATAGGGTAACAAAAGATGGCAAATCTAACACCAGAACAAGTAGCAGCAAGATATAGGGAACTTTTTGGAAGCTTAAATCCTGCTGCGGACGACGATAACGATGGTATACCTGATGGTCTGGAGGCTGTCTTTGAGGAGAATGAAGATGATATTTTAAAGGCTTTTGAGCTACTCGACCAAACCACCCCTCCTAAAACTCCACCTATGCCCACCCAACCCCCTGGGTTTGGACCAGCAGTAGACGGTGTGCGAGATTCTTTATTGGGTAGTGCCAAGAGGGATCTTAAAGATGATTTTCCTAGAAAAGTAGCCCGAGAATATTCAGGTATTTTCAATAGCCCTATTATAGAAGCCAATCCCATATATCAAGCTACGGAAGCAGAAGACATATGGCAAGGCTCACACAATACCATAATTATTCAGGGTCGTGACCGACCAAGGGGACCGGAATCTGGCGCCGGCTCTATAGTCAGAACTCATACCGGATGCATTGATATTATTGCTGGTCTATCTGGACCATTAGCGAGAGAAGTTGACGCTGATGGGAATGAGGTTCTTACAAATAAAAGCCCAGAACTTGACTCAGCAAGAATTTACATTACTCAAAATGCTATAAATATTGATGGTAAAGAATATTTTAATATTGCCGAGGGTGAGGTTGGTTATAGACCCAATGCTTCCGCTATTGTTGTAAAGGCAGACTCAGTTCGCTTAGTTGGTCGAGAAGGTATTAAGTTGGTGACAAGCGGGGATAACTATAACGGGCTAGGTTACTATATCGGGGGCGGTATCCATGGTGTGGATATAATTGCGGGTAATAACGACGCTGATCTACAACCTATGGTAAAGGCAGACAGCCTTATAAAAGTAATGGACAATCTTGTAGAAATGATGGCAGATGTTCAGGGTTCTACAGCCTTTCTGTATGAGATGCTTGTTACAACTATGGCTTGTTTTATAGATCCTACAGGCGCTTCTATGATGAAACTTAATGACGTCCTAAATAGACTTCCTATTGAGGTGGGAAACCTTTCAACGCAAGATATGAATTTTGTAAAGCACAAGTTAAACTACAGTAAAGAAAATCCTTTCGGTGCTTGGCGCTTTGACAGTAAATTTAATAATGTAAACTAGGTATTCTATGAGTTTAAGCACCCGTCAAAAGAATATTGTAAATCCATTTGCCCAAATAACAAATTCGGGCACCCGAAATGGGGAGGGGTATGATTATTCTTTAATCCGAAATAGGTTTGTCCTAGACGCCATCCATGAACAATATGTTAATTTCTATAGTTTTCCGCCCGTAGGAACAATTCTAAGGGGTGTAAACTATGAATTGACCGAAGAAGATATGTTGGCGTATTTTGCTTTATACCCTCAGAACGGCGAGTTGACTAATGGGGAGAGTCGTTTTCTGACGGATGATGAGTCTATTGAAGCCCTGAGTACAATAGCTCAGCTACTTGAGGAATTAGATGTTTTACAGAAGTACACCTCTAAAACTTCCATAGAGTCATTTGAGGAAGCTTATCAAGAAGAGTCCTTACAAAAGGTTGCGAACTTGATTTCTATTCCTCCTTTTCATTCAAAAGTTTACACAGATAAATTACGATCTGCCTTGAGTCTACCTGCGGTTCAGTATAATGAAGATGTGGGATTAGATCGATTAAACGTAGAGCCGGAAGTCGCAGTTTATATGAGCACTGATTCAAATGTCGATTTGTACGACTGGACTCAAAATGGATTGCCTGGAGAAGATAACAATAGAGTATATTATAATCCCGTAGATTCACATTATTATTATGTAAAAAGAACTGATGAAGTTTCCATGGCTAGCTATTCTCTACCAACCATCTTAAGGAATACTGCCAAGACACAAAATATTCAAGCCGCTGTAACTTACTGGAATAATTCTCCGCAAAATTTAAAGGACTCCTACCTGGATGCTTTAGACAATGGTATAAGGGAGATACTTAAATTAAGTCAAAGAAGTTCTGATGAAAATTTTACAAACCTTAAGACACTTTTGTCACCACCGACCTCATATCAGGGTGTTGACCTAGAGCAACAGTCAGATGAACTTTTCCCACTTCTCTCATACAAGGGAATGCGCCCAGGGTCTAGATGGATATACGCTGTTAAAATTGATTCATCGATGATAACATCTCTGGAAATAAATGATGAAGAACAAAGACCATCCCAAAACGAATATCAAATTACACCACTGGAAAAAGCACACAGAATTATCGGACCTCCCAATCTATCCTCAACCAGTGTAACCTTTCAAGTTATTGAGATTATCAGGAATCTTTTGCCTGTTCGGATGGCCTTGAAAAGTAATTTTGAATTACTGACAAACCAAGGATTGACGCCCGAAGTCTTAAAGGGCATAGACCTGGACCGTGAAGCTACCCGGCTGGAAAGTTTTGTTGAGTTGATGGAGATATTTTACAATCACAATAAAATATCAATAAATGAGTCCGACCGTGTTCAGGTTTTCTTCCGCAATAATTACATTATTGATCATTTTGTAATAAACGGTAATTTTTATTATCATGGTTGCGGAGAAAATAACTATTTTGATACCTCTTCTGAAGCGGTAAGTATTGTAAATGCTTTTAGCCTTTTTACTTCCACCACTTTTTCAATATTAAAGAACAGTCAAGAGATCTATGAGAGAACATCGGTTAGCTCTATAGCCCAAGATCCTGATCCTATTGACTTTCTAAATTCCTATGTTTATCCAAAAGTTGATCTTAATGCTTTAAAGGTAACGAGAAGAAACAAGCAGGTTTCCGCTAGTAAGCAGAGAAAAAGGAGAGAGTCGCTTTTTACAAAACTATCCGACCTGCCACGAACAAATCCGCAAGAATTTGAACGCCTGTATGATCAGAGGAATCGTAAATTTAGAGTAGGTGCCGCTATAAAAGGCATGAATTGTAACACAGGTCAGGCCCGTGCTGCCAAATATGCTTTGAAATTCTATCAAGCTTTACAAGGGAAAACAAAGGTCAAATCACTAATTCGTGAAACAATATTAGTTCTTAGGCAAGAAGTGGTACAGGATGAATTATCCAAGAGAATTTTAAGTGAAGCTCAGACTTATAATGAAAACCCTGATCTTTTTTACAGAGAAGCAGAGAAGTATATTAATGATCAGATTTTTTGCTCACTAGATGTTCTAGGTGATTTTATTGAAGACAGGTTTTTAGACCCAGCGGGACTTCCTCCTGAAGCTAATGCTTTGAGTCGCAAAAGTATTGCTTTGCTCCCCACAGTAGAACTCAAAAAGGGCAAAATGATTTCCCTCAAGGCTAAACAGTCGGAAATATACAGAAAGGCTGTTAAGGTAATTATAGAGAATTTTATAAAGTCTGTTGTTGCGGGAGTTGTTAAAGATATAGTTAATGCTTTGTTTGGCTGCGGACCTGCGGCTCGTGATAGGGATTCTGATATGGGTCTTAGGAATATATCTTCACGCACAAATTACGGTGCCGCTAACCTCGTGGCGGCAACCGATACATTAGATCGGAAGGAAATAGCCAAGCAAACACCCTTATTTAATGTAACCACTGAGGATGTGGATGGTAGCTCTGTAAAGGTTTACACCTCTGTTACTAATGGTCAACTAGTATCCTTATTGGACGATATTTCCGCTATGGTTACTCCTATAGAGGCTCAACAGTTATTGGATGGTGAGGCCGATTATGATCTAGTAGAACACATTCTGGAAACAATATCTGGAAATATTCTCATACCTTCGGCTGAGATTGATCCTACCAACTATAACACTATCGAGTTTTCAAACGAGAACATAGTTGATTTCTTTATATTATTGGGAGACAACCTAAATTTTGAAAATGATGACGTAGTTCAAAATTCTCCACTAGCAGCATATTGCGAGAATAAGAAACTCCTTCTAAATAATGAAATGGCACCAGATGACTTCCAGTTCTCTTTGGAAGATCAGTATGTTCAAATTATTAATTCTAAGTTAGATAAGATAAACTTTCTGTGTGATTTCCTCAGGGGTCTTGAGGGTCTAGACCTTAGACTTCAACGAATGTTTTTACTGTTGCCACAGATGACATGGTATAGTGATCTATTGAGGTTTATTGCTGGTATTAGTAATGACCTCTCGGACCATATAGCCAGTTTTTTTAGGGATATGTTTGACCAAGAAGAAACCCGCTACGTGAGAGAAAGGGGAGAGTACAACCTTTACAACTCTAGAATGGGTACAGAATTGTTTTATCAAATATTCTTTCCGCTGAGAGAAGTTGCCATTAACCAGGTTTACACATTCGAAGACGACGCCGAGACAGGATTTTTAACTCCTGCTGGGTTCAGTCCTAAACGAATAGGATTTCGCCTCCGTCAAGGCGAGGATGGAGTTGAGTGGGCGGGAGGAAATTTCGGTGGCAGAAGAAACGCTCAGATGAACACAAATGTTTTTAGTAAGATATGGTCTGACACCCGAGCCAATGTAGATATATATAGAGAATGGCAAGCAGATCCTAACAGAGATATAGGAGACAGTCCCCCAGAGGGTGCCATGGGGCGAATAAGAGAAATACCTCGCCTCGGACTTCCGCAATATATAGAGCGACCTCAAAAACAATATGATATTTGGGATACAGCCTATTATGCTACGAGAACAGCACCTGACTCATTATTGCCTTCTATCAATAGGTTATTGACTCGTGAAAATCTAGCTTTAGTGGGGTCAACAAC
>TARA_R110002110_G_scaffold26350_5_pt1 | contig 23251 bp, 52 predicted proteins | sample TARA_R110002110 | Tara Oceans TARA_R110002110 (sample SAMEA4397330) | marine metagenome | biome: Polar Biome; feature: [SRF] surface water layer (ENVO:00010504); material: water (ENVO:00002006), including particulate matter (ENVO:01000060) such as... | depth 5 m
GTCCGTGGTCTTCGTCAAGTTCCGCGCCCTTCCCTCACAGGAGAAGTAAATGCTCGATTCCTTCAAAACCTCAATCGTCAGTTCTGCTGGATTCCTCGTTCGGGTGATTCAACTGGAAGCAATCCAGTTCGATCAGGACAACGCTGCTCCCAATGATGCCATGGGCACCGCAGCATGGGAGGCTGGCTTTGCTGCTTACTCTGGTGCTGCAACGTGGCTTGACGACTACAGTTCAGACATCTTCCGCACTATCGCCATCTCTGACACTCGATGGAGCACAGACTTCCGCGCGTGGCTCAAAGCAAAGCAGAAGATTGCCGTGGCAAGTCTGACCATTGCTCACCTGGACTCAGACCCCGAAGCAATCGCGGGTACACAGGCGGCTATTGGAGCGTACGCGGTGATCCTCCGGAAGCTGGATGTGTTGATAGGCTGATGGAGAAGGGGGAGCCGGGGTTAACTCCCCCGGCTTTCTTGCGTCCGCGTATAGGGCGGCACAGTTCTTGCATAGTGCATAGACCATGCCAGCTATAGATACCTGCCTGTTAGAAAATTTGAGAAGAATAAAGGTAAGAGTAACAAGAGAGTGAGGAACAACCCTCCGGAGAAACAAAACGAAATGACACCATATCTGATCCAGCTTCTGACGAAAGATCTCGAATACCTTCGCGAGGACCAAGTGGAGGCTCTGAAGAAAGTTAACCAATGGGAGATTGGCGTTCAAAATGCTCGCTCTGCGCTCGGCAAAGTCAACGGAAAGATCGCCGAGGTTGAAGCGGCTCTAAATCCTGTCGAGGAGTCTCCGGCTCCTGCTCCGGCTCCCGCTCCTGTGGAGGAAATCTACACCTGGGTTGACCCCGTGACGGTCCCTGACTTCATTCGGGCTTACTTCGCCGCCAATGAAGGATCCGCTCAGTGGAAAGACATCGCCCACGCTACCGGGCAGAATCCGCTTTCTGTTCGTAGTATCCTGAGTACCAAAGCGGAGTTTGAGATTGACCCGAGCAAACCGATGATGGGCTTCTATCGTCTGTCGGGTGCTCCTAACAAGGTGAAGCGTCGTGCCTACAAACCGAAGACGGTCAACCCTCCAAAGGTTGCAGTCAAGGCGGCTGTCAAGAAGAAAACGATCCGCGCGGGTATCCGTGAATACTTCGCTGTTGGAAACCCTCCGGCCAACTACCGGGATATCGCGGCTGCAATCGAACGCTCGCCCGGGTCTGTCAACTCCATACTCTCGCAGCATCCGGAGTTTCTGAACATCATCAACGGGCTGGACGTTGACACTCCAGACGTGCGCGGACTCTGGGGAGTGGATCCCCGATGGGTTAAGCAGGGGTGGGTTATCACCGGCAAGAACTAAAGCAAGATGAGCAGGGGAGGGTTAACCCTCCCCATTGCTTTGCCCTGAAATACCTGGCACGACTCTTGCATACTGCAAACACTGTGCCAGCTTTGCACGGCGGTAAAACTTTGACAAAAATCTGAGAAGAAAAAAGTAGAGAGTAACAAGATGATAGGAGGTAAGAGATGAACAAAGAGCTTACAGAGTCGCTGGCCAGAGGCTCGATCTATCTGGAGAAGTTCGCGGTGGAATTCGCGACTAACTTTCTCGACGGTGTTCGGTACTCCATTCCGCTGGCCTGTGGTGGGTTCCCGGTCTGGGGTGCGATTCTTCTCTGGGGGATGATGTAGTAATGAAGTGGACAAAAATGCTGCTCCTGTTCTGGGCATCGTTCTGGGTGCTCAACGGAGGGGATAAGTTCTTCAACGGTGAGTACCAGCCGATCGCCGGAGAGTTTGCAACGTCGGCTGTGATCTATGACATGGAAACCGGGGAGCCTACCGCGAGGCTCCAGCCGATGAAGACAAGCGGCGGTTACGGTGTGAACCGTGACAATAAGATGGCTGACATGTTCAGTCGGATCGGGTTGCCTCGCTGGCTCTCCTCTGTGGCGCTGTATGCTACGGCTATCATGGAGGTGGGGATCGGGTTGATGTTCCTGGTTACTCTGGTGGTTGCGGGTAGCAAGCCGCGTGAGGAGATGGTTACACACTTGCACCAGATGTCAGCTATGGTCTTCATGATGTTCACAGCCGGTGATATCCTGTTCGGTGAGCGCATGGAGCTATGGGAACACTGCACCTTCCTCTTGCTGGTGCTGGTAAGCAACGCCTACATACACAAAGAGATAGGGCGACAGTATTAAGACAGCCGGGCTTAGTCCCGGCTTTTGCCGGTTCGCTTATAGGCTGGCACGGTTCTTGCATAATGCAAGGAGCATACCAGGGGCAGGCCGGGGCCGAACCTTTCCCGGTAGAAAAAAAAATGAGAAGAAAAAAACGGAGAGTAACAAGTAGGTGAGAGGAAAGAGAAACAACAACAACGGAGTCTGGTGAAAATGGATCAAAACCTCAAGCCCAATGGAGTCGTCATTGCTGTCGATGTCCACTGGGAGATTCGAAACGAGATGTGCTGGATGAGTACCAGCTACGATGATGGAGATTTCGTAGTCTTCGGGGATCCGCTCGGAGTCTCGAAAGATATGTTCCACCTCCACGACCTCTTTCACTTCGCTCTCGCGGAGGAGATGCAGGGATGGAGCCCGGTCCTTAAGCTCCTGATGTGGCAGGCTGACAAGCGGACTGGAGCGAAGCGAGACATTCTGGTTGAGGAGGCAATCGTCCTCAACGAATGGATGAGAGGATCGAAGAACAAAGCTTCGATCCAGTGGTGTGTCGAAATGGCACAGTCCATAGGCCATGAGTGTGACGCCTTCACGATGTCGCGGGCGATGGCGAAAGGGTGGCGACTGTTCCGTCGAGTCAGCAACCGACTCGGACAGCACGGTCAGGCGTTCGCCAGCTTCGATCTGCTCGCTCCTAACGGTTGGCGTCAGCGATAGAGAGAGAGAGAGCGTGCGCAGATAGCCCCGGGTAGTTCCGGGGCTTCTTTCGTTGTGTCGTCCGTCGAAAAGCTGGCATGGTTGTTGCATAGTGCAAGAGTTGTACCAGCATCATGAGAGACTCACACACACAGAAAAAATTGAGAAGAATAAAACAGAGAGTAACGAGTAGGTGAAGGGAGAGAAGAACATGAGCAATCTGGTAACAGTCAACCTCACCGTCACCGTCTGCGGAAAGCAGCGCAGAGTCACAGCCACAGGATGGGCAGAGATGAGCGAGGACGGGGACGTGCAGGAAGTCGAATATGATGTGGTGTTCGCGGACACAGACAAGAATGTGTTTCCCCTCAACACTCACCCCGTGTGGTCTGCCGAGGAAGAAAAGGCAGACAAGGAGATTGATGCTGCAATCGTTGAGGCTACTGCTCTGAAGATGTTCGCACGTCCAGAGTACGACCTTGCAGGGCCGGACTATCGCCAGCGTGCCTGCTCACTTGCCTGCCTTCCCGGCTGTGTGTGCCGGGATGATAGTCGCGACAGTGATTACCCCCAGTCTATGATTATGTGGCTACTGTGAGTTACCTGTTTCGGGCTGTGTTCTGTGTCGGTATGACTCTGGCCGATATCAATCGACCGTGGAGAATGTTGGGAGCCTGGACAGTAGTGGCGATGATACACATCCTCATACACCCACACTGATAGGGAGGGGCGGTTACCCCGCCCCGTTTCTTTGTGTATGTGGCACGGGTCTTGCATACTGCAATCATCATACCGGCGCTAGTTATTGTTCTGTCAGAAATATTGAGAAGAAAAAGTAAGAGAGTAACAAAAGAGTGCCAAGGAGGCAACAACATGGAAGCGACAATCAAGCACGGTGCCTTTTCCTTCACTGGCACCGTGGAGTTCTCCGGACCATACGATGAGAGTGATGGAGCCATCATCAACGAAGGTTACGACGCACCTTCGTCGTACTTCGAAGCCAACAAAGCAGACATCCTTCAGAAGATCGAAGACGCCGCCTATGATGCCCTCCAGACGGCTCGTGACGATGCGTTTGATGAGGCGCACTATGAGGACGAGCAGGGTGGCGATTGGTTCGCTCGCACCTCTGAGGACTGGGCTACCTATCGAGCAGAGACAGGCTACGCTCAGTAGTCGCCGGGGCTTCGGCCCCTTTTGTTTTGCTTTGAAAAGCTGGCACGCTACTTGCATAGTGCAAAGACTGTGCCAGGGTCAGGCGGCAAAAGCTTAACAACAGAAATATTGAGAAGAAAAAAGGTGGGGGTAATAAGAGAGTGCCAAGGAGGCAAAAAGAAGATGCAAGGTAACATTCTGATTCTGGGCTACGTTCTCCCCATCTCCCTCAGGCTGTCCGGTTCTGACAAGCTGACAATCAAGGATCAGCCAGACTCCGGCAACCCCAATCGATTCGGGGTGGAACACGAGGACTACGGAGCGATGAGGGTTGGAGAGATCGAGTTGACCACAGAGGGAGAGCTAAACTTCCGATATGACTTTGAGGGTCAGACCTTCAAGATCGGAACGGCTCCCGATGGGTTCGACTTCGACGGAGCAAACGAGGGATTCTATGCGGTCAGTTCAAACATCGTCAAGGAACGGGGTAACAAGATCATTGCCTCTGTGACCCTGGAAGACGAGGAAGGTCTGCTCTCTATCACTGTTGAAGTCTCCGGCAACGGCAGAACCCAGGTGATTGGAGGTGATACAGAGTCTCTGCTGCTGTCTGACATGCAGTATGCTCGGAATGTAGCGCGGGCACTGTACGCATGAACAACAGGCTCCGCGAGGACTACAGCACCGGAGGAGAGTTAGCCTTTCGAGCGGTCGTGTGGACACTCGTGGGGCTTCTGTTCGCTACGCTGGCATACTCAAACCTTGCCGGTGGAGCGAAAACAATCCTAAACTTTGACGCTGCTGTCATGGCAGCAATCACCGGAGAGTGAGAGCATGAGCGCAAACCCAGAAAGAAGCACATACCCGTTTGAGACATACGGTCTGAATGATCGGCAAGTGACAGACGTGGCTACGTTGGCGATTCAATTCGCCATGGATCGATCAGAGGGAAACAAGATGATGCTTGAGGAAATGCTCAAGGTCCACGGACTTGGCACTGAAGACGGGCTGCTCATGGCGGCAAACTGGGGAATACTCCAGCGTCGGAAGCTCCGGGCAGCACATCTCTAAAGGCAAGGGGGCTTCTGCCCCCTTCGTTATGTCTTGAAAAAGCTGGTACAGTTCTTGCATAGTGCAAAGACCGTGCCAACCCTGATCAGAGTCGCTGCTCCTCGGGTGCAAAAAAATGAGAAGAAAAAAAGAGAGAGTAATAAGAGAGTGAAGGGAGAAAGGAACATGGAAAAGAACTTCAATCCAACGAAGGCGTCAAGGGCAAACGAAATCATCGATGAGATGATCGCCCGTCGCCTGCTCTCCAATCCCGACGAGGATTGGACCCGGGACATTACCCCGGAGTATCAGCGCATGATCCTCGGTGATGATGTCACGGTGTCTGCTGAGTCTGACAACGGGCGGGGCGTGGCAATCGTGGATCTCCTCGGTCGAATCCCTGGTATACTCCCGGGCTGGACTGATGATGCTGTGGTGTCTGTCAAGTCAACGGCTGGCAAGAATCGGAAGCACGGCAGAACTGCCGTTGTTACGACCGGGACTCACTTTCACATCAAAGCGGTGATCAATCACCTGATGTTGCGAACCACTTCGATCCCTCTGTTGTTCGTCCATCAGAACACCTCAAACGGCCAATGGGTTCAGACTGTCTTCGATATGGCGGCAGTGATGCGGGGAGTGATGGCCCGCGATGGTGCTGGTGACTACCACGGACCTGTCAACGTCTCCACTGGTGCATACGGTGTCCCGATTGTGATGCGTATACGATCCCAGAACAAAGGGAAGTATCACTATCCTCAACTCCGCTTCAACATGAACGGACTTGTAACGCCAGAGAACACCCGGATCTTTCGGGGCGGTGGGAAGATGGGATACGGACTTGTGCCTGCATGGAGAAAGGTTGACGCTCCATACATTGAATGGGAGGTGTGAGGTGAAGATCGATACCCAGTATGGGAAGAAAGCGGAGGTGGTTGACACACCTCCGCGTACGGCCAGAGCCAAGGGTCTTACCTTTTGTAAGGCTAATCAGCGCTGGTACAATCTGTATCGAGAGGGTGGCAAACTTTACGCTGTTCTTCATTGAATGACGCCCGGCATAGTCCGGGCTTTACTTGTGTCTGTGTGTACCTGGCACAGTTCTTGCAGTATGCAAATGTCATGCCAGGTATCGGCGGTAAAAGATTCACACACATAGAAAAATTGAGAAGAAAAAAGTAGAGAGTAATATAGGGGTGAGCCGAGAGGCTACAAACCGCCAAGTAGTTAGAAGTTAGGAGGGAAGTCCATGCATCTGTAACTACATTCAAACACATGTCACATCGACCAAAGATGTAAGCAAGTGACGCCGAACACTTGGGTAAAATAAAAGACGGTATTCAGAATAAGACTAAACTAATGTGCGCGACTGGTAGCTATAGCTGCTGGCCAATGTTCGACAAATGATAGATCACCGGCCCTGCCGGCACCCGGAGCCTGCCATGACCTACTTCATCGAGATCATGCTGAACGAAGAGACCGGCGCCTACCACGACGCCCTCGGCGCAAGCGCCGAGGGCTACACCCCCGGCTGCGGCTGGGCGTGGCCCTACCGGCGCAAGCGCCTGGAGACCGGCCCCCACCTCCGGGCCAGGATCGAGGCGCACTTCCGCCCAGAGCCCACCAACTACCCCGCCGACGACCAGATCGAGGAGGACGGCGCCTACCACGACGCCCTCATGCGGTACCGACCGTAGGAACGGACGCACGGTGAAGACCAGTTGAATAGGAATAGATGACCCTGGAGGTGGCCACCTCTGGGGTTTTTCTTTGTCTCCAGAAAGCAGGCACGGTTCTTGCATATAGCAAATAGCATGCCAGCTATAGATATTCTTCTGTCAGAAAAATTGAGAAGAAAAAAGAGAAGAGTAATAAGAGAGTGAAGAAACAACTAAGAGGTGAAGAAGATGCCTGCTCTGAGCAAAGACCAGATGATCCGGCGGGTCGTAGCTCCTATCATCGAGGCTATGAAACAGGGTGAGCTACTCTGGCTTCGCGGGTGGAACCAGGGTGGCGGCGGTGGACTCAACTGGAATCCGTCAAAGCCAGAGAACAGCCAGGAGTACACTGGAGGTATCAATAACCTTCTGATGTGGATCGAGTCTGTTCGGATGAACTATGCCGGTGACAACCGGTGGATGACCTACAAGCAAGCCAAAAAATCAGGCTGGCAAGTCAGGAAGGGATCGAAGGGGCTGGAAGTCTATCGTCCTGATGGCTACTGGTACAACGATCAGAAGGACGGGGGAAAGCGAAAGTTCAGGCTCAAGGGCTGGCACACCTACAAGGTGTTCAACGGTTCACAGATTGACCGCCTGCCTGATCCCTCCGAAGACAACGGCACGGATGTTCTGACAGGATACGAACGAGCACAGGCTTTGGTTGATGCCATCGGTATCACGACCGTACACGGGGGCAACATCGCCGGGTACTCGCCAAAGCAAGATGCAATCGTCATGCCAAACCCCGGTCAGTTCAATACGGCAGATGGCTACTGGGCCACCCGGTTGCATGAGAACGTGCATGCGACGGGACACACCAGCCGACTGGATCGGGATCTGTTCGATTCAGGGATGAAGGCATACGCTCGTGAGGAGCTTGTGGCTGAGTTGGGTGCAGCGTTTGCATCTTCCTGGCTGGGGATTGAGAAGACAGAGTTGACACAGAACCACGCGGCATACCTTCAGCACTGGCTGAAGCAGCTTGAAAACAAGCCGGAGATCTTCACCGAAGCAGTCGGTCAAGCGTGGAAAGCTTTCAAGTGGATGCGTACACAGTAACCAAGGAGAGGACATGTATCACATCGGTAGTCGGAGCGGTCTGTGGTGGGATGGCAAGAGTTGGGTCACAACCGCACAGGGACTCACAAGCCGCCGCCCCTTGCATGCTACTCGCAAGGTTAATAACCTGGATGGGGTTCAGGCAGCGACAAAGGACAACGAGGATCTGTATCAGGTCCAGCAGTGAGACAGCCGCCCGGGGGAACCCGGGCGCACTTGCGTCTGTAACATGGTTGGCACGCTATTTGCATAGTGCAAGAATCATACCCGGTTTCCTCGGCGGCAAAAGATTAACAAATCAGACTGATGCCTCGATAAAAAAATGAGAAGAAAAAAACAGAGAGTAATAGGAGGGTGAAGAAAACAACCAACGAGGTGCAAGATGGCAGGTGGATTCAAGTTCAGAGCAAAGGTGACCCGGGTTCTTTCATGGCTGGATACCTTCGGTGAGTCAGAGATCGGCGTGGACATCGGGCAGCGTCTGATCGCCATTCGAGTCCCCGGGCTGTACTCCAAAGGCAAGCCGAACGTCAAGGCCAATACCATGGTCGTCGTGACAGAGGGACAGTCCGAGGATTTCCTCGGAGAGATCGAGAGTCAGATCCTCGGACTCCGGGTGAAGACTGCTGCCGAAGCTGTTCGCCGTAGCTGGCGACGACACTCTGAAGGGGAGGGCGATGCAGAGGTCAAGTTCTTCTCCTTCCGCACCTCCCAGGAGAAGCGAGCCCGAGAGGTCACGATCCTGGCTGGCGAGCTTGACGGACTGATCGATGAGTTGATTGCCGTTCGTGACGGTGAGCGTCCGCAGACTGCTTCCGAAGCTGTTCGCCGGAGCTTCAAGACTCTGGACATCGGAACAAAGGAAGAGCCGCGTGTGATCATCAGCTTCCGATCAAGCGAGGACTCAGGCACACGCGAGGTCAAGGTGGATGAAGGTGATACAGAGGAGTTCTTCAAGGCTCTGGTTGAGAAGACCGAATCAGCTCAGGGTGACTTCAAGCTGGCTGACAAGCTGACCGCAGCAGCCGCGTTTGTCGGCCCAGCGAGCAACGCGGACATCCCCGGATACACTGACGGAGAGTCCGGGGAGAGTGCTGAGGAGTAGAGAAGCGAATGAGGGGGAGGGTCAAACCTCCCCCGTTTTTTGTGCGTGCATACAGCATGGCACAGTTCTTGCATAGTGCAAGTATCATGCCAACCCTGTCGCGATGGCTCGGCGGCAAAACATTGACAACTCAAAAAAAAATGAGAAGAAAAAACCAAAGAGTAATAAGCAGGTGAGAAACAACCCAGGAGAAAACGATGATCACACGGAAGATGCTCCTCGCACTTGGCAAGGACAACACCGAAGCAATCAGGAAAGCTGCCACGGATGGAGCAACGACAATCCAGACGGACGTGCATGACCAGCTTTTTGCCGCTCTTGACAAGGGACCGAACGGAATCACTCCGGCACTGCTGCGGGGTCTGACGGCTGACGCTGGCAATCTGGAGCAGCTTACTCAGGCTGAGTCTCGGCTGAGCTTCTTCCTGACCTACTTCGACAATGGCGGAAAGGCTCCGCGTGCTCCGAAGAAAGGGCGATACGATGGAACAGTGGACGAGAACGACCCGATTCCAACTGCTCGCCGTTATGGTGAGTGGTAGTGTCTCGCTACATCATCCTTGATCCCTGGCATCATGATGCGACCTTCGGGCCTCTTGGTGATGCAGAGATCTGGGAGGTTCCCGATGATTTCGATCTCGGTGATGGCGTGACCGGAGAAACCTACGGAAAGATCGGAGACAAGCTGAAGGTGACAAACATCTTCGACTACATGGAGAATGTGGATACGCTCGTGGCTGCTGTCGAGGTTCTGCTGGGTGGCGCAAGTGTTGAGCTTCGCGACGGTGGAGCGGTGGTACTTCAGCATGACCTTGATATTCTCAAGCGGCTGGTGTCTGCGGAATAATGGCGAGGGGAGAAATCCCCCGCCTCGGCGGCAAAACTTTGACATGCACACACAGAAAAAATGAGAAGAAAAAATAGAAGAGTAATAAGGAACCAGAGAAACAACCCAGGAGCTAACAGATGCTTAACCCCTCGCCCTTCCCGACTCGCTCACCTGTCGTGCTTCAGTTGCTTGACGGTCGGATGAAAGCTGCACGCGCATGGGTTCCGGATACAGACTATGCCTCTCTCATCGGTGGAGCTTCGCTGTTCGGACTCTATGTGATTGTGGATGCTGAGTCAGGCGGCTATACCATCATGGGAGACTCAACCCCTGAACAGGTGGAGTCATTCAACACAGCGGGTCACATCGTCGATTCTGATCGGCAGTTCATCCAGAACCTGGGAGAGATGGAGGAGGAGATGCGACAGCTCTATGCTGAGTCTCTCTTTATCGATCACATCTCGATGATGCTTCAGGTTCCAGAGGCTGCTCTGATTCTGTTCACAGACTGGACCGAAAAGGTACGAGGAACGGAGGAAGAATCATGGGACAACATCTGGGCAGCACGACTCATCTCAGAGATCGGTTCAAGTCCGAACGATGTGGGGAACAGCGTGATGACCGCATACGCGAGCGCCGTCTATCAGATCGCACGACACGCAGCAGAAGGACACGGTGTGTACTTCCCGGACATTGGAACCGAAGACCTTTTCAAAGACGTGGAGGAGATTGGCGAGTACGCGAGTGCAGGTAACCTTCGGATGCAAGAGGGATTCCGTGGGCTGGAGCAGAAGCTGGGAGATATGAAGAACGCATACAACAACGCAGAAGATGGCGGTGAGTTTCACTGAGTCATAGGGCAGGATTAATCCCCTGTCCGCCTCGGCGGCAAAAACTTTGCACGCACGCAGAAAAAATTGAGAAGAAAAAAATGGAGAGTAATAAGGGGGTGTAGAGAGAACCCAGGAGAACACAATGCGAACGTCACTGCTCAGCTTCACTACAAACCTCGGCATCCTCCTTGAGACAAGCCGAGCCTATGTACTCACCTACGCAAAGGTGGCACAGGACACGGGCGTGAAGGTAATCCAGGCGGTTGGCGATCCCATCTGGGAAACCATCTTCTTCAAGACGGAGACACTCTGGGATTCCTGGTGTTACGACAACCTTTCATATTCCTTGCTGGAATACGAGACAAAGCTCCGACAGGCAAGGAGCTAACGATTGAGAAGGATGTGCAACTGACAACGATTATACTCCCCGGCTCCGTTTTACACAGAACCGGTGAAGATGGTTAGTGGAGAGACTGGGACTTGTGATAGAGATTCGGATTAATAGCTCATCTCCGAGCAGTGCAATTCGGCAAGCTTCTGCAATATGCCGACGAGTTTGCTACCGGATGAAGACGATCAATCTTCTCTCACTCCTACACTGAACCTGACACCAAAATCACGGGATGCCGATGGGTTACGCAGTTGGACGCACATAGACGATTGATGAGCCTTGAAGCTGGTTCTTAGGAATCCGAGCGCTCGGTACAGCAGATAGCACCGTCAATCAACTGAAGGTCAGGCAGCAATGTCTGGCCTTTCCTGTTAGATTTTTTAGGCTGGTACGATTCTTGCAGTATGCAAATACCGTGCCCATGCGCACGGCGGCAAAACCTTGACAACTCAAAAAATATGAGAAGAAAAAATCAAAGAGTAATAAGCAGCCATAGAAACAACCCAGGAGAAACAAGATGCGGCTATTCGGAAGGAAGCTAACAGGATTGGAGATGATCGGTCTTCTCTATATCGTCATCCTCATCGCTCACTCTTGCTAGGGAGATAACAATGGGATCGCTACAACGCCAATCTATCCAGCATCATCATCTGTACGAAGGTGTTCCGGGTGAAGATGAGCTTGTCGGCACTCGCATACAGCACATTCACCGTATCGACAGTGATACTCACATGTTGATCGTCGGTGAGGAAGCAAGTGATTGGAGTGACACCTCTAAGGCCGTTAAGGTTGGGCGAGTCACAGCCAGTATCCATCGGGCTCGCTCAACTGTGACGGTCGAGGAGATCGTCAAGCCTGAAAGGATCAAGCGTGCCACTGACTGTCAGTGTGGTCATGATATCACTGCTCATCATTTTGCTGATGATGACTCCTGCTTCTACTCCTACAACTGTGGCTGCAAAGTCTATCAAAGGGTAACAGCATGAGGAACAGACTTCACAACACAATCATCTTCGCGACTCTCGGGCTGTTGATGATAATCTCCTATGCGTTCATGCCTGTGTTCCTCGGTGTGTGGGGAGGTATGCCAACAAGCTTTGTCTTACCGGCATCGTTGATGATGGTGTTTTCTCACCACACAAGCGCACACCTGCTTTCAAACCTCATGGTTGGGTCTCTTGCTTCGATCATGCTGATTGTTTCAATGAGCAGGTATCAGATATATGCTGTGCTGTTCTTCGGCTCACTCAGTGGAGGCATAGGTGCATGGTTTGGTACCGGCTCACTCCACATTGGTTCCTCTGGTTTGGTCTGGGCAATGATCACATCCGGATTGCTCTATGGACTGAGCAAGGTAGAAGAGAAGTGGGTTAAGCTTGCGTATGTGCCTACGCTGTTCTCGGTCGGTATGCTTGTCAACACATTGATACCTATGGACGGTGTGTCTTTCGAGTCACACGTCGGCGGAGCACTAGGCGGGTTGGTCATTGGACATATGATGCTGGCGGTTGAAGGATTTCAAGAGATCTATCTCGCCAGGCCAGAATAATACATTGTGTTGGTTGGTTAGTTGATTTATTTTTGCGGGATTGGTATGGTATCTTTATTATGCAAGATTCATACCGAGTTTCGGCGGCAAAAGATTGACATGTGTGCATGAAAAAAATGAGAAGAAAAAAGAGAAGAGTAATAAGGGGATAAGGGAGGATAGCCCGATGGCTAAAAAGAAAAAGAAGCAAGGTGTGCTTGAACAGTCCGCTGCTCAAAGTGGTCTGCGACGAAAGGCACACTTTGAATCCGGAGGCTCCACAAAGGAGTGGAACGGAGGTCAGGCTATCCATACCAACAGGGCAGATAGGCGGCAGACTCGCAGAACGCGAAAGAAGCGGGCTATCAAAGATTCACAAGAGGGGTGAAGAAGATGAGGATATTTTTTCTGAAGCTGTGGCATGAACTGTGGGGAGTCAGGACTCGTTGTCCTCGCAGCGTATGGGAGAAGCTGATTGATGATGATGCTACTCTCAGCACAGCAGAACAGATGGGCATCACTCCGGCTCATGCTCTGTCAGCATACATTCGGACTCAAAACTCCTGGGTGATTGCTACGAACATGGTAGAGTATTGGATCCGGGATGATGTTAACTTCTCTCCGCAGCGGGCAGCCGCAGCAGTGCTGGAGTTGGTGGCTGATCTCGACAACAACTGCGGCGAAGTCCCGCTCGTCTACGCATAAACAAAACACCTCAACCTTCAAAGAAACAACCCGGAGATTTCATGAACACCTTTTCCCTCGCCACTGCTACCCGTGTCTTCACCTACGCCTACGAAGTGACCCCGGCGTGTGGCGGTAACTCCCTCATCTTCTTCGGTGCTGCGTGTGTGCATCACACGAATGGAAAGACTGGAGCACCCGTTGATGATGTGGTTCCTGAGTTGGGTGTGCGGCTGGCTGTGCGCCGAGTGACCGAAGCTTCTCACTGTATCGGTGCTCTCGTTGATCAGCCGAATGAGGAGATCGAAGCCCTGATCGTTGCACAGACTGACTTCCGAAAGACTTCATACTTTGCTGATGCTCCGCATGGACAGGAGGTGTTTGACGCTTTCTTCGAGGATCAGTTCTGGGATGATGTTGCGGCGGCAGCGGACGCAGCCACGGACGATGACTTCCAGGTCTATGATGATGAGGAGTGGCTGATGGAATACGCCGCAGAGCATGATGATTACTGGGCCGGTGACTCACGTTACTGGTAAGGGGTAAGGGTGCCGAAAGGTGCCCGCCTCCGGCGGCAAAAACTTCACACACGCAGGCACAGCTCTTGCAGTATGCAAGAATCATACCAGCCTACACAGGTATGTTGGGCGGCAAAAGATTTACATATAAAAAAACTGAGAAGAAAAAAGCGGAGAGTAATAAGGGGTCAGAAGGGGGAGCAAGCATGGCAAGAGGACACACAATAGAGGTTGGTTGTACGTCATTGGTTGTTGTGTTGGCCTTGGTTATAGGGTTAGCGTGCGCCGGTTGGCCAATCGCCTTGCTCCAGGGAATGGTTGGTTACACATATGATTGGGAAGGGTTGGATACCGTTTGTTATCCGGTAGGTGAAATGTGCGAAGTTGCGGGTGAAGACGCCGAAAACATTGAGTAGTCTAACAGAGTTGTTCCGCGATAACTCTGTGCAACAAGACGGTAGCATATAGAGCGGGGCTACAGGGAGGCATGAGCCGAGATAGGCTAGACACTATCTCAATAGATGCCTCATTAATGCGAAGTAGAGTAGTGGTTACTCGGAAGTCTCATAAGCTTCATAGGTCAGTTCGATTCTGTCCTCCGCATCTCAGGCGAGTCCGCCCCAACGTGAGCCTTAGTGCAATATCGTTGGGCGACTCCCTCACTTCTCAAAGGGAGCTACCATGCATGAGCGTAAGATCTCACAAGGTCACGGTTGCTGGTGGTACACTGACGACGAAAGTCATGTATACGTCGCACTACCCGGTACGCTCATGCATGGAATCGAGCTTCTTATGAATCCTATCGAAGACTTCTTCGGTGAAGGACTTCAGTTCCGAGTAAACTGGATACATCAAACATTCTTCCCTTTCCTGAGCATTGATCTGTTCGATTCAATGGCTCTGATTGTGTGCATAAGTGTGTTCGTCAGTTCAACCTACCTGTTCCTTTAGGAGACAGCATGACCAAGGCAGAAGCTACAGAGATCATCTACCTCAACGATCTTTCGCAGGCATTTCACGCAAGTGTACGCGCTTCAATCGCAGGGCTATCCTCTCAGGCTTACATCGTGTTTCGCATGACAGAGAAGCTTCGGATTGCTCATGGGGCAAGCGAAGATGTCCAGTGGCGAAAGATGGCTCTTGAGTATATCAATGAGTGAGTCTGTCTGGAGAGTTACACCGAGCATGAACAACTGGAGTAACTGGGGTTACTCAGTGTTCAAAGGCTCTGTGCGTGTGTATCAAAGCTGGTATCATTGGGCTGACCGATGGGAAGCGGATGCTCAGGGTAAGAGAAAGATGGCGGAGCCTCAACAGGTTGCACGTCAGCCTGTAAGAGAGAGTCCTCCGCGTTGGCGTATGTTCGTAAGGCTATACCTCTCAGAGTATATCTATATCATCAGAAAGAATGGTGAAGAGGTATATCGAAGCTGGAGACTCAGCAGTCGAGAGGCAGCGGGCAGCTTCGGACGGATTCAAATGGATTCCATGAGGAAGAAAGAGCATACAGAGTGGTTGGCTCGTCAGTAGACGAGCGGCCTCGGCGGCAAAAGATTGACATACGCACGCAGAAAAAATTGAGAAGAAAAAAGTGGAGAGTAATAAGGCGTTGAAGGAGGAATAGATGTCAAACACCATTGGAAAGAGATACCTTCGTGAGACTCTTAGCTCAAAGAGAGAGTTTGATACTCTCCTAACTGTACTGAGGGCACGCGATGATATGGATGTGCATCTGTACAACGAGGGAGAAGAAGCGGAGGAAGTGGAAGTTTATCTTACCATTCCTGATAGCTCTCTTGATGATACCATGGTCTTGCAGGCTGTGCCGAAAGATGAGAAGTGGTGGACTATCAAGGTTGACAATCGGTTCCTTTAGAGATTATGCGGGAGTAGCTTAGACACGGTAAAGCGCTCAAAGAACACAGATGTAACGGCCATGATTAAAAGGTGTTATGTAGCTCAGTTGGCAGAGCACTCCGCGAGGGGTAGCGCAGGTTCGAGCCCTGTCATTGCATTACTTTAATCTTAAATATATTCGCGATCCTATATGGTGAGGAGAGGCTTGGCCGCCTTTACTTAACGTGAAGTCTGTGTGAGTTTGAGAGAAGAGGGCGTTCGAATCCCCTCACCCGCAGTTTAACAGGAGAGCATCATGCGTGGTATTCTTAAAGCCATCTGGAACAAGATGACAGGTGTGGGTACGCTCACTGACGAACAGCGCCGGAGACAGTTTGTTCTTCAGCGAGAAGATGAAGCTGCATGGGAATACTTCCTCGCTCGTAAGGCAGGAGAGAACCCCAAGGTGGAAGACTTCTGCTATAAGTATGAGGTCACCCGACAGGGACTCATCAACGGCTGGATGCGTTTCCGTATGGATCGCCCTCCATTCCTGACAGAAGAAGACAATGAGCGGGCCATTGATTGGGTTCGCTCAATCGAATCGCACCTCGGAGATGAGCCCTTCCAGGGTAGCTGTCTCTCTGGTATCTGCTCACTTCCATACGCACAGGAGGAATAAATGAAAACTCTTGCAATCTTTTTCTTCGGAATGATCATCGGCATTGGGTGTCAGCGGATCGCTGGTGACCATGTGGACACGCTCATTGACAAGACGGCTGCTGCTGTCACTACCTTCCGAGAGACAAACTGATGTTGTTTGACCCACGCCCACACCCTCCAATGTCTGTGCTTAAGATTATGCAAGAGAGTATGATGATCACGTATGGTCCTTGCCTGACCTTTCGAACTGCCAAGGGCAGGGGAAGCGGGTATGAGTACGTTCCTCTTGATAAGTTTGGGGAGTACGTTGATGATCTTTACGAAGGTGTATCATATGGTCAGACATCCTCTGTGATAGAGGTAAAGCAAGGGGTAGTCAGCGTTAGCTGGAGGATGCCCGGTCATGGACGCAAGTGGCAGCACGCACCTATCGATGAGGTTGATGAGATTATAGACTATCTGCGAGGGATCATTCCGGAGCTTGACAATCTCAAGAATGTCTATGATGAGGCGATGGCTTCCGTAAAGAGTTGATACTTGGGGGTGTGGCGGAATCGGCATACGCGACAGACTTAAAATCTGTTGGTCGAAAGACCTTGTGGGTTCGAGTCCCACCGCCCCTATTCAAATGAGGTGAACATGTTGGCTACTTTCTTAAATCTCATCGGCTCTTTGATCTTAGCCGTAGGGTTCATCATCATGATGTTTGCAGTGGTAATGATCATAAAGGATATCGTTGACACTCTGGCAGATATTACTTACCTTCTATGGTACTTGTTCACAAACAGAGCCGAAGACTTCGGCGAAGAATAAAGGAGATACGCATATGGCTACTCGTAAGAACTTCCCGGGGCGTCGAGAGATTCGACAGACCGAGGCAACCGAGCGACAGGAAGCTCGCAACAAGTTGACTGATCAGCAGCAGCTTGACAGCCTCAATGCCATGTTTGGCGAGGGGAATGGAGCGACGAAGGAGCGTGCTCGGCTCGCTCGGAACATCGCCCGGAGTCAGGCGGCAAAGCCTGCAAAGGTTCAGGCTGAGTCTGAATAGTATAACCGGTAATCCGCCCCTCGTAGCAGAGGGTCGTTCGGCGGCAAAAATTTTACATGCATACCCGGACAGAAATTGTCCGGCACGGTTCTTGCTATATGCAAGACTCATGCCAGGGTGCCGGAGGGGCAGCGAGCTAACTCCGGCATGACGCCCCACCTTGACAGGTCAAGTCGGCCACGGCGGTAAAAACCTGACATCTTCAAAAAAAATGAGAAGAAAAAAGTGGAGAGTAATAGGGAGGTGCAGGGAGTCACTCCTGAAAACGCCGCCCAACCGGTCGCCCTGCACCGCGCTGGGCACGGTCCCAAAAAACTGAGAAGAAAAAAGTAGAGGGTAATAAGGGATCAGCCGCACAGCGCGGCAACAACAAAAAAAACGTGAGGTAACTATGAGTATCAAGATTACTATTCCTGTCGGTCGTGAAGCAGCCAAGCCTGTCGAGGTCGATCCTATCGAGGAGCTTACCCGTTCTATCAACATCGTGAACATGGAGATTGGCGGCGAGAATGTTCCTGCTATCAGTCTCTCCACTATGGGCGGACGTGGTACCGGTGGGCTGAAGATTCCACTGACTGAGTTTGAGGCGTTCACTGCTACCATGGCAGAGATTGCCGAGGCCGGTGTTCCTCGGGCTGAGACTGATGAGAAGGGCAAGATTCGTGTTCCTACTCAGGATGTTCTTCGCTCCGAGATGGTTGAAGCTGAACACTTCGTCACTGTCAAGGGTCCAGATGGCAAGACTCCTCTCAAGGATGATGCTGGTGAGGAAGTCACTCAGAGCACTGGTTTCTGGGTCAATCTCCGAGCGGCTGGTGGTCAGGGTAACAAGCGTAACCGCGTCCGTGCGGAGCGATTGGATGAAGTGGTCGCTTTCTTCCAGATGTTGACTCCTCAGCTTCCCGCCTTCCAGGCTTCCTGGTCAACTGCTATGCAGGCATACGCAGAAGCCGAGGCAAAGAAGAACGCGGCGGCTGCTGCAAAGCAGGCAGAGATTGACCGAAAGGCTGCGATTGCTGCGGCTGTTGAGACTGCCCGGGTTGCTGCCCTGACTCCTGCCCCGACTGTTGAGGAGATTGTTGCTGATCTTCCGCGCGTGTCTGAGTCCGGAGAGAGTGATGAGTCTGATGAGCCCGGTGAGAGTGATGATGTCATTCCTGGCTTCTCCGATGAGTCTGATGAGTCTGACGCTCCGACCTATGAGCGGATCGATGATGACTCCGACGATGACGATGAGTATCTCGACAGCTAATCTTCGGATGAGTTGACTGAATAGAGGGGCGTCCATACGGGCGCTCCTTTTGTTTTTAAAACAAATGTCAAGTTTTTGCCGCCCAAAGGCGGTATAAAAAACTGAGAAGAAAAAAGCAGAGAGTAATAGGGGGGTGTCGGGAGAGCCCGGCAGACCACACACAGGAGCACATCATGCGACGTATCTTTGCCTGGATTGTTATTACTCTCATCGCTGCTGCTACTGGGCTTGCAACGATCCTTCTTATCTCTGCCCTCGGAGCTATCTTTACGATGCTTCTGTGGAACTGGCTGCTTGCTGGTACCGGAGTCCTTGGGGCGGCTGGTATTCCTCTCATCTCATTCCTTGAGGCTTGGGGCGTAACTTTCCTCTCTACGATTCTGTTCAAGGGTATCAAGAGCAATTGACATACACACCGACACTCTCGCATACGGGGCATTAGCATAGCGGTCTAATGCAGGAGACTCTTAATCTCAAGATCCGGGGTTCGAATCCCTGATGCCCCACTTAACCTCCGAGGGTGTTGGTCAGAGCAACAGTATTAAGCGTGACTGCTGTTCTTAAATAAAGCGCTTTTGCCCAGGTAGCTCAACCGGAACAGAGCAGAGGTGAACACACCGAAGATCTTGGTTCGAATCCAGGTCGGGGCTTTAACAAACAGGAGTAAGTCATGGAAGATGCTATCAAACCAGACAGCAGAGTTTCTCATCATGTGTTCGGCACTGGAAAGGTTGTGCGTATGCGTCAAGGATGCAAGGCGACTGGTCCTGTGGCAAGCGTGGACTTCGATGAGCCGATGGCTTATCCGGCAGGGAGAGCACCGAAGGGAAACCGGAATGTGTTGATATCTTTCCTGTCAGAGATTGACGCGGAATAAAAGAAAACCATTGGCCTAAACGTGGTATAATGAAAGGCAGCACTTCACATGTTTGTCCGTGTGTGGAGGTGGATATGAAGCGGACTTAATGGCACTTGGCTGAGTGGTCGAAAGCAACAGGCTGTTAACCTGTCAGAGAAATCTCGTCGTAGGTTCAAATCCTACAGTGTCAGTTAATCATTATGGAGTCTTTGTGGAGTCTTTGTGCGCGCACAAGATTTCGGTTCAACCCCGAAAGATTCCAACGGAAAGTATGCAATTGTAAAAAGCAATCCAAGAGTTAGTTGCTTGGATGTCTTCGGACTTTACAGGTTGAATTCCTGTCTTTCTAACCATCTTAGCGGATATAGATTCTTTCGATAGAAAATAAAGGGAGAGTAACATGCCCCCGAAGATCTCAAGCAAAGAGTATAAGTGTTCAGGGTATGGTAAGATAGCCACACACTCAACCAATCATTGGGGAGACATCTATCCTCCTTGTTACACTTCATCTTGTCAGGCTCGTACGCCCGGTGTGTGTATGCCGAGACAGACTCTGCACACACCCGTGGAAACTCCACCGGAAGGTGCGTGGGTTCCTACTCCATGGAAGATGGTAACTCTTGGCGAGGTAGCCACGATCAAAAGGGGGAAGGGATGACACAGTGTGATAAATGTAATAAAAATCTTACACACTTCCCGGGAAGCCCCGATGACATCGAAGGACATCTTTGGTGTAGTCACTGCAACGAACGCAAAGGATGGTACAGTGAGGTAAGACTCCTGTGTCCTGAGTGTAACGAGCCAGAGCTTGATCTGTGCTTCATACCCACATACGGAGACACTCTCATGTGTGACTGTGGTATGAGTTACGATCCCGATGAAGTCTTAGAACACTGGAGAGATTATGACAGTAAAAGAATTTCTTAAATGGTTTGGCATCGGAGCGGTCGCAGCACTAATACCAATCACCCTCTATACCGTCGCTATGATGATGGGCCTCGGAATCCTTTAATGAGAAAGCTGATTCCATCGGAAACAACTCTTGCTCTCTTCTATAGGAGGCTGCGTGCGAACGGAGTCCCGAAGGAAGTGGCAGAAGAAAAGATTGAAAAGTTTCGTCGTACACGGAGTAACTCATGAGCCAAACAGCACGCGAAGCAGTACGAGCAGCAATGGATGAGAGCCGCGATGCTTTCTTCCGATGGATGATGCGAGAAGGTTTAGAGTTCGATGGTAACTCAAACCTACGTGCGTCCGATGGTACTCTGTACTCAACAGATGATGACTATGAGCGTGGCATTACTCTGGAACAAAGGGAAGCGATCAATGCATCGTATAAGTAGATTCTTTGAAGAGTTTTCCCGATGGGATTGGGTCATGTTCTGGACGATGTTCATTCTGATCGTTGCCCTGGCTACCATCAACGTCATGATCTTCGTGGCATAGGAGATACACATGACCACTCTACTCTCCGTAGTTATGGAGCTTGGCCTCATCGGATGGATCGTCTATCTGTTCTGGATTGGTAACTGGCAGTTTGCTATCGGGTTGATCGTTGCTGATATAATCTGGATGCTGTTCCTTCATTACATTAAAGACAGCAACGCTTTCTACTAAGGAGAACACCGTGGTATCTAAAACTACGCATGTCGTTTCAAGAGAAGAGGTTCGTGGTCTGATCACAGATTTCTTTCAGAAAAATGGATACGAGGTAACCGAGGTTACTTACGCCATTAATGATTTTGAGCTACTTAACTTCACTGTAGTCACAGAGGAGCACTCCTCTGGAGTCCCCGATGAGTACCGAAAGGGAGAGTCTGATGTCGAGGGAAGTTAAGTCGCTGTTGATTACTCTCGGTCTGCTGCTGCCATTCATTGGTGTGTTTGTATACTGGGGCTTGTACGCCGCTCTGCTGCTGGCTCTGTTTGGATTCGCTGTATGGTATATCCGAGCGGATGGTCAGCGAGTTGATGGACTCGGAGGCATTGAGATTGCTCCGGACTCCGAGGGGGAAGAATGACGCTACGAAAGTCTACGATATATGATCTGTTCAGACTGAGCATCCCAAGGGATAAGGACGCCGACCGAGGTGGGTCGGATACCTTCTACTATCTCCAACAGAACACTGCCACCAGTGCAGGCCGCGCTCAGGGATGTCACGGACGGGATGTTACTCCGGATAGAGTGCGAGCTATTTACTCGACAAACAACCGGTGGCATCTGGTTGGTGGTATCATCAGTGTGGTGAGTGAGTCAGACCAGAGCTTGCTTGACTCACTGTCTCCAGAACAGAGAGCTTTCTTAAAGGTACGGCTATAAAAAGAGGAGGATACTATGCGAGTTAAGATTCGTATGTGATTCGTCACAAGGTTGCATTAGAAATAGTGCAGCCGCCTCGGCGGTAAAAACTTGACATTTAAAAAGACGCACCGATGCAACAGCGAACCCGACCGACTCACCTCTTCCACTGAATCAATGGATACAACTCAGTCACATCAGAGCCAGAGATCTGCATCCGAGTCAGCCGAAGACCGATAGGATGATGAGGGTTATCTTCCTGATAGCCATCGATACGTTCTTGCCACCACTTCACAGGGTCATCACCGAGTGCCTTCCACTGAGCAGCAGAGAAAGCTTGCAAGCCAGGAACAGCATCCTTATAGGTAAGAGCTACAGCATAGACGATCATTGTGCCTCCTTAGTTGGCTCACACTTATTACTCTTTCATTTTTTCTTCTCATTTTTTCGCTGTCCTACCCTGGTACGATTCTTGCATACTGCAACGACCATGCCACGTCCGGCGGCAAAAAGTTGACATGGTATGAAGATCCCTCGGCGGCAAAAGATTGACAACTCCGACACTCCAGGCGACCAACCACGCCGAGCAGTCCTCGGGTGCAAAAACTTTACAACCGTAGAAGAATACAACGCAAACTGAAGCGAGGAGTAGCGAGCTAAATAAACCCGCGAGAAAAAAAGCTAAGAGTAATAGGGAGGTGTAGAGAGGAGCATCGAGATTCTTAGTCAGCCATAGCTCCGAGTCAAACGAACGGAGAGAATATGACGGTGATAGATTGGGTGGTTCTTGCCCTGCTCGTAATGACGATAATGTATTTCTTCCATAACATTCGCAGTGCATGGGTTATCTTTGTGCTCAATGCTTTGGCTAGAATCTTCCCTAACAAGGATGGTGAATGATGGAACTTCTAATGATTGGTGCTGGTGGTCTTATGATGCTGGGCTGTGTTGCTCATGGTATTGTAGCGGTCATCGCTTATGCTGAGTCTTCCTCGTGGATTCCTGTCGGTCTTGCAACCTTCGGCTTTATGCTTACGGCTATCTCTATCATCATGATGGGACTGGCACTGTAATGGAATGGATAGGGTTGGGGTTCTTGATCATAGTCATACTCATGGCTCTGTATCTTCCAACAATAACGATGGGTTGGATATTGCTGATAGCATTGGCCGTATTGTTATCGCTCATCATTGTATCATTCTAACAGGAGAGGGACATGATTTATCAGGCTATCATTATTCATTCCATTCTAAAGTATATCATCATGGCTTTGGTCGGCCTCAGTGTCGGACTTATGGCAAAGCATTACCGATCCATGCGGTCTGAGTTAGAGCTTCTTGATCCAGACATAGCACGCACATACATGAGTGGTGACCGTGCGTTCTGGATTTCTATGGGATTGGTGACTGCATCTTATCTCGTGGGTCTTCTTTTCTGAAACGACCGATTCTTTCTGAGAAACATCTTTTTTCTCAGGATCAATAAGTTTTTTGAGATGACGAACTTTTTAAAGGGGGGGGGTCTAGAAACGAA
>TARA_R110002110_G_scaffold34834_5_pt1 | contig 23184 bp, 20 predicted proteins | sample TARA_R110002110 | Tara Oceans TARA_R110002110 (sample SAMEA4397330) | marine metagenome | biome: Polar Biome; feature: [SRF] surface water layer (ENVO:00010504); material: water (ENVO:00002006), including particulate matter (ENVO:01000060) such as... | depth 5 m
CGACCCAGCGGCAAAAGACCTATCGGATGGATGTGACAAATGCAATCTCGAACCCCAATGGGGACATTGCATTGCGTTCGCAAACCCGCGATCTTGACGTGCGTCCTTTTCCCTCATGATATCCGGGTGTTCCGTTGTCTCCCGCCCTCGCACCGGTTCTTTCGCTGCTCGCGGCAACCGCGATTCTGCTTGTCGGCAATGGCATGCTCGGCACACTTATTCCGATTCGCGCCGGCCTGGACGGGTTTGCGCCGACGACTGTGGGTTTCATCGGCAGCATCTATTTCGTGGGCTTCCTGATTGGCTGTCTTGCCACGCCCCACCTGGTGCGCCGCGCCGGCCATATCAGAAGTTTCGCAACCTTTTGCGGCCTCGCCTCGGCCGCGCCGCTCGTCCATGCGCTGTCGTCCGATCCCGTTGTGTGGTCGCTCATGCGGATGCTGACCGGCTTCTGCTTAGCCGGTCTCTACATGGTGATCGAGAGCTGGCTCAATGAGCAATCCACCAACGAGACGCGCGGGCGGCTATTCTCGACCTATCTGATGGTGAACCTTCTGGCGATCACGGCCGGACAGATCATGCTGAATGCAGCAGACCCGGCCGGTTTCGTTCTCTTCGCGATCTCCTCGATCCTGACGTCGCTGGCGCTGGTTCCGGTCGCCATGACGACATCGGTGCAGCCGACGCCGATCCAGAGCACCCGCATCGATATACGCAATCTCTATGCGCTGTCGCCGGTGGCGGTGGTGGGCTCGTTCGTGGTCGGCCTCACCAATGCGCCGTTCTGGACGCTGGCACCGCTCTTTGCGCAAGAAAGCGGGCTCGACACGACCGGAATCTCGATGTTCATGGCGGCGGCGATCATGGGCGGCGCCATTGCGCAATGGCCGATCGGACGCCTTTCGGATCGCATGGACCGGCGCCGCATAATCTGTGCGGTATCGGTGGGCGCGGCGCTGGGCGAAGCGGCGCTGGTGGTGGCGGGCACCGCGGGCGGCACCTCCTTGCTGCTGGCGGCGGGATTTTTGTTCGGGATATTCAGCCTCACGCTCTATGCCGTCGTGGTGGCGCATATGAACGATCACGGGCAGAACGAGAACTTCGTGGCGATCTCGGCCGGCCTGCTCATCGCCTATTCGGCAGGCTCGATCATCGGCCCGACGGCGGCCTCGATCGGCGTTTCGCATTTCGGCATAGCATCGATTTTCGCGATGACGGCGGCGGCGCATCTCCTTTTCGCCGGGTTCACCGCTTATCGCATCGCGTTTGCTCCGGCACTCACCGGAGAACAGCGCGCCGACTTCGTGGCCGTGTCCTTCTCGCAGGTGCAGCCCGTGCCGGCGGAACTCGACCCGCGCGCCGCCGACGAGACGCCGGCGGAGGACGGCGATGAGACCCGCCAGACGGCAACCGCGGTCGGCCAGGGTGCGGCGAGCTAGGGCGGCAAAGACAAAGGGGCGGCAAATAAAAGGACCGGCACACCTTCCACGGCGGCCGGCCCCTTCAAATTTCACTTACGTTCCGCGCCGGCATTCCGCACCGGACTGGCCGGTACTGACGACGATCAGCTATTCACGGCATCCTTCAGGCCTTTGCCGGCCTTGAACTTCGGCTGCTTGGAGGCGGGAATCTGGATGGCTTCGCCTGTGCGCGGGTTGCGGCCTTCCGTGGCTGCGCGGTTCGAGACATTGAACGTGCCAAACCCGACAAGCCGGACTTCCTCACCCTTTTTCAGCGTGTCCGTGACGATGTCGAAAACATAGTCGACAGCCTTGGTCGCATCGGCCTTGGATAGACCGCTCCGGTCGGCCACTTCAGCAATGAGATCGTTCTTATTCACGTGAGGCCCCTCTACATGCGATGACGGGAATCGAGGATTCCCTAAGGATTAGGAGTCTACCCGTCCGCCGAGAAGGGGGTCAAAGCAAAAACAAAGGATTTCTGCGGAAAATCAAGCTTTCGCAGATGCGAAAACGGGAGCCCCGAGGCTCCCGTTTCCATGCTTCATGCTACTGGAATGGCACTTTTACGGCCATTTAGTGCGCCATGACCTTCTCAGGCGCGTCAGAGGGCCGCTTTCCGGCGGCGGCCTGCTCGGCAAGCCAGGCATCCTCATCCCATTCGATCGGCTCGGGCATGCGGGTGAGCGCATTGGCCAGAACCTCATCGATGGTGTTCACCGGCACGATCTCCAGAGCGTTTTTCACATTGTCCGGAATGTCGGCCAGATCCTTGGCGTTGTCCTGCGGGATCAGCACCTTCTTGATGCCGCCGCGAAGCGCCGCCAGGAGCTTCTCCTTGAGACCGCCAATCGGCAGCACCCTGCCCCGGAGCGTCATTTCACCCGTCATCGCGACATCCTTGCGGACCGGGATGCCGGTCATCACGGAGACAATCGCCACCGTCATGGCGGTGCCGGCCGAAGGACCGTCCTTGGGGGTCGCTCCTTCCGGCACATGGACGTGGATGTCCTTGCGGTCGAAGAGCGGCGGTTCGATACCGAAGCGAACCGCCTTGGAGCGAACATAGGAGTTGGCCGCGGAAATCGATTCCTTCATCACATCGCGCAGATTGCCGGTCACCGTCATGCGGCCCTTGCCGGACATCATGACGCCTTCGATGGTGAGCAGCTCGCCGCCCACTTCGGTCCATGCGAGACCCGTGACGATACCGACCTGGTCTTCGCCTTCCGCCTCGCCGAAACGATATTTCGGCACGCCGGCATAGGTTTCGATATTTTCCATCGTGACCGCGATGGTCTTGTTGCCGGAGGTCAGGATTTCCTTCACCGCCTTGCGGGCAAGGTTGTTCAACTCACGCTCGAGATTGCGGACGCCGGCTTCGCGCGTATAGACGCGGATCAACTGGCGCAGCGCCTCGTCGTCAATGGACCACTCGCCCGCCTTCAGGCCGTGCCCCTCGACCGCCTTCTGGATCAGATGGCGGCGCGCGATCTCGACCTTCTCATCCTCGGTGTAGCCGGCGATACGGATGATCTCCATCCGGTCCATCAGCGGTTCGGGGATGTTGAGCGTGTTGGCCGTCGTCACGAACATGACGTCGGACAGGTCGTAATCGACCTCCAGATAGTGGTCGGCAAAGGTGCTGTTCTGCTCCGGGTCGAGCACCTCGAGGAGGGCCGAAGAGGGATCGCCACGGAAATCCGCACCCATCTTGTCGATCTCGTCGAGCAGGAAGAGCGGATTGGTATGCTTCACCTTCTTCATCGACTGGATGACCTTGCCGGGCATCGAGCCGATATAGGTGCGGCGATGACCGCGAATTTCGGCTTCGTCGCGCACGCCGCCGAGCGACATGCGAACGAAGTCACGGCCGGTCGCATGCGCGATCGACTTGCCGAGCGAGGTCTTGCCGACGCCGGGCGGACCGACGAGGCACAGGATCGGCCCCTTCAGCTTGTTGGACCGGCTCTGCACGGCGAGATATTCGACGATGCGTTCCTTGACCTTATCGAGACCGTAATGATCCGTGTCGAGAATTTTCTGTGCGTCCAGAAGATCCTTCTTCACACGGCTGCGCTTCTTCCACGGCACGGCAAGCAGCCAGTCGAGGTAGTTCCGCACGACCGTCGCCTCGGCCGACATGGGGCTCATCTGCTTGAGCTTCTTCAGCTCGGCCATCGCCTTTTCATTCGCTTCCTTGGAGAGCTTGGTCTTCTGGATGCGCTCTTCAAGCTCGCGCATCTCGTCCTTGCCCTCCTCACCGTCGCCAAGCTCCTTCTGAATGGCCTTCAACTGCTCGTTCAGATAGTACTCGCGTTGCGTCTTCTCCATCTGGCGCTTGACGCGCGAGCGGATGCGCTTCTCGACCTGTAGCACGCTGATCTCGCCTTCCATCAGCGAATAAACGCGCTCCAGCCGTTCGGTAACCGACGACATTTCGAGAAGCTCCTGCTTCTCGGGAATCTTGATGTTGATGTGGCTCGCGATCGTGTCCGCCAGCTTCGCGGCGTCGTCGATCTGGCCGACCGAGCCGAGCACTTCGGGCGGCACCTTCTTGTTGAGCTTCACATAGCCTTCGAACTGGGAAACCACGGACCGCGACAGCCCTTCGAGCTGATCGTCATCCGCATTGGTTTCGTCGATCATCTCGATTTCGGCTTCGAAGAATTCCTCGTTGTCCGTGTAGCGCTTCACCCGCGCGCGGCGCACACCTTCGACCAGCACCTTCACCGTGTTGTCCGGCAGCTTCAGCAACTGGAGCACGGTGCCGACAGCACCTATCTCGTAAATATCTTCCGTGGCCGGATTATCATCCGCCGCGTTCTTCTGCGCCACCAGCAAAATCTGCTTGTCGTCCTGCATCACGTTTTCCAGCGCACGCACCGATTTGTCGCGCCCCACGAAGAGCGGCACGATCATGTGCGGGAAGACCACGATGTCGCGCAGCGGAAGCACGGGAAGCACGAAAGCGCCTCCCTTGTCCGGGCCGGCGTCGTCGGGGCCGGCCGGCGCCTGCTTGCCTTTGTTATTGTCCGTCATGGTCACACACCTGCTTTCACTAATTCTCTAATGCCCGCACCGATGCACCAGCCTAGCATTCGATTCTGAACGAATGCTGAGTTACCGGTCATCCAGCCAGAATAGAGGGATTCGGGCGAGCCGCCCCAAATTCGGATGGTTTTCGGACGAGAAGTCCGTCACGGCCCTTGTGGACCACGACCGGCTCGCGGTGCTGGCGGGCCTGTTGGTCGATATGAAAATGGTCCTGAAAGCATGTGCTTTCAAGACCATCTCCGATTTTTGGAAAATGCCTGTTTTTCAGAGTGCCGGAGCCGCTCGCCGTTCAGGCGCCGGTGCCGACATCACCCTGACGCTCCGCATAGATGTAGAGCGGTCGGGCCTTGCCCTCGACCACTTCGGCGCTGATCACGACTTCCTCGACACCTTCGAGCGTCGGCAGGTCGAACATCGTGTCGAGCAGGATCGCCTCGAGGATCGAGCGAAGACCACGCGCGCCGGTCTTGCGCTCGATGGCCTTGCGCGCGATCGAGCGCAAGGCTTCGTCGGAGAAAGCCAGCTTGACGTTCTCCATCTCGAAAAGACGCTCATACTGCTTCACCAGCGCGTTTTTCGGCTGGGTCAGGATCGTCACGAGGGCTTCCTCGTCGAGATCCTCCAGCGTTGCAAGCACCGGCATACGGCCGACAAATTCCGGGATGAGGCCGAATTTCAGCAGGTCTTCGGGCTCAAGCAACTTGAGCATTTCGCCGGTCTTGCGTTCCTCGACGGATTGCACCTCGGCGCTGAAACCGATGCCCGCGCCCTTGCCGCGCCGGCCGATGATTTTTTCGAGACCCGCAAAGGCACCGCCGCAGATGAACAAGATGTTCGTGGTGTCGACCTGCAGGAACTCCTGCTGGGGATGCTTGCGCCCGCCCTGCGGCGGCACGGAGGCGACGGTGCCCTCCATGATCTTCAGCAGCGCCTGCTGCACACCCTCGCCCGACACATCGCGCGTGATCGAGGGGTTGTCCGACTTGCGGCTGATCTTGTCGACCTCATCGATATAGACGATGCCGCGCTGCGCGCGCTCGACATTGTAATCGGCCGACTGAAGCAGCTTGAGGATGATGTTCTCGACATCCTCGCCGACATAGCCCGCTTCGGTCAGCGTCGTCGCATCCGCCATTGTGAAGGGCACATCGAGGATGCGGGCGAGCGTCTGCGCGAGCAGCGTCTTGCCGCAACCGGTCGGGCCGATCAGCAAAATGTTCGACTTCGCCAATTCGACATCATTGTTCTTGGCGGCGTGATTGAGACGCTTGTAATGATTGTGGACAGCGACGGAGAGCACGCGCTTGGCGTGGTTCTGGCCGATCACATAATCATCCAGCACGGAACAGATTTCCTGCGGCGAGGGAACCCCGTCACGCGACTTCACCAGAGAGGATTTGTTTTCCTCGCGGATGATATCCATGCAGAGTTCGACGCATTCGTCACAGATAAAGACGGTCGGTCCCGCGATCAGCTTCCTGACCTCATGCTGGCTCTTGCCGCAAAAGGAACAGTAGAGCGTATTCTTGGAATCGCCGCCGCTTACCTTGCTCATAAAGACTCCTTAGTAACCCGGAGGCCGGTACGTGCGCATTCAACCACTATCATGCGCTAACCGTGCCCGCCTTCCAGTAACGGATCAAGACGCTCGTACCCCCTACGCTCAAGGGATCGATAGGGATGCCCGATCCGGTCACCTTATCAATATACGAGCATGTTATTCGGCGAGGGATCAACATTTCATTACCCCTCGATACAGCACATTCGCGCCGTTCCATCGCGCGAAAGTGACGCTTTGTGAGCCCCCGGTTCGCCGGTCATGCCGCCCCTTTCGGCGGCACCGCCCAAGGGAACTCCGAAAAAAGGTATCAAAAGTCAGTCTTTTTTACCGCCTTCGACGCCCGGAATATGCCCACGTTCCACACCGACATGATCGACAATTCCAAATTCCTTGGCGCGTTCGGGACTCATGAAATTGTCGCGCTCAAGCGCATCCTCGATCGCCTTCAGGCTCTGGCCGGTATGCTTCACGTAGATTTCGTTCAGCCTCTGGCGAATCGCAATGGTCTCGCGGGCATGAATTTCGATGTCGGTCGCCTGGCCCTGGAAGCCGCCGGACGGCTGGTGAACCATGATGCGGGAGTTGGGCAGCGCGAAACGCATGCCCGCCTCACCCGCCGCCAGAAGCAGAGATCCCATCGACGCCGCCTGCCCCATGCAGACCGTCGATACGGGCGAGCGGATATGCTGCATCGTGTCGTAGATCGCAAGACCCGATGTCACCACGCCACCCGGCGAGTTGATGTACATCGAGATTTCCTTCTTGGGGTTCTCGGCTTCGAGAAAAAGAAGTTGCGCCGTCACCAGCATTGCCATGCCATCCTCGACGGGACCGGCAACGAAGATGATGTGCTCCTTCAGCAGGCGCGAGAAAATGTCATAGGCGCGCTCACCACGGTTGGTCTGCTCGACCACCATCGGCACGAGGTTCATGTAGGTTTCGATGGGGTCTTTCATTCGTTCTCCTGGCTTTCTCTGGCCTTCTCCGGGGCACGGTCCGCTCTTTGTCACAAATCACAAACAAAGTGCTGCCAGCACCGGCAATCGATGGCGGTCTTCCCTTTCATGGAACCGCATGAAAGGGGAATAGTCCGATTCGGTAAATGGACGGTTCAGAACTGTAGCGCAAGAGGAATATAGGGTCAGCGGGCGCAGATTTCGCCCCCTCTCTGCGAGGCACCGTGACGCGGCGTCAGGCAGCCCTGCTTATTTTCATTTCCGCCGGATATTCGAGTAGAATGGCCATTTTCCGGGCAGGGCCGCGACCCGTCCCGCCCGTTCGGCACATTATTATGTGTGAATGAACATCCGAATCGTCCCGGCCTCAGATGCAGATGCTGGCCAGCGGCGGAAACCCGTTAAAGCCGACGGCCGAATAGGTTGTCGTGTAGGCGCCTGTGGCGAGAATCCACACCTTGTCGCCCGCGGCAAGCGCGGTGGGGAGGCGGTAATCCGTTTTCTCGTAAAGAATGTCGGCGCTGTCGCAGGTCGGACCGGCAAGCACGACCGGCGAGGTGCCGCCGCCATCGGCCACCGTATCGTCGCGCGAGGTGAGGAGGCGATATTTGATCGCCTCGTCCATTGTTTCAGCAAGGCCGTGGAACTTGCCGGCATCGAGATAGACCCATCGCCGGGCGTCGTCGCCGCCCTTCTCCGAAACGAGCACGACCTCGGACTGGATGACGCCGGCATCGCCGACCACACCACGGCCCGGCTCCACGATCACATCGGGCATCCTGTCGCCGAAGTGAGCCCGGAGCGCCTCGCTTATCGCCGCGCCATAGGCCGCGATCGATGGCACCTCGGCGCGGTAGCGCGACGGAAAACCACCCCCCATATTGACCATGCGGAGCGTCACGCCGCGCGCTTCGAGCGCGCGGAAGAGCGACAGAGACAGCGCCAGCGCCTTGTCATACTGCGTGAGGTCGGTCTGCTGCGAGCCAACATGAAAGGAGATGCCATAAGCGTCAAGGCCAAGCGCCACCGCCCGCGACAGGAGATCGGCGGCCATCTCGGGCTCGCAACCGAATTTGCGCGAGAGCGGCCATTCGGCGCCTTCGCAGTCCATGAGCACGCGGCAGTAAACCTTCGAGCCGGGAGCGGCACGGGAAATCTTGTCGAGTTCGGCCTGGCTGTCGAAGGCGAACATGCGGACGCCCTTGCGATAGGCTTCGGCGATGTCGCGCTCCTTCTTGATCGTGTTGCCAAAGGAGAGACGGCCGGGCGCGATGCCAAGGTCAAGACAGAGATCGATCTCGCCCATGCTGGCGGTGTCGAAGGAGGAATCGAGTGCGGCGAGACGCGAGACGATCTCGGCGGCGGGGTTCGCCTTCACGGCATAATAGATGCGCGCCTCGGGAAGCGAGCGGGCCAGCTCGTCGAAATTATGCGCGACGATGTCGACATCGACGACGAGGCAGGGCGAGGGAATGCTGGCGGTGGCGAGATAGCGCGCGATCTTCGGTGGCAGTCCGCCGCGTTCGGAGGGAAGTTCGGCCGCCTGGGGCACAAGGTGCAGCGGCGTCTTGCGGCGACCACCCGGCTTCGACGGCGCGGCTGGCCGGCTGGCGGGGACCGACGTGGCGGCGGATTTGGTGGAGATGCGCGAACGGGCACGGCGGCCCTTTTCGGGAGCGAACATCGTAAACACCCTTTTTCAGACCCGGTTCGTGAACCGGCGTGATCCAAAAAGGACGCTTCCGTCGTTGCATAAACCTGCTAAGGGCCAGCGGCACGTGCGTGTGCGTCTTGTGAAGCGCGGAGATATAGTGATCGGCGAGGCGGTGCAACAGGTTTTTCGCCATCCGGCAAATTTTTTTGCCGATGAAAACCAGAAGCGGGCGCGCCGTTTTTTCGCCTCAATTCATGCCCGCAAAGGAAAAAGGCCCGGAGGCGACTCCGGGCCTTTTCGATGACAACAGGCCGATACCGCTCAGTCGTCTTTCTTGCCGGCGGTGGCCTTTTTTGCCGGTGCCTTTTTGGCGGCGGGCTTCTTGTCGCCTGCGGCGGGCTTCTTGTCGCCTGCGGCGGGCTTGGACGCTGCCTTTTTGGCGACGGGTTTCTTCGCGGCCGGCTTCTTCGCGGCGGCCTTCTTTTCCTTATCACCGTGATCATGGTCGTGGGCATGATCATGGTCATGATCATGGTCGTGGTCGTGATCGTCCGCATCCGGATCGGCGAAGAGATCGTCGCGGCTTACCACCTTGTCCTGCACGTCGGCCAGCTCGGCAATGAAGTCGACGACCTTATCCTCGAAGATCGGTGCGCGCAGTTCCTGAATGGCCTGCGGGTTCTGCTGGTAATACTGATAGAGCTGCTGCTCCTGACCGGGGAACTGGCGGGCGCGTTCGGCGAGCGCCTGGTTCAGTTCCTGCTCGGTGACGGAGATGTTGTTCTTCTCGCCGACTTCCGCCAGGAGAAGGCCGAGGCGAACGCGGCGCTCGGCGATCTTGCGGTATTCGGCGCGGACATCTTCTTCCGGCTCGTCGAGATCGGCGGCGGTCTTGTTCTCGTGCTGAAGCTCGTGCTCGAACTGCTGCCAGATCTGTTCGAATTCCTGCTCCACCATCGAGGGCGGCAGTTCGAAGTCATGCAGTTCGTCAAGCTTGTCGAGCATGGCGCGCTTCATATGCGTGCGCGACATGCGGGCATATTCACCCTTCATCTGTTCGGCCAGCGCCTCGCGCAGCTTTTCGAGGCTTTCCAGGCCGAACCGTTTGGCAAGCTCATCGTCGAGCGTAATCTCGGCGGGCGCCTTCACTTCCTTCACCTTGACGGCAAAGACAGCGTCCTTGCCGGCAAGCTCTTCGGCACCGTATTCGGCCGGGAAGGTCACCTTGACCTCGACATCGTCGCCAGCTTTGGCACCGGTGAGCTGTTCCTCAAAGCCGGGAATGAAGCGGCCCGAACCGATTTCCAGATTTGCGTCCTCGGCGGAGCCGCCCTCAAATGCCTCGCCGTCGATCTTGCCGACGAAATCGACGGTGAGGAGATCGCCCTCCTCGGCCGCGGCACCCTCTTCGCGCGGTTCGAAATTCTTCTGATTCTCGGCAAGACGCTTCAGCGCGACGTCGATGTCTTCGTCCTTCACGTCGGCGGTGAGGCGCTCCAGCGAAAGTTTTGAAAAATCCGACAGCTCGAAGGCCGGAATGACTTCGAAACTCATCTTGAAGGTGAGGTCGGCCTTGCCTTCGATCACGTCCTGAATTTCGCCTTCGAGATCGATCGAGGGCTGAAAGGCGGGACGGAGCGCTTCATCCCGAATGGCCTGCTGGCTCGACTCGCCGACCGTCTCCTGAATGATGTCGCCCATGACCTGTTTGCCAAAGGTCTTTCGCAGATGGCTGACAGGCACCTTGCCGGGGCGGAAGCCCTTGAGGCGCACCTGGGTTTTCATCTCGTCGAGCTTGGCGCCGAGTTTGGCTTCAAGATCTTGTGCCGGAACCTGAACCTTCAATTCGCGCTTCAGACCGTCCGCATTCGTTACCGTGACCTGCATTATTCAATCCGTTCCATATTTCCGGCTCTTTCACCTGCCGGGCTTCCGGCATGGTGCGGGCGGAGGGAGTCGAACCCCCACGCCTTGCGGCACTGGAACCTAAATCCAGCGCGTCTACCAGTTCCGCCACGCCCGCGAGAAGGGCTCTGGCGAAGCCCCGAAAGGCCGGCCGGTCCCTGAATTGGCGCTCTCTATATCAAGGGCACAGGGCGATTGCCAGAAAAAGCGGTGCGGCGCGGACCGCGCCCCCTCAAAGCGAGGCGAGAAGCTCGCGCAGGGCCGCGGGTAGCATTTCGGGCAGATCCTCCGAGATGAGGCCGGGACCGAACCAGGTTCCCGCCTCGCCATGCAGCCAGACGCCCGCGCACGCCGCCTCGAAAGGCGGCATGCCCTGCGCCAGCAAGGCGAGCACGATGCCGGCCAGCACGTCGCCCGAGCCCGCTGTCGCCAGTTCCGGGCCGCCATTGCGCGCGATCGCGGCCTGGCCATCGGGCGAGGCGATGACTGTGTCCGCGCCTTTCAGCACGATGACGGACCCCGCCTCGGCAGCGGCGCGCCGCGCGCGGTCCAGCTTGGAGCCGCCCTCGGCAACGATTTTCGGAAAGAGGCGCGCGAATTCGCCCTCATGCGGCGTCATGACGACGGGGCCGGCGAAATAGCCCTTGATGGCGATAAAGAGATCACGCGGGATTTCGGCAAAAGAGGTGAGCGCGTCGGCATCGAGCACCATCGCAGCGCCCGACAAAAGCGCGGCAAGCACATTCTCGCGCGTCACCGAACCCACACCCGCGCCAGGCCCGATCAGCAGCGCGTTCTTGCGCTTGTCCTCCAATATGGCGGTGAGCGCATCCGCGCCGGCAAAGGATTGCAGCATGATCGAGGTGAGGTGCGCGGCATTGACCATAACGGCCGAGGGCGGCGAGATGACTGTGACCAGCCCTGCCCCGGCACGGAGCGCGCCGCGCGCGGCAAGGCGGGCAGCGCCCGTATGCGTGGCGCCACCGGAGACGACAACGGCATGGCCGCGGGTATATTTATGGCTGTCGAGGCGGGGCCGCGGAAAAGCCGGTGCCCAGAGCGGCGGCTCGTTGGCGAAGGTGAGCGGCGCGAGTTCGGGCAGGACGGAGAGCGCGATGCCAATGTCGGCGACCTGCGTCTCGCCGCAATGGAGGCGGCCGGGCAGCAGGAAATGGCCGGGCTTGGGGCGGAAGAAGGTGACTGTGAGGACGGCCTCGAAGGCGGCGCCTCGCACCGCGCCGGTGTTGCCGTCTATGCCGCTTGGCACATCGACCGCGACGACGGGCGTTCCGTCCCGCGACGTGCGGGCGATGAGATCGGCCGCAACACCCGCGACATCCTTTGAAAGCCCGGCCCCGAAGATCGCATCGACAATGAGTGACGCGCCCCGCCCCGCGTCGGCGGTGAGCGGGTGAACGGGGCCGGGCCAGCGGCTGGCGGCCTCGGCGGCGTCGCCCGTCAGGCGCTCGCGCCCGCCCATCAGGAAGAGGGAAACCGGCCAGCCCCGTTCGGCGAGAAGGCGCGCGGCAACGAAACCGTCGCCGCCATTATTGCCGGGGCCGCACAGGACCGAGACCGGGCCCTTCACGAAACGCGCGGCGACGCTTTCCGCGACCGCGCGGCCCGCGTTTTCCATAAGGGCAAGCCCCGGTGTGCCGCGCTCGATGGTGAGCGTATCGGCGCGGGCCATTTCGGCGGTGGTGAGGAGAGCGGACGAATCGCGGGTGGCCATCATGGCGGTCACTATAGTCACGCGATTGCGGCATCCAATAGGCGAAGCAGGAGAATCGGAGGCGGCGGCAATGCACGCCCTGCCGGGCGGCGCGGGGAGCCCGGCGGGGGGCATCGACCGGTTTCGTGCTATATAAGGCACCATTGAGGAAAAGCGGCACTTAACCTCTCACGAGAGCCCCATGAAATTGATCGGCAGGATTGCGTCAGCATTTGCGCTCACGTCTCTCATGATCCTCCCCGCCCATGCCGGCAACCTCAAGGTGACGGTCGAAGGCGTGCGGTCGGACGATGGCGCGCTCATGATCGGCTTTTACGACAGCGCTCCGAACTTCGAGGCCGCAATCGATACTTCGGCGCGTGTCGGCCTGCTGAATGACAAGGGACGGCTGGTCGGCGTGACGATGAGGGCGAAGACCGGCCCCCAAGGCATCGCGATCATGAAACTTCCGCCGGGCCGGTATGGCGTCATCGTGTTTCACGATGAAAACGACAACGGGCTCCTCGATGTCAATATTTTCGGCTTACCCGTCGAGGGCTATGGCTTCAGCAACAATGTGATGGGCTTTCTCAGCGCGCCTTCCTTCGACAAGGCTTCCATTACCGTCGGAAACGACGACGTCGACACATCGATCTCGCTCACTTATCAGGTTGCGGCCGCCGGCCCCTCGCGCCGCAGGAAATGATCCAGGGCCGCTGCAATCCGCCGCGGCACCCCTGAAACATCAATTCACTCTGGTTTGCGCCTCGCGGCCCTTTTCGACCAGCGAGAGCGTCGAGCCGTTTGTCTCAAAGACCGTGACCGAGCAGTTATCGGGGAGGAAGGTGATAAGGCGGTTGTCCTCCATCGCGGCACCGGCAGCGACGTTGATGGCGATGAAGTGGGAGAAGATCACCGTGTCCTCTTCGAGCGAGGTCAGCGCATCGATCACCGACTGGCGCCAGCCGAGAAGATCGATCTTTTTCGATGTATGGCCGCCATTGCCCTCGCCCGCGACCGCCTGCGCCCAGGTGCCGGCCATGATGCGCCGGAGCCAGACGCCGCGCTCCGCGAGATTGTCGATGGGAGACGGGACTTCGGCAACGCGGGTCTCAATGACGGGTTCGCAGTTCCAGACGGTCGAAAGCGGGATTGCCGTTTCGCGGCAGCGCCGCAGCGGCGAGGAGAGGACCGGGAGCTTGCGCCCTGCCCGCTTTTCCATTTCGGTGGCGACGGCCTCCGCCTGCGCGCGGCCCTTGCCGGAAAGGCCGGGATCGGTGTCGGCGTCCCAGCCGGCGGCGGCTTCACCGTGGCGGATCATGTAGATGGTGGGCATGGGTGGCTCCGCTGCTTTCAATGTTCAGGTTGCGAGGGCGTAGCGCTCAATAGCGGTAGCGGCAAGACAGGACTTCGAGCGCCCGGCCGCGCTTTGGCCCCGTCACCCGGTAAACGAGCCGATGCTCGCCGCTGATCCGCCGCGACCACCATCCCGAAAGATCGCCCTTTAACGGCTCGGGCTTTCCAACGCCGGAAAACGGGTCGGCCTCAATCGCGTCAATCAGGGTGACGATGCGGCGATGGAGGCGAGGGTCTTTTCGTTTCCAGTATTCGAAGTCTTTTGCGACGCTTTTCGTGAAAAGCAACCTCATTTGTTCCGGAACTCTCCGGGCGTCACAAAATCATCCGCCGCGACTTCCTTGAGTGCCTTCGCCAAATGGCGCGCATTTGCAGGTGACCGAAGCAGGTGGAGCGTCTCGCGCATGCCGTCATATTCGGCCGCGTCGAGGACGACGACTTCCGGCCGTCCTTTGCGGGTAACACGCAGAGGTTCAAGATTTTCCGTCGCCTCATCGAGGTAATGAGCGAGACGGGCGCGAAGTTCGGTGTAGCTGATTTTGTCCATCGGACGCCACCTGGTCTGGAAAGGGTGCCCTGTACATACTTCCTGTACGCGTAGATGGCAAGTTGGCCGCATGGCCAGAAGGCGCGCGAGCCGCTAGCCTCATCCACGGTGATTCACGAGGAGGAGCCTCCCATGACCGATACACAGCCGCCCGTCACGCAACCCGCACCGGCCAATGAGTATGACGGGCCGAAACTCGTCTATATCCTCTATTTCGTCAGTTTTCTGGTGGGCATCACGGCCATCGCGGCGCTGATCGTGGCCTATCTGAAGCGCGGCGAAGCGAGCACGGCCGCGACCTCGCACTACACCTTCCAGATCCGCACGTTCTGGATCGGTCTGCTCTTTGCGGTCATCAGCGCCCTCACGGCGATGATCGGGATCGGCATCCTGCTCGCGATTGCAACTGTGGTCTGGTTTCTCGTGCGCGCCATCAAGGGCTTCATACTGGCAAATGACGGCAAGCCCGTTCCGAACCCGGAAACCTGGCTCTGGTGATGCGGCCCGCCGCCGCCTTGAACGAGGCGGCGGTTTTGCGTCAGAAGGTGTAGCCGAAACGAAGGCCGATGTTGGTGAGGCCGTCATTCGCGTCGCAGAGCGAGGCATTCGACATATGCTCGCCGGTCAGCATGAGCGACCAGGCTTCCGACATGCGATAGCCGATCGACAATGTCTCGTGGAAATTCGCGCGGCAGCCATACCGGTTCTCATAAGGCCGCGCACCGCGGAGACGACCGTCATGCAGGGCGGCCCCGACACTGAAATCCGCAAACCATTTTTCGCCGAGCGCAATCGTCCAGCCAAGGTCGAAATAGACAAGGCTGGTGCCGCCATTGCCGCTCAATGTACCGCCGAAGCGGGGGCGCGGTGCAAAGGCCCATGACAGGAAATAAGGGCTATCGAATACGATCTCGCCGGTGACGTCGATATTATCGCGCTCGAGGGCGGGGCCCAGAAGATCATGTGCGTAAACGCCGGCGCGAAGTTCGCTGACGCCCGCCGACGCCGGCGTCATGAAAGCGGCAAGTGCAAGGCATGCGATCATCGCGCGAGCGGCGACACGCGCCCCGGATACAAGAATACTCACTGACAGTCCCCCCGACTTTCCTTAGGCGGATGATTAACTCATCGCACACCCTGCCCGAACGCTAGAAAGTCACGCATGCCGCGTCAACGAAACACCGTTTCCTTGGTTAACCGGCCGGACGATTAACGCAGGACGCATCCCCCTGACCGGGACGGAACCAGAGCGCGGACAAAGGGGGTCTGGTTCCCTTGCTCTATCCGGGCTCTATCCGGGCTCTATCCGGGCGCTATTCGGGCGTGAAGATGTTAACGGAGTTGTCCGTGGCGGCGGCAACGGTTCCGCTCCGGCCGAGCTGATCGCGTTCGACCATGCCGGCAAGTGTCGCGGGGTCGTTCGGCGTGTGGGCGACGAAGCGTGCATCCGTATCCGCGAGGCGGCCGAAGAGGATGGCGAAGTCGGGCCCGCCGCTGCGATGCACGACGGTGTAGGTCTCGATCCTTGCCTTGCCGTTTGGCTTTTCATCGACTTTCGGGTGTTTTCCGGCATCGATTTCCGCCTGATAAATGGCAGGATTTTCGCGCTCCCATTTGCCGGCGCGCGGCGCCGTCGAATAAAGGCCGAGCCCGTGCTTCGTCACGTACCAGCCGTTCGAGGTGCACAAACCTTTGGTGCCGGGTCTGGCGCGCAGCTTGTCCATCAAGGTGGCGATGGAGTGCATGACATAATTGTTGCCGGCACCGCCAAAATAAGGAAGGCCGCCGGTGACGGTGAGCGCGCGCGGATCGTCTTCGGCAATCCCGAGTTCCTGCCGTCCGATCTGCACGGCGGAGGGGAAGCAGGAATAGAGGTCGAAATAATCGATCTCGCCGACCGTCCAGCCCGACATGGCAAAAGCCTTACGGCCGATCATGCGGATGGCGGGCGAAGAGTGAAAATCGACGCGCCCGGTCGGGAACCAGAGGTCGTTCGCATCCGCGCAGCCGTGGAGGAAGACCCATTTCGATTGCGGCACACCAAGCTCGCGCGCCTTCGCGACCGACATCATGACGACGGCGGCAGCCTGATCGACCTGCATGACGGCGTTCATATATTTCGTATAGGGATAGCCGATATAGCGGTTGCGCTCACCTGGCGTCGCGATTTCCTCCGCCGTGCGAATAGTCGGGAACCAGGCCTGCGGATGTTTTGCGGCGACCTCGGTGAAGGGCGCCATGAGGCGGCCAATGGCAAGCTGGTGATCTTTCACGGTGCGGCCAGCATTGCCGCGGATCGCATTTTCGAACAGCGGATAAATATTGACCGGATATTGCAGCTTGTGACGCTTTTCGGTTTCGGTCACGCTCGCCTTGTCATCGCCTATGTCGATGCGGTTTCCGCCAGGCTCATCGTGCCAGGGCAATGTCTTGCCCTGCTTCAATGCCCGCATCAGCGTGGCGAAACATTCCGAGCCCGCGAGAAGCGCGACCTCGGTCTCGCCGTTTGCGATCTGTTCGGCGGTGTGGTTCACGAGCATCTGAGGCGTGTTGCCGCCGGTCGGCCCATAGCAGCATTTCGCCGGCGCGGCACCGAGCATGTTCGCGAGCGTCTTTGGCGGGTTTGCATAACGGCCAAAGGGCAAACGGCCCGAATCCGGGCTGTCGGTGATGAAGCGGACCGTGGTGACGGTGTCGATGGCGGACCAGAGCCTGTCACCGAGGCCGGTGTCGGCGGCAGCGGCGCGCGCGGCATCCGCCATCAGGTGCATGGGCGACTTCGCCTTCTCGACATCCTTCTCCTTCTGGACGAGCTGACCGCAGCCGACCAGCACGGGCATGCGGGGATCGAGTTCGATATCGGACATTGAGAGGCTCCCTCATCGGCGCGTTTTCCAGAGCGCTCTTTTTATTTTGTGACACTAACCATCTGGCGCAGAAAATAGCGAATGGCGGCGCGCTGTCCAGCGGGGGCGGTACAAAGCGTGCCGACGCTGCGTCATTGCGGCGGGCCATGCCTTTCGCGAAAGGCGAAGGCCGAGAGAAGAAAGCGGGCGCCGTAGATGAGCGCATTGGCATCGACCGAATGGCCGAGGCCGGGAATCGGCACGCCCTGACAGGCAACGCCCGCTTCGGTGAGTGCCTTCACAGAGGCCATCATCGTGTAAACCGGCGCGAACCGGTCCTGCTCACCTTGCACCAGCATGACGGGTGGCTTCGATGTGATTTCGGCGCCAAGCCTTTCCGCGCCGGCAAGCCCGCCCGCATAGCCGAGCACAGCCGCGGGCGCCACAACGCGGCGCAGGCCGAGATGAAGGGCCATCACCGTGCCCTGACTGAAACCGGTGAGCGCGAGACGCGAGGCATCGAGCCCTTCGCGCGTCAGTTCGGCATCGATGAACTCGTGCACCGCCGGCGCGACGGCAACCGCATCATCGTAAAGGCGCGGGTCGCCCGCCGGATGTTTTCCGATCCATTGAAAGCCGCCATCCTTCGCGGGCTCGGGCCCATCCGGCGCGACGAAGGCGACATTCGGCATCGAGGGCTGCCAATAATCGGCGAAGGACATGAGGTTCGCGCCGGTGGCGCCATAGCCGTGCAGGAAGACGACAAGCCATTCGGGTTTGCCGGACGCGGCGGGGCGGCGGAGGGCATTGAGCGTCACACACCACCGCCTTTCGCATAAGCAAGCAGACGGGCGCTCGCTTCGGTGAGGATCGCATCCTGCTTGCAGAAGCAAAAGCGCGCGAGGTGGCGCGGCGCGGCGGCGCTGTCTGTATAGAAGGCGGAGAGCGGGATCGCGGCCACCTTCGCCTTCACGGTGATGTCGCGGCAGAATTCTTCGTCCGTTCCCTTGAACCCGAGAGATCTGAAATCCACCGAGATGAAATAGGTGCCGTCGGCGGGCAGTACATCGAGCCCCGCATGCCGGAGGCCGCCGGTGAGGAGATCGCGCTTCGACTCCAGCGATGCGGCGAGGCCGGCGAAATAATCATCGGGTTTGGAAAGGCCGTAAGCGACGGCGGATTGCAGCGCAGGCGCGGTGGTAAAAGTGACGAACTGATGCGCCTTGGCAACCGTCGCCATCAGCGGCGCGGGCGCGGTGACATAGCCGACCTTCCAGCCGGTGAGCGAGAAGGTCTTGCCGGCCGAGCCGACGCGCAGTGTGCGCTCGCGCATGCCCGGCAGCGTCATCAGCGGCACGTGGCGGTGGCCGGAGAAGACGAGATGCTCATAGACCTCATCGCAGACCGCATAGGCATCGTGGCGGACCAGCAGCGCGGCTATGGCTTCGAGTTCGCGGCGCGTGAAAACCTTGCCGGTGGGGTTCATCGGCGTGTTGACGACGATGAGCTTGGTCCTGTCTGAAAAAGCGGCCTCAAGGCGCTCAAGCGGCAGCGACCAGTGCGGCGGCTCGAGCGAGACCGGGACAACGCGCGCGCCCGCCGCCTCGATGATCGGCTTGTAGCAATCATAGGCCGGCTCGATGATGATCGCCTCGTCGCCCGGATTGAGGAGCGCCATCAGGCAGTCGCTCAGCGCCTCGGTGGCGCCCGACGTAACCATGACCTCTGTCCGCCAGTCAACATCGAGGCCGTAAAAGCGCGCGTTCGCGGCGGCGACGGCCTGGCGAAGCGCCGGCAGGCCCATCATGGGCGGATACTGGTTCGGGCCGTCCATGATCGCGCTGGCGGCAGCGGCGCGCACATCATCGGGCCCCTCATCATCGGGGAAACCCTGGCCGAGATTAATCGCACCATGCTCGGCCGCGAGCGTGGACATGACCGTGAATATGGTGGTACCGAGTCCTGAAAATACGCTGTTTGCCGCCCGCATACGCGCCGCCCCCGCCTTTTTTCATGCAAAACGTCGCTGGCGTTGTCGCGAGCATGGCGCGGCCTGTCAATCCCGGTTCAAATGCGCCGGGGCCGGTCAGGATTCCGGTGCCGGACAGAGTTGGTTAAGGTGCAGCCTGTTTTTTAGTCACTATGACTATATTTTGTGCATTCCAGTTGCACAAAATAACTGCAGCGGTTAAGGGGCGTGAATTTAACCCATTGATTTATCGACAGGTTCCGCCTTTGATCGGGTTGGCACGGGCCATGCTAATCCCCTAACACATGAGAGACGGGCGGCGAGCCCATGATTGAGGAAATCAGGGAATGAAAAAGATCGAAGCGATCATCAAGCCGTTCAAGCTCGACGAGGTGAAAGAGGCCCTGCAAGAGGTCGGGCTTCAAGGCATCACCGTTACGGAAGCGAAAGGCTTTGGGCGCCAGAAAGGCCACACCGAACTCTATCGGGGTGCCGAATATGTGGTGGACTTCCTGCCCAAGGTGAAAATCGAGGTCGTTCTCAACGACGACATGGTGGCGAAGGCCGTGGAAGCGATCCAGCAGGCGGCGCGAACGGGCCGCATCGGTGACGGCAAGATTTTTGTCTCCAACATCGAGGAGTCGATCCGCATCCGCACAGGCGAGATTGGCGCAGAGGCAATCTAGGGGGCTCATTTGACGATCACGATATAAGACGACCCGTACGCCCGGCGCGTGGCGGCCCCCGCCGGGCCGCACGCCGCAGTTCTTCATTCGGGCAAAATCAGCAAGGGCACGTGCCCGACCGAGCGAACCCCTAAAGGACAACAGGGAAAGAGAATCAAATGGCTGGCAAACCTATTCAGCAAATTATCAAGGACAAGGACGTCAAATACGTAGACCTGCGCTTCAGCGATCCGCGTGGCAAGCTACAGCACGTCACGTTCGACGTCGGTCTGTGCGACGATGAATTCTGGGCCGAAGGAACGATGTTCGACGGCTCGTCCATCGCCGGCTGGAAGGCGATCAACGAGTCGGACATGATCTTGCTGCCGGACGCGGCGACGGCGGTGATCGATCCATTCTACGCGCAGACGACGCTGGCTGTTTTCTGCGACATCCTGGAGCCGTCCACAGGCGAACCCTATGCCCGCGATCCGCGCGGCACGGCCAAGCTCGCCGAGGCCTATCTCAAATCCACCGGCATCGGCGACACCATCGTGTTCGGCCCGGAAGCCGAATTTTTCATTTTCGACGATGTGAAGTTTTCGACCACGCCCTACAAGACCGGCTTCGAGGTGGACTCGGTTGAACTGCCGACCAATTCCGACACCGGTTATGAGATAGGAAATCTCGGCCACCGTCCGCGCATGAAGGGCGGCTATTTTCCGGTGAACCCGATCGACTCGTGCCAGGATCTGCGTGGCGAAATGCTGACCGTCATGGCCGAAATGGGCGTTGCCGTCGAAAAGCACCATCATGAGGTGGCAGCCGCGCAGCACGAACTCGGCATCAAGTTCGATACCTTGACGACCGTCGCCGACCATCTGCAGATCTACAAATATGTGATCCACAATGTGGCGCACGCTTTCGGCAAGAGCGCGACCTTCATGCCGAAGCCGGTGTTCGGCGATAACGGCTCGGGCATGCACTGCCATCAGTCGATCTGGAAGGACGGCAAGCCGCTCTTCGCCGGCAATAAATATGCCGATCTCAGCCAGGAATGCCTCTGGTATATCGGCGGCATCCTGACCCACGCCAAGGCGCTCAACGCCTTCACGAACCCCTCGACCAACAGCTACAAGCGCCTGGTGCCGGGCTATGAAGCGCCGGTGCTGCTCGCTTATTCCGCGCGGAACCGTTCGGCCTCGTGCCGCATTCCCTACGGCACCTCGCCGAAGGCGAAGCGTATCGAAATCCGCTTCCCCGACCCGACAGCGAACCCCTATCTCGCCTTCGCCGCCATGCTGATGGCCGGCCTTGACGGCATCGAGAACAAGATCGATCCGGGCGGGCCGATGGACAAGGACCTCTATTCGCTGCCGCCCGAAGAGCTGAAGGAAATCCCGACAGTTGCCGCGTCGCTCCGCGAAGCGCTGATCTCGCTCGACGCCGACCGCAAGTTTCTGACCAAGGGCAACGTCTTCACGGACGATCAGATCGACGCCTATGTGGAACTGAAGTGGGAAGAAAACATGCGCTACGAGATGACGCCGCACCCGGTCGAATACGACATGTATTATTCGGTCTAAGGTTTTTGCGGCATCTTCGCGGCACAGAGGGCCGGAGCCTGCAAGCTCCGGCCTTTTTGTTTACACAAAATGATCCGTATACATATCTTTTTTTTGCGTTTTCCGGACTTGTCTGCCTACCGATTGCGATCCCCGATCGGTCAGCAAGGCTGACTCATGCGGGATACGCGAAACCCTTATTACAGTTGACCTTTTCACCGTTTTGGGCGTAGCATTTTTTTCTGTCTAACGAAGGAGGAGGTTTCGAAGATGGCTCCACCGACGCAACCCGGCTTTCGATAAAAGAAAGACGACAAGACACATGACCAAGTCCTGACATCGTTCTCATGCGTGGCCGGTCAGTCATTTGTATAGGCCAAGGGAAAAGCGCAAAGAAACACTGACGCCAGCGCCACGATAATTGAGCGCACAGGCAAAAAGGCATGACGACAAGCCCGGCTCTTTAGCGCGGGCGAGTGCAAAACGCACATCCAATAGCAACCCCGCAAGGAACGCCCGACAGGAAAACCGGGGCTTCCATTTGAGCGGGGTTGCGCCGTTGGAGCACCTCTCCGCCGGCTTTGCCGCTTTCCTGTTTTCCTGCTCCTGTTTTTCTGCTCCCGCTCCTCTCCCTCTTGTTCGCTCGCTCTCGCCTTCCGCGCTTGTGCACATTCCACACATTGCGGCAAGCGCGAGGCCGCTTGTGCGCGGCTCATGCGGGCATTTGTGCAAAACCGATGCGGTAGCCAAATGTCTGGCTGAGAAAGGCAGCGAGAAGCGCCGTCACCAAACCGGCAGCAGAGCGACGTGATCGGAATGGCGATCGGCTCGGTGATCCACCAGAAGGCAATCAAGGCGATGATGCCGGCCGTGCGCCAGCCCGGCCCTCTTTCGGCGCGCCGCCTAGCGAATGAGCGCCGCGGCGGTCTTCGCTTCATTTTTCGCGTAGGCCCGGAAGGCGGAAAAGACTCCCATTCGCGGGTCCGGATCCTTGCCTGCCCCCATGCGAAGAAGCTGGAGGCAGAACCAGCCCTGCTGGCCCCAGCCGTTCAGCGCCTTGACGAGATTGATGCGGCTATGGGGCCCGAGAATGCCGGGGCCGATACGGAGTGTCCTTTCGTAAGCGGGTGTTTCATGCACGGCGCCGGAGAGAAGCCCGGCCGCAATGGCGGGCTCGACACAAAGCGGGCGGGCGAGCCCGACAAGGTCCATTGTGCCGCTTTCGAGCGCATCATTCATGCCCTTCACGCTGCGGAAGCCGCCCGTGACCATAAGCGGCAGGGTGACAGCGGCGCGGATGTCGCGCGCATATTCGAGGAAATAGGCTTCGCGCGCGATGGTGCTCTCTTTGCGGGTTTCCGCTTTTTCCGGGTGCAGCGTCATGTCGTCGAGACCGACAAGGCGGGGCTGCTCATAGGTGCCGCCGGATATTTCCAGCAGGTCGAGCGCTTCGGCATCGAGCCATCCGGCGACCTTTATGGAATCTTCGTGGCTGAAGCCACCGCGCTGGAAGTCGGCCGAATTGAGTTTCACCGCGACGGGGAAATCCGTGCCGACGGCGCGGCGGACGGCGCGCACGATTTCGAGGAGAAAGCGGGCGCGGTTTTCGAGGCTGCCGCCCCATTCGTCGGTGCGCTCATTCACATCGGGCGAAAGGAATTCGGAAATCAGATAGCCATGCGCGCCGTGAAGCTGGACGCCGGTGAAGCCGGTGTCGCGGGCAATCGCGGCGGCATGGGCGAAACGGCGGATGACATCCTCGATTTCCGCGCCGGTCATGGCGCGCGGTTTGCCGAACTGCCCGCCCGGCATCTCGAGCGGTCTGGCGGAAGGGGCCACCGGTTCCTTGCTGACAAGGGCCGGCGTCTGGCGGCCGGCATGAGAAAGCTGCATCCACAGATGCGTGTCGTCGACGGTGCCCGCCGATGCGAG
>TARA_R110002110_G_scaffold10327_2_pt1 | contig 23145 bp, 43 predicted proteins | sample TARA_R110002110 | Tara Oceans TARA_R110002110 (sample SAMEA4397330) | marine metagenome | biome: Polar Biome; feature: [SRF] surface water layer (ENVO:00010504); material: water (ENVO:00002006), including particulate matter (ENVO:01000060) such as... | depth 5 m
ATTCTTGAATCTTGCGACGGATTAGCGCATCTTTTCCAGCACTCGCTTTTTTCTTCCTTTCTTTTGGTGGCATGTTTTCCACCCGCCAAGCGGCCATAAGTTTGATTTGATCTGCCTTCGGCAATTCATAGAACCAATTTGGATCACGCCCCCAATGCCGCGCTATCTTCAGCGCTAACAGATCCAGCCCGCCCTTTTTCAGGAAACGTCTCCGCCTGGACGGCGACCTCCTGTTCCTTTGGAATGAGCTCCCAAAGCTCCAAGAACAAAGGCATGGCGTTCTCATATAGCGATGGCAAGTCGCACTTTTGACGCAACAGCCACTCCAGCACATCGCCGCCATAAGCCACGATTTCACCACTGGCCAAATCATAGACCGGCGCACCCTTGGCATTCTCATTTGACCAGCACAAGCCGATGGCGGCAGCGCTAAGTCTTGCCAACTTGGCGCGGTTTTTCTGGTTAGCACTGTATTCAGAAACAAGGTCATTGATCGCCACGAATGAACGCGGCGCCTCAAGCTTGACCTCACCGAGCCCTTTGATGTTTATAATTTCTCGCATAGTGTCCCTCCATTGCGATGTTTAGAATCAGGATTGGCCAGTATAAGTGATCGCCCCATAGACTTCGCCCTGTACATTCAACACATCGGGGTCTCCTTCAGAGAAATCAGCGGTCAATAATACGGAGTTGAAAATGGCTTGCCCATCAGCATTGTCGCCGTTGTCCGTTCCTTCAGTTGTGAAGGTAATCTTGCACAAGAACTGTTCAAAGCCAGGACCGCCCGCCGTGTTGAGCGCTGAACCAGCCTGGGTTCCGTTGATGAAATCAAGCAATACACCCGCGCCTGCATTCGTGAATTCCCTGTAATGAACAGAAAACCCGACAGTGCCGACTTGATCGTCGCCTTTACGCAGACCAACAATAGACCCGCGATCTCTAATGACGATTCGATCTTCATTAGCTCCGAGGGTGTTGGCGCTGAAGTTCCCATCCTCATACGTCACAGTCAAGGTGACTGGTGAGCCGCCGCCCGATTCTAATACGAGGGTTCCGTCCCTTCTGACTTTTACTGCTGCTGAGACTGCCATGTGATGCTCCTGGTGATTTGTTTGATTGTATCAAAGTTCGAAGTTGTATGTGCCAATGCTTTTGTCATTGGCTTCTAATTCAATTTCGCTGATGCCAGCCGCTTGATTCATGATGTTTTCAAGTAACGCGATTTCGAGTGCTGGCATAAGATCGCTTTCTATCTTATCGACTACACTCATCCAGAGTGGTGCAGCTTGCCCGGACTTCTGAACGAACCCGGCATAAAATTCACCAACACTATTGTTCGCGTATGGCTTTCCGTTTCGCTTTGTTCCTGATCTCGCTTGAATCGTCGCGTCGTTGTAAAGCTGGAAGCCATAAGTGAATCCCGATTCATTTTCAATTAGCTCCGTTGTATTCCATGATTCGCCAGATGTGCCTTTCTGCTCAAGCGGATAATTGCCCGAATATTTGAACCCAAGCCAAACCTCAGTATCAATCAGATCAAGAGTTGCCTTTCTAAATTCGCCAAGCGTCAAAACGGTCGCATCGTCAATCGCGCTGGTCAAATCTGGCAGCGCTATTCTTGCTTTTACAGATCCAGACATCAAAGCACCTGTCGCAATGCGTCTTTGAATCTTTGAGCAGCTGAACCCGACGCCCCAATTGGTTTTCCCTGACCCGCTTGCAGGATTGCGCGGCGCTTTGTTTCGCCCTGTGATTGCAGCTTGGCGATCTCCAGTTGAGTTTTATCGATTTCCTTTTTCAATCGCGCAATCAACCGAGGCTTTCCAGCTTTCCAAACAGCGGGCAACAGCTTTTGAAACCAAGGCTCATCAGTGGTGGAGCCCTTATGAACAATCCAAGCAGAATAGTGAACCGGGTTTTCAAAGATAATTGCGACTTGACCCATGCGACCAACTACAGAAAAAGCCCAGCCGGCGCGACTTGTTCCGGTGCGAACTGGCCAATTCATTTTGATGACGCGCAATTGCGCCGCACCCTCTTGACGCATCACCTGGATTTCTGTCGGGCTTAGGGGCCTCAGGCTTTTGTTCACTTTGCGAATATACGCGTCGATCTCTGGCAGCCGAGCAGTTGCTCGAATTCTACCTTGTCCGCTTGACTTGATTGACGTGGTTGTGGCCATCAGATCACCAGGCTCAATTCGTATGTGACCTGAAGCGTGAACGTCGTAATCAAGAAAGCACCGCCGCCCTGATAAGCGTGTGAAGCTGGCGAGAATATAATAGCGCCCTGGGTGGTCAAGCTGGTGCCATTTGCGCTGATGTATTTCATCGCCGTGTGCAAATCAGTCAGCGCTTGACTTGGTGCTTGCTGCCCATCGCCGGGTTTGATTTGGTGGCCGAGTTCAACTTTGAAAGTTTGCGTCATGCGCAATCCGTCAACAGTTGGCTTTCCTCGACCTGGTGAGCCCGATGGGCCAATGCCTTGAGGCAGAACAGAAAAAGATCGATTGACGCGTTGCTGGCTTGCGTGCATCACGCCAAGGGGTGAACGCGCTTGGATCAGACCGGCAGCGACAAGCCGTGCAATCAAAGCGGTCAAAGCTGCTGAAGGTGTCACTTTATCTGTTCCGAGAAGTGGTTAGCAGAATGACAGGCGAACCCGTAGCAATTTCATTCTGCAAGGTGTTGTCTTCACCCAGATCGATAGTGCTGCTTAGGCGTTCTAAATCCCGCTCATAAAGTGCCGCATATCGTTCCGCGTATTTCAAATATCGGTCACTGCTGCCGAGCAACGTGGCGTAATCATAAAACAGCAACTCAAACGAGCGGTCGAAAAGAACCTGACGCATTGCGCTGGGTGTACGCCATTTCCAGAACGGCACAGAATCCAGATATAGCCGGTCACAGATATCCGCCCATGCTTGGTCGATGTACTGCTGCAAGCTTGTGATTGAAGCACCCAACAGATTGGCCGCCTCGCTGTGGCGTTGAACTAAATCTGTTTGACCGATGCTTGGATAAAGTCGTGCCAGACACAAGACAGCATCATTGTAGAATGTCACTGTATCGCCAGCGATTACCAAGTCCACGCGAATGAGCCAGCTTTTACCAAAGCTTTCGCCGCTGGTGGTAGCTGCTAAAATCGTGGCCGATGTAAAGACGCCAGCCGCCACAGTGCCCGCCACCTCATCAACCAACTCTTCTCCGTTTGGCTTATAGATAGTCAGGGTTCCACTGGCGAGGGTGACCGCCGCGCCGCTGCGTTCTATCGCAACGACGACGGCTTGGTCTTTTCCCCGTTCAATGAAAGTGGGACCTGCGAACCTTGCACTGTAGACGGTATCGCTCATGGATTAGCTTAGAGCGATGCCGACGATGGCGAAAAGGGTCCAGCCCACGCTTCCAACATCAGCACGATCATTTTCACAAAAAACAATCGCACTTTCGTTCTGGTTGACCGACACAAGCGCGGTTGTTCCATTGGATTGCTTTAGATCCAAATCTTCAGCAGCGTTCGCACCATTGAAAATCCAGAACCAAGAACCTGCTCGCGGTGCTGGCAGAATGACAGTTTTGGAAGCGCCGCCCGGATCGAGCTTGATATGTTGCGCGTCTTTGTGCGTAAGAGTGCGAGCGCCCGAAAGCACTTCAACCTCAAAGTCGCCCGGACGCCAGGTTTGCCTAAGAACCTTGAATGGATTTTTCCCGTCAAATGACATTTCAATCTCTCTTGTTTTGTGGGTTTATTGTTTGGCGCTATTGCGCCGGTCTTGTTTATTGGCGATCTCAACGGCTTTTTGTTGTGCGTATCTTGAATCCGCACCGCCCTTGATCATCTGTGATTTCAGCTTTGCGACCTTATCGCGCTGTCCGGGTTGCTCACCCATTTTCAATCACCTTTTTCACGATTCGCTTGGTCGGTTTATTGGTGCTCCCTTTCAAGAGCTTGGCGTTTCCTTCAGCCCAATGTCGTTCCATTCCTGCCAAGTTGGCTTCGGCATCTTCAAGCCGTTTCTTCAAATGCGGATTTCGGTCAACCCGTCCATATAGGCTATGGATTTTTTTGCGCTGACGCTCGACCATAGCCATGTAGACCTCTTTGATTAGAGGTTGGATGACCCCGCTATCGCGAACGAACGCCATAAAGATAAACCATTTCTCACGCTGTTCTTCGGTATTCCAAATCACTTCGTCGTTTGGTAAAACTACGGCCTCGCGGTTGAAGTCGACGTAATACTTGCCGCCGCCACGGAGCGGATAGAAATGGACGTAATCCATATATTCCCCAAGCCGTGGATCTTTGGGCTCAATGACCGTTCCGCCGTTTTCGCTGACTTTGGCCAAGGTCAGTGCCAAGCTGCCGTTTCTTTTACAGCCATTCAATCCCGGACGCGCCTCGATTTTCTTAACCGCTGGCAAAAATCCGAGCTTTAGGTCAAAGGTCCATGAACGTGGATAGTGAGCATAGACAAACTTGAAGGTCTGTTTTGTTCTCGGCCCAACTGGTAGCCCATCATCTTGACGGATGACATTCTGTTCTTTTTCCGGTTTGCGTAATCGCACGGTTTCTTTCACGGTCCCTCTCTTGTTTTAAAAATAGGCAAAGCCAGGTGGAGGCCAAGGAGTCAAAGCCAAACCCCCACCCAGCCGCCTGGGTTTACTATGGAGTAGCGGTTGAAAGAACCTCAACGCCACGAGCATTTTCTGCAATTGAAACACCCATGAACATCGTCGCAAATGCTGACGTAATGCCATCGGCGGCAGTCCGATCCAACTCGACAATCAAGTCGCCTGCATTCACAAGCATGTTGGCAGCTGGAACGTGTACGCCCATGCCAGCAACATTCGCCATCGAATAGGCGATTGCTCCGGGTGTGTAGAGCCCGCCCTGATAAGAGCCCGCGCCATTTACGCCAACAGAATCGGAAACGAAAATGTCCAGATTCATCCACGCGCCTCGGTATCCTACTCCGTATTGTCCAAGCTGGACAGCAGTTGCGGGAAGGAATTGCGCGGCACCTGTTTCAGATCGCAGACTTGAAATGAAGTCGTTGTATTGAATTGGGTGAAGAACGAGCGTTGCTTTTCCGGTGTTGAGCTGACTGGTGAGGGCGAACATTCCGTCGTATATGTCATCAACACTGAGGGGAACTAAAGCAGTTCCCGCCACAGTCGTGAAAGTCGGAAACACTGCTGCGATTTGGTCAGTCATGGTCAACGCCACGCCTTCCATCAGATTAGCCACCATGCGGTCAATATCGATGGCACCGCCCGCAACGGGAATCAGGTCATCGATTGCATACGCACGGCGCCAAGCGGCGACAGTGATATCGAAATGCGTGGTTGTATAGGCCGATGCGGCGAGCGTTGTATTCTGTCCGGGTGCGGTGAATGCACCAGGAATAGCATCTTGCGTGACGCTCATTGTGTCAGAGCCTTGTGACGTCCAAGGCAACCTCGTGATGGTTGATCGGATATCAGTGGGATCATAAAGTTGCTGAAGGACTTCAGCAGCAAGGACTTCGGCGACAGCGCCACCCATCGTTTCAAGTGTTCCGGCGCCCGGTCCGTATGCTAAGGCATTGGCTACAGCCATGATAATTCTCCAAATAAAGTTTGATTGATAAATGAATCAAGCCGATTTGAAGGGGCGTCACTATCGCAGACGGTCGCGTGGCACGGCTCATCTTTTTTATACTGCCTTGGGTGGCAGCCTGTCAAGGCTACTTGATCAGACCTTTTGCTCGCCATTGCGCTTTTATGTCTTCAGCATGGGCGCCAAGCGTTCCGCCATTGCGGGCTCTCAGCTTCCGCATCTCTTCCACCGTCCATTCTTTGGCACGATTGTCAGCAGGTTGACCGGCGCCTGCATTTGGATTTCCAGTCAACGCAGCCTGAATAGCTTGGATCAAACTTTCGCTTTGATTCGTTTGATTTTGTGCGCTTTGTTCCTCTGGTGCTATTGGTGCAGCGTTGCGTTCAAAGTGTACCGAGTACAATGGATCTTCACGATTTGCATCAAGCCACGCTCCGAACTCTGGCCGCCCGTCAGACGGTAATTCAGAAACCGCCGCCTGATATTCCCGCCGAAAAAAGCGGCGTACGCTTGGCGCCTTGAAGCCTTGGTCAATCAAGTGCATTTCTTGATTGTGGTTTAGGGCTGTGCTCGCGATTGTGCTGTTGGCTTTTTCGAGTTGTTCCCGTAGCGCCGCAATTTCTCGGGTTGAGTTTTGCTGTGCTTCTTCGGCTACTCGCTTCGCGCTGAGTTCTTGCTCAAGGCGGAAGCTTGGAACGAGGCGTTCATCTTGAACATGAATCGCCGCGCCATTGTTAGAATTAGTGGGTGCCCCGTTGTTTGGGGTTGCTGCTGTTGTTTCCTCTGCCATTTGGTTATCCCTCCGTAGGCTGTGGTTCTGGCGCGTTTGGCAACAATGCCAACTCTTTTTCAATTTCGTTGATTCTCAACAAACGTTCAAGCGCATCTTCATCGCTTTCGATTTCAGGGTGAAGCCGACGCAATGCGTCAAGCCTGGACATAACGCCCAAGTCGACCTCTGCTTTGATTAGATCTGCTTCAGCTTTCATCTCGTCAATAGACGGATTCAGACTGCGATAACGGATTTTGTAATCGCGCGGATTTTCGCTCAGGTTTGCATTGGTATAGAAGTTCGCCATCTTGGCAGCAGTGGCGAGCAGCTGTTGATCTGCAATCCTAAAAGAAGGTTCCACCAACTTTTGAGCACGGCGTTGTCCGGCTCTTGAAACGACAATCGCATATCCGCTTTGAGCTTGGGTTACTTGTAAATCCGAGGGATTCAATCCGGCGTAAACTGCGAGTCCTTGTTCGTAAAGCCGCAAAGCTTCAGCCGCTTGAAGTGGGTCCATCGCAGCCGCAAATTGACCCAAGCTGCCACCCGTTGGACCTTTGCTACTGAACTTCAAGATCGACTTTCGATCCACTGGCACCACATCGACCGGAGTTCCCGCTATCGTTCTGGAAACTCCTGCTTGGGTATCAACATCCAAGGCGTATCTCTGAGGATAAGCCGCGTTTATGAATCCATCATTCCAATGGGTCCACAAGCTGCACAACTTGAGCGACCCGTCACTCAGTTCAATCCCATCGGTCCAGTTCCAAAGCCTTGAACCAACGCGCCGATGATACATCACCCACGGAAGAATCGGTGCGCCATCGCGTGAGCGATAAGGATACTTCCCATCACCAGCCAACTCAGGAGCCCATTTTTCAGTCGCGTCAACGCGCTGTTTTTTATCGTCGATTTCGTCGATACGGAAGACGGGATTCGCAGGATCGCGAACGTCCCAGACTTCCCAAGTCCATGTTCCATGACGCCACCGAAGTTCTTCAACGGCGCCAGGTTGATCGGGGTCATCTGGCATTGCATAGACCACGACTTGATCCGGCTGGACGACGCGATAGCTTGCTTCGGTTGCTCCAGACCAATGTTTCCAATCGATCCGAACCAATGCTTCGCCCATACTGAGCGCCCATAGTGATGTTTGCTGCTGTTGTGCCCAAAGCTTGGGCGTGACAATAGGCGACAGATCTGCATCCTCATCGTCTGAAATGTCTACTTCAGGCGGTTCCATATAGGCGACATTGAGTTGCTGATAAATCAGGCGATACGGGTTGCGGCTTAGGTCCGGGCTGATCACCATGTCCGCCGCAAGCTCAAGGCTGAACTGATCTTGGATGGCTGTGATCACATCGTCGCGATGTTTGCCAGTTAGCAACCGATATCGGAGCGACTGCTCTGACCAGCGATCCCGGTCTGACTGATGCTCAGGCTGGATTGTTTGCGGAATCAGCATCAGTATTTTCGCCTCACCCACCCAAGCTCATAAAGGTCTTGACTGGTGAGCGATGCTACAGCGCGACGATCACCTTTTTCAGTGACTTCATCGCCTTTCAAATTCCAAACTTGAACGCTAGGTGAAGCCTCGACTTTACCCTTTGCGCCGATCACAATCAAAACGTCAGGCTTAGACTCAGGTTTAGCCTTTGACTTGACGGCCTTTTTTGCCGATGCTTTTTCTTCTGCCATGGGTGCCCCTTCTTAGATGATCAAGTATCCACTATTTTGAAGACTTTCGGTGAGATAAACTTCAGCGATGTATCCAACAGCGTCGAAATGATGCTTGAAATCACTCGCGCTTTCACCTCGCCAATGCCGTAACGCGCTGATGAGCGATTTGCACTGCGACGACACCATGAACGATCCATCCAAGCAACTGTGACTCAACAGCCGCGCTCTCGCTTTCACGCTGCCCGCTCCTTTCCATGGCACCTGTATATTGAAGGGTGCGCGGGTTTTCCCAAGCGCATCAGCAAACCCGCGCTCAAGCAGTTCATTGACCGAAAATCCAAGCCCGAGTCTTCCGGCGCTATTCGAATCGCCTCGCGCTTCATCGATCTGATGTAGGTTGATTCCCCACCGTTCCACCATCGCCTTGATATCTTTGGCTTCGACCTTGGGCGTATTGCGCTCGGTGCTTTTGTATTCATCCAGCACCCACAGCCGCATTCCATCCCACGCCACCAGATAGCACACCGACGCTCCGGGTTTTTCACCATGGTCCCATCCGAGACCGATAGCCTCGATATTTTCGGGTGGGTCGTCAAAGATGTTTTCTTCGGTGAAAGCGATCCAAGCATCAGTCGTCACACCAGCCCAAGCACCTTCAACACGCTGCGCAAACTCCCAAGGTCCATACCCTGCAATCTGGTTTTCGATTGATTCTGCGTCTCGGTGAGGGCAATTCTCAGCGCTCAGAATCACGCGCTGGAGATACCAGTCTTCCCGTGCAGGTGCGCCCGTGTCAGGATTTCCATCGACCCAATCACGCAAGAATTCCGCCGGTCTTCCAATGGGTGTGAAGCACATGAAAACGGGTGCGCTGTTGACTGCGACCCTGCTGCGTGCCTCACCCCAATGCGCTTGCTTCGGAAGTTCATCTATCCCCAACCAATCGATCGTCGCGCCGCTCAGAGCCATCTGATCTTGAGAACCACTCTTTCCAATTATGAGGCTGCCAGATTTCAGCTCAATCATTTTGGAACCGCCGCGTGTATATCCACGGGCATCATCATAAAAGCAACGCGGCGACAGTACGCCAGGCGGTTCAATCTCACGCATCTTTCGACTGAAGTTTGCCCAGCCTGCCTTCAGGTCAGCCGTCATCACCCAACCTAAATTGGGCGCTTCTGGTGCGTCTCTATAGGGATGATTCCCCACAGCGTGCCACCAGCTTTCCGCACAAAGGGCGCGTGTTTTTCCAATTTGGTTCCCACCAATTAGAATGCGGCGCTGATGATCGCTGCGATGAAAGTCTTCTTGACCTGGACTCATGCCACCGTCGCCGGGCCTTTCTAATTCATAAGTTATGAGGCCGTTTGCCTTGAACGCATTTGCAGCCCTTGAAAGCTTCTTCAGGTCAATCATGATTTACCAACAGGCATCCAGTAAACAATGTGAGGCCCGTGCCACTCGGCCAAGGCGCAATATTCAAACTCATACTGTCCATTCTCCAGCGCTTCCCAGCATATTGGAACATCCAGATACATGAAAGCTTGATCGACATCGGTACCCCACCCGGCACCTTCAACGAGTGTTCCGTCGTCCATTTCAAGGCAGAAGCCGAACAAGGTCACGGTTCAGCCACGCCTCGATTCAATGCCGCCAAGATTATATCGTCCGGCAACTCAGCAACGTGCGCAATGATGGCAGCGCGACCTTCTGCGGTATTGGGATCGACCAACTCAGCGGTATCCACATCTTCAGGTTCAATGACTGCATCCCTTCTGAAGTTGTGGCGCCGCTCAAGCATCCAAGCCGCTGCGGTCCAGGTTCCGTCTTGGGCTGCTTTCTTTATGACTGCCAAGCTGTGAGCGGCACTTTGCGCTTCTGCTCTTTTTAGGGACTCCAAAAGCTCCATATATTCGGGTTCACCATCGTTGGCTTTTTCGCGCCAAAGATAGAAAGTCGATACCGCGATGCCCGCGTATTGTGCCGCCAACTTATTAGTCAGACCAAGCTTGATTCCCTCAACCAATCGCGCTTTCGTTTCTGGCGTGAGCTTCATTTTGAGGCCCCAAAAAATGGAGCGACAGGGTCGGATTTGCACCGCCTTCTCATGACTGGAATGTCATGCCTCTCTACAGACTGCCGCATTTGGATATTTCTATCTTTAGATCTAATTGGTTGCAAGCTGCTTCCCCTTGTACATCCCCACTCCTGCCTCTTTTATTGCTGAAAACGGTATGACCGGAACTGTAAGATTATCCCGTTCATCTGGATGTAAGAAATACAAATACCGAAGCATATAGCCGTCGATTGGTTTCCAGTTGCGATATTCAACAGCCTGTTTGTCGTGGTGTGCGCGGATGGCGTGCTTTATTTCGCCCGTCTTAGGATCAATACGAAGCGCCTTATTGACCCGAATGTCTGTCAATAAAAAGCCAGATGCCCGATAGATGATTCCATCGCCACACTGACAAGCGTCTGCGAAAGATACGACCCATTTCAAATGAGGATACTGTTTCTTAAGCAACCGCATCGCAACGCCTATAGCCCTTGATTCGCTATTTCTTGGAAGCCAATCGGCAAACGCCATTCGATTGAGTTCAGTATATTGACGCAATTTTGTTCCGCGTACAAGGCCAAGCATCTTTCTTCCCATCAGCGATGGACCGAATTGCATTACACCACCACATCGGCCATCAAGAAACACGCCGAAATGAACCTGTGAATTTGGTACGACCTTTCCAGAATAGTGCAGCAGCTTGCAAATTCGATTCGCATCAGATGATGATATCGGCTTCACGAGTATCGCTTTGGCTCTACCCATTCATTTCACCATTGCGTTGGGTGGTGGAGCAGTCAGGATTCGAACCTGACCCTTTTAAGGGGTGCCCTTCACCCGCCCCGTTTTCAACCCATTCTTGCTGAAATCTATAAACCGCTGATTCTTTTGGATACGGCTTCTCTGATGAAGCTAATCGTCTCCGAATGCCTTTGTCAATTGGATAGAGATATAGATACCTCCAGCTGTCAACGATTTCACCTGGACCATAAAGTTCGCGACCGATTTGGTTCGGTGTTTTGTTTTTACTGGAAACGCGACCGAACCTCATTGCTGCGATGATGTTCCGATATTCTCCGCCAGCTGTCAGGAAGAAATCGTTGCATTTGGCGCGACCAAAATACATCCAACCACTCGCCTGATAGACGAAACCACAATCGTTTTTGCAGCCGCCCGCATGGGTAACCACAACCCGAACACCTGCAATCTTGAGCAGCTTCATAATCTTTGCAAGAACAAAAGATTCGGTATTGTGCCCGCAACTGTCATTGACCCAAAATCGCTGCATTTCAAGAATTTCAGATCGGTTCAATCCAGGTACCAACTTTGAAGCTTTGGCTTCGGTGCTGCTGCTATAGCCAAAAACACAAACACCAACAGCCCTTTTCCCCTTCATGATTCCAAAACAAACGCGAGCCCCTTGCGGAAAGGTTTTCATATAGTGTTTTGCAAGAACGATTCGTTTTGCATCAACCCGCGAAATGGGCATTACACTCAACAAATTAAGATTTTCGTTTGGGGTCGTATTAAGTTGTCGCATTGGCTTTCATCATTGAAAGATAAGTTTCAGCCATTCGCGCAACTGCATTTCCGTTCGAGTTCGTGTTTCCTGTATCCCCAAACTCACCTTCGACCTTTGCAGCACTGACAGCATCAAGAAGAGTGCTTTTTTGCTCATGCGTCATCGTGAAAGTGACTTGGGCAAATTCTGATTCATTTGGGTCAAGATCAGGCATCCCATCCAATGGGTCAATATCGAAAGCCCCCATCACCGATTCAAGTTCTTCATCTGTCCAACCCAAGCCCGCCAGGTTTACACCATCAGCCGACAACTCAGACAGAATGTCAGCCAATTTATCTTCATCCCATTCCGCCAACTCACCAACGCGATTGTCTGCCAGTGCCAACAGCTTGGCATCAGCTGGGTCAAGGTCCATAAACCTGACGGGAACTCGGTCTAAACCCAGTTTCAACGCGGCTTTGAGTCGAGTATGACCCGCAATGACCTCGCCATCAAGCCGAGCGATTATCGGGCTTGCAAACCCAAAGCGCTTGATTGAATCCACAACAGCATCAACAGCCGCTCCATCGTTCAATCTTGGGTTGTCTCTCCATGCCGTCAACTTGGAAGTATTCACCCATTCGGCTGCTGTTTCGTTTTTCATGCGGTCCCTCGCTGAAATCAGTGTATCACTTTTCCCAGCAATCACCCATTCGGGGTTCCGGTGTCGCACAATCCCCAACTCATGCAGCCGGGTTCAAGCTCATCCTGCCTAAACATTGTTGTTTGACGGCCTCCGCGAGAAGTCTTGGCCCAATCGACAGCTTGATCGATGCTTGCCATATTCAAACCGCCGACATTTCCGAAGAAAGTTGGCGGTTCATGACCGCGCTCAGCGGTGCTCATGCTGTGCCGTTTGAGATTGTAGGCATCTTTTAGAATTTGAATGTCTTGCTCAAGTTCCCGGATCAAATCAACGCGCGAGACATCTGTTTCCCCCAAGAATCGAATCTCGGATTTGCGGCTAAAAATGCAAGGCCAACACCCGACCCGTTCCGCTCCATTTAGGTACAAGCTGCACGGCCTCACTTGATGGCGGCTGTGAATGTCAATCACATCCTGCTTGGTCCAATGCAGAATCGGACGCCAAACCATGCAATCAAGCGATGTGCTCAGTTCACGCTCCGGCAGCTTTGAACGATAGACGCTTTCTTCGGCTCGAACTCCAACCGTATTGACCGGCAACACTAAATCGGATTCTTTGAAAAAGGACTTGATAGCCTTGATTTTGAGATGCTCAGTACACCATCGACGGATTCGCGTTGGAAACATTGCCTTGTAAATAATCCAACGAATCATCGCTGATTGGTGTCCAAGTCTGGATTCGTATTTGAGCGCCAGGGCCTCTTGATTTTCATTCAAATCAGGAAGTGGTGCGGTAATCCATTCGATTTCACCGATGGCTTCCGGTAACTCTTCCTTGAGATATTTGTAAAGCGTTGGATGTTCCCAGCCAGTATCAAAGAAGATTCGCCTGTGCTCAATCCCCAGTTCTTTCAAATGCAAGCACATTGCCGCGCTGTCTTTTCCTCCGCTGACGCTCGCTACATAATCCATTTCTGGTTTCATTTTGACTCCATTTGAAATAATGGCGCTTGACTCCAGTCTCCACCTTTGCGGCGCGTCAAAGCTTCAGACATTGCCCCAGTTCCAGGAAACAGATCGTCGATACTATCGCCGGATTCAAAGCCCAGCATATCAAGAATCCAATCACAAAACGCTTGAGGCTTCGCACCGGGCAGCCCTTTTTTCATTGTGATGTTTGCAGACACCCAATCCTTGCAGTGTTGCACTTCTAATCCGCGTTTCCGTACACCGTAGAAAATGACAGGTTCCCACGCATAGACCGGGTTCACACCTTTCTTGAAAACTGCAAAGGGCTTAACCCAAGCTGCCACCCGGACGCCTTCGGGACACAAAGGCAAAATCTGACGCAACGATGAGGAACTGAGCGACATCGACCATCCGTCATAATCTGACAGCTGTTCAATCAGGTGTTGATGTGCATCGATTGAATCCCAGATATTCGCTTTGTCGTGGTGCTTTTTGTAGAACTTTTTTCCGCATCCAAAATAAGGCGGGTCAGCATAGGCGAATCTCATTTGGCTGCCCTTTGATGACGCTCACTCCAAGCTTTGTGCGGGTCTTTCGTCGAACTCGCGGCTGAGGATAATAGTGTTCCGTTTCGGCTAAGTCTTGCCCGCTTGGGCTTGCTTGGTTGCCTTGAAAGCTCAAGATAGCTTTCAAAATTATCGGCCTTCAAAACGGTGCTGACTCCATAATCATTGTCCCTGAGATATTTGGCGCGTTTGTGCGGTGACTGAAGCCACCATTTGAAAACGGCGAGAATATCGCTTGGCGGATTTTCTTTCAATCTTGCCTTCAGTGTGCGCTTTCTTGTGCTTGTTAGCTTTATAGGAACCGCCTCAGAGTCCAGATCAGACCTAATCTGATTCAAATCAGACCATAATTTGCGGACTTCCGAATAGGAATCCGCCTTGTTTGTTTTGTCTGTAGTCTGTTGTCTGTTGTTTGTTGTCTGTATTTCCGCGCCTGTGGAGGTGTTTGGGGTTTTGTTGGGAGGTGTTTGGGATGTGTTTGGGGTTTTGCCCCTTGCAGTTTTAGGGGTTTGCGTTGTGTTTTTGGGGTGACTTTGGGAGGTGTTTGGGGTGTGTTTGGGGTGTGTTTGGGTTTTTGACCAGGACAAAACATCGCGCATTGCTGCCCGTGTTCGATATTCACTGAGCCCCCAACGCTTTTGAAGTCTACGACGGGAAGGCATTTTTGCGCGACCCATTGACTCTTGATCCTCCCACCAGCGCAAATCCATAAAGACGGCCTCACTTGGCCAGGGCTTTGGAATCGATTCGGCAATTGCTGGCCACCACTCCGCATCGAGCGGGCACCATGGAGTTGTCTTTGTTTTCATTCTTTGTTCCCTATTTGATAGTTGCCCCAAAAGCGCCGATGGGAGCAACCCCACCGGCTGGGCTTTCGCCCGCTTCTGGAACAAAGCCTATTCAATCTAACCCGATTCAGAGATGATTCCCAACTCTACTTCAACGCGACCGGGCTCACCAATTGCAGCCCATTTCTTCACCGCGACCAGTTCCACAACCAAATTATCGTCTGCCAGGACGCAAGCCCTGACCAGAGAATCAAGAACGATTTTCGCTATGTTATCAACATCAGGTTTTGAACTGCAAACGGTCAAGTGTTGCCTGCATTTTGCGCTCATATACTGGGACCGCTTTCGATAGGAAGTCAATCTGACGATGCAAGCTGCATCGAAAGGTGGCCGCCTCCAACCGGCTTTCAAAACGACAGCTGCGTCTTTTTCCCATTGTGCCGTTTTGGGTGGTGTATAAGCTCGCGCAAATCGACCCGCCTTCGCGATTCTTGGGCGCTGTTTTCCCATGGGTTCAAGCGGTATTGTCCAAGACCATTTCATAACGATTCCAATTTGATTAGATCATAATCGGTTTAGGTGTTGTACAACGTAAAGCGCCGTGCTACTATACTGTATAGAAACAAGGCGAGAGCCAAAGCGAGTCAACAATGGACCTTTTACCTAAGAAAAACCACCCTTACATAAACAAAGACAACCAAGACCGCATCGTGCGGGCAGTGTCGGACATCGATTTCCAATGTGAAAGCTTTCCTGCTGACGTTGTTTGGGAATGGCTTGGGCACCCTTACAATTTTGAAGACAACTTGCGGATTCTGGAAGCCGAGGGTCGCATTGAATTGCGCCGGAATGGCATCACTCTTGACCGCCTCCGAATCAAGCCTATTAGCCTGTAATCAAAACCCGCCCCTTGGGGCACAACACAAAGCGAGTCAAAAATGAAAACCAATAAAATCACATCCATGGACAGAGAAACCGTAGGGCCTATTTCGGAGGACGCAGAAACAGCCCTTCAGGCAGTCGCGGAACGATACGGTCTTACTCTAAAGCGCGAGGCGGGACGGTTTAGCGATACCGATTTCACGGTCAAGTTCACGTTTCAATGTGTCGCTGAAAACGGCGTTCCAGCCGAGTTCAAGCGCCTTGCTCCTTTATTTGGACTCACTGCCGATGACTTTGGTCGCGAGTTCAAAACCTATAATGGCACCTTTAAGATCACAGGAATATCGCCGCGCCGCCGCAAATACCCGATTTCGGGAACGTGCGTCAAAACCGGAAAATCCTACAAGTTCCCAGCGACAGTCGTCAACTAATCACAAACCGCCGCCCTTCGGGGCGGCACAACGGAGTCAACACCATGGCAACAATCAGATTCAGAACAACCTACAACAGCCCAAACAGCCGGATTTCGTTCAAATGCTGTAGAAATGCCACGTCAACCGAGGACGCAGAAAGACAAATCATGGCACTTTTTCCCGACGCTACCAATCTTCAAACCTTCCCCGAGAATGGCGCGGATAGTTGGGATGCTGACGGCAACAGAATCGACTGGTCAGAAGCAGCCCAAGAGTACGCCGATAGCGATGAGTGGGATTCTGATATTGACGACCACCCCGACAGGTATCCCAAGGTCGCCATCAAAGCAGCATCCAAGGAATACAACGGGTGGGCAAACTACGAGACTTTCAACGTGGCGCACTGTTTGAACAATATCGAATCACTTCATCGGGCAGCAGCGGACCTCATGCAAAAGCATGACAATCCTGAAGATCCCTATGAGCTTTTCATCCAACACATGCACCTGCAAGATTCAAAGACCAGAGACGGTGTTGGGTGGTTTTCGCAAAAGCTTGATTTGAATGCGCTCAATGAAATGATGGAGGATTTGGCATGATTAGAGTAGTCGGAAAAATCACCCACAAACGCCCACAAGCATCCTGTAACGGGTCGCACACCTGCCAAGTGGAATGTCCGTATTGCGGAAGGACTGGTCAGTACACTTTTGGCGGCTGGTCCGTTCTGGGCTGTCGTTGCGGCGCCGAGGTTTACCGCAGCAAAGCCAGCTTGGCAGCCGTCGTCAGAAAGGAAAGAACGCTTGAACTCGTTGAGCAATGTTTCGCGAACTGGGATCAGCTTGGCGGAAAATGGGTGGTGTACCCAATCGTTTTTGGTCTTTTAGATGAACGCAAAATCACGCTGACAGAAATCAGCACAATTGCACAGCGTCACAATATTTCAGACGGAACGCTGAGATCGCGCCGTGCCTATTTTTTGGAGTTAGCAAAATGATTGATTCAGATTTACCCGGATACGATGATTGGAAATTGGCAGCACCAGATCAAGACGCGCCGCCGCTTGATGCAGAGTGTGAGATTTGCGGTTTTGAAGATTACAAAGACAATTTGATAGACGATTTGTGCTTGGACTGTGATCAAAAAATAGAAGATGAAGACAACGTGGACCACTGTACGATGCAGTGTTACATTGAAACACAAACAATGGAGTCAAAAATGAAGTACGAAAATTCAAAAACATCGGATGCAATTGCTTTCATAATCGGCAGCTTGGCCATCGCATACGGCCTCATGTCAATTGGAGGCATGTGATGGCTGACAAAGCTTTAGAAGAAAAAGTCCAGTTTCTGGAACGGTTTATAGAGAAACGCCAGGTGGGATTTGATAAACACATCGACCATCTATATCAAACCATTGACAAGCTCAGTCACCAGATAGAATCCTGCACTTGCGGCGCCGTTTTGAAAGACCTTTTGTCGCCGGAAGCTTTTACCGAGAAATCCATAAACCGACTTCACCAGATGACAGAAGCCGGTGAAATGCTCACACCAGCGGAACACCACGACGAGCGAATGGCATTTGCTGAAGAATGCGACGACGAAGGCGGTGAGTGATGGACGAACTCAAACTTCCGAAATGTCATCCGGTCGCCCATATTCATCCGATGAACTTTGACGACGGCGACATTTGGCGGGCTGCCACTGTTTCGATAAATCATGGAGTGATGGTTGTCTGTTTGTGGCTTGACGATGAACAATACGATCAAGCTGTGGAATCTTTGACAGCAGCCGGGTGGTACTGCTGCCCAGAAAATAAGTTGGACGAATCCAGTTGGAAGCCCACGCAAGACGGCTGGCAGTATTTTTTATCGCTTTCGAAAAACGTCAAATTCAATCATGGCCTAAAAAGCCAAAGGAGTCCAAATGAGAAACGACACCCATATCGGGATTCGATTACCCACCGAATTGCTTGAAAAAGCAAAAAAACTCACCACCACCTTGCAGGAAAAATCTGCGGAGAATTTTGGGGGTGAGGTCACCCTGTCACATACTTTGCGCCGAGCGATACAGCTTGGCGTCATTCAAATCGACCATCAAATAAACGGAGTCAAAAATGGAAAATAATCCACACATCACATTCGTGGGCGACGACCTTAAGGCGTTGTTCACTGCAATTCATACCGTCCAACGCAAAATCAAAGGAGCGGTCCGGGATTCAAAGAATCCGCATTTCAAAAACGAATATGCGAGCCTAGAAGCGGTAATCGATGCGGTCAAACCAGCTTTGATGAATCAAGATTTGTTCTTGACTCAGCACATGGGACCGATGATCGACGGGAAGGTTTCGCTGACGACAATGATCGGGCACATGAACGGCACCGCGATGATTTCGACGGCGACGATTTCGCGCGGTCGCGGTCAAGGCGAACAAGCAGACGGAAGCTCGATTTCTTATTTGCGGCGCTACACGATTTCCGCTCTTTTGATGGTTCCTGTAATCGACGACGACGGAACAGCCGCAAATGAAGAACCACCAGCGCCAAAGCCAGCGCCAGCGCCAAAGCGTGAGCATCATCCAAGTTGGAAAGATGACTACAAGGCATTCATAGCCGAAGCAAGAACGCATATTTCTGTGAATCCGGGTGAAGAACTGATGGATGCAATCGTAAAAGCCGCCAAAGGCATGGGCCACGAAAAGAGGCCAAGCGAAATGAACCGACAAGAACGCAGTGCCCTCATGGCTGATTTGCGCGGGGAGATATTCTAATGCACGTTTTACCAACACCAAAAGACACCTTCAGCGATGCTGATTTCTTCCACCTGGAAAACCCGCAAGTCTATGTTGAACTTAGGAAGCTGGCGCTGTCGCTCGCTGACGCTGGGCATCGCTGCTGGAGCATCAAGGGGCTCTTTGAGATGCTGCGATATTACAGCGCTCTCAAGACTACCGGAAAGCCCTACAAGCTGAACAACAATCTGACGCCATTCTATGCTCGGCTTCTCATGGAAAATGAGCCACGATTAGCGGGCTTTTTCAAAATCAGGAGCAGAAAATGAGCAAGCCAAGAAAATCAACGTTTGAAATACAACAGGCTGCTTATAGATGGCTTGAAAACATCGCAGTTTTAAGCGGGGAGGTCAGTGAAGATGCAGAGGACCAACTTGAAGTCATCCTTGGGGATGTTGAGGATAAAGCTACCGCCCTATTTTATGCACGCCAACGGACCCGAACATTGCAAGCTGAAGCGAAAGAAATGGCTGAGATCGCAAAGGTTCAAAAGGCGAAATGGCGGTGCCATGAGATGCGCATCATGGGACTATTGCAGAATTTGCTTGAAGCAAAAGAAGCCACTGGCAAAGAGGCACGGATCGAGGGTGCTTGGGGCACTGCGCATTTGCGCAAAACTAAATCCCTTGAAATTGAAGATGAAAAGGCGATTGGGTTTGAATGGCAGAAATCAAAAGAAGTTTGGTCGATTGATACAGTCGCAATCAAAGATGCGCTGAATGCAAATAAAGAGGTGCCCGGCTGCAAGATGGTGTCAGTGATTACTGCTGCAATCCTAAGCAAGAAATGAGGGGTCTAAATGAGTTGGCACTTTTTGCAGGAGCAGGAGGAGGCATCTTGGGCGGCCTCTTGCTTGGATGGCGTACCCGATGCGCTGTCGAAATTGATTCCCATGCCAGGCGGGTGCTTTTGGCGCGACAACGCGATGGAATGCTACCCCGATTCCCAATCTGGGACGACGTTCAGACCTTCGACGGAAATCCCTGGAAAGGACACATTGACGTCATCAGTGGTGGATTCCCATGTCAAGATATTAGCGCAGCTGGAACAGGAGCTGGAATCACCGGCAAACGATCCGGGCTGTGGGGAGAAATGGCCAGAATCGTGGGTGACGTATTGCCCAGATACGTCTTCGTGGAAAACTCGCCAATACTCACTTCTCGCGGGCTCGGAGTCGTTTTGGGGGACTTGGCCTCGCTGGGGTACGATGCGAAATGGTGCGTGCTGGGCGCACATCATGTCGGAGCACCCCACAAACGAAACCGGATCTGGATTCTTGCTACCCACACCGAGCGTCTCAACGCATTGGAGCAACCGCAGCTTGAGTTCTGGCGCGGCAGTTCGGTGGACGTTGCACGGAATGGCGGCGAAAAACAAGTGGCCAACGCCATCAGCGAACGATTGGAAAGGCTCCAGCCGCCCCGGACAACGACGGAGGCAATTAACCGATCCGGCGATGGGAGTGATTCAAGCTGGTGGGAAGTTGAACCCGACGTGGGTCGCGTGGCTGATGGGGTGGCCAATCGGGTGGACAGACTTAGAGCCATTGGAAATGGACAAGTTCCAGCTGTGGCGGCGCTCGCATGGGAAACCTTGAAATGTTAGAAAGACTAAAACTAAAACAACGGAGTTGAAAATGACAGATAACGAAATCCTCAAAGCGTTGAGAGACATTCAAACGGCGATAGAATCGTTCACGCATGTTTTGAATCTTGCGGCAACAGATCACGCCAATGCGATTGAAAAAATCGCTGAAGCTGCGATAATGTTGGCAGATGCAGCCGCCACCAATCAAGACTGATATTGAAGTTTGAGCAAGCTGGGAGGCTTGCGGAAAGGGAGCCCGTCTGGTTTAGTAGACCAGGCGGGCATTTTCCGTTTTGATTAGAATGGAATCTGATCTGAATTTACGCTTGATTCAACCTGATTTGATCGTTCCCGTTTGCCCATGCTTTTGATTCGGTCCACGACTATATCGACAGATTGACGTTTGTTGCCGTTCTTGTCTTCGTAATCACGCATCGAAATCTCACCGTCGATAAGAACTTGGTCGCCTTTTTTGAGATACTGAATTGCGAAATCAGCACTCCAGCGAAATGCTGTTGCGTACCACCAGGATGTTTTTCCTTCTTTGTTTGAAGCTTTGGTCGCTATCCGCAGCTTTGCCATGGATTTTCCATCGCGAGTTTGTCCGGGTTCTGGATCGGCGCCGAGATTTCCGACCAATGTGATTCTACTGTACATTTTGACTCCTTTGTTTTGTCAGTGGTCAACATAACGCGCCGAGGTGCCGCGTGGCAGGTTGGGAGGGACACAACCCTGAGCGCAGAAGAACTCAGCCACGCGGCAAAATCTCAGGCTCAGATTCCCTCCACCGCGTCAACGCTCGGCTTTGCTTCTTCTGCTGGCGCTTCGGGTTTGTCCGTGTTTTCAGCGGGAGCCTCTGGCGCTGATTCTTCTGGCGCTGCTTCTAAGGCTTCGCTTAAATCGAGTTGACAGCTGCCCCAACTGCCAGCCACTACGATGACCGAACCGACCAGCGCGATTTTTGTGCCTTTACGCAGATCGTTGATTTTTTCTTTTAGGTCCATAGGTCTTTTTCCTCAATCAGTGTGTATGTGAATGTTTTGGACCATCCAGGGTGATGATCGATTTGCAAATGGCACAGGTCCATCAGTTCGTTGAAATCCTGTTCGCGTTTGAAAACTTGGCATCCGGCGCTCCAGGTCCATCGCCTTCCAGAGCCCGTGACGCCTGAAATCTTCTCGGAAGCTTTGCCAGCTTTGTGAATGTTCGCACCAAAAAAGCCGCTGACGAATGTGTCCGGGTCAGTATCAAGAACCGCATCCAAATTATTATCTCGATAGATGCTGATGGGCTTTGGCCCACGCTGCACCAATGCCTCATAGGAATTTCTATGAAGCCCGATCACATAGGCTGATTTATGTTGGCCAGGTGCCATAATCAGCGTTCCTTCAGAATTATAAAGCTCAGGATGCAACAAAGCTTGTTTTCCAGGATCGGTCGTAGACGGCCACCATTTCGTCGTCCAGTTTCCGTCCGGCTCAGTTCGATAGGTGCAAGTGATCCAGTCATCAAAGGCATCTTCTGTCTGGTCACGATTTCCCGACCTGATGCCGACGATGTTCAAATTATAGGCATGTCCTCCGTCAAAGACGGAAAATCCTTGTCGTTCGATTTCCGCCATGAGCGCCGGTAGCATTTCAGACCTTCCCTTTGAATATCAAGTCGCAGATTATATCAACTGCGAATCCTATGACTTTCGCCTCTTGGCGCTCATTTAGCAGTGGAAAATTCACGTGCTCGTTTATGAAAGTGACGACCCATTTTCGCTTTTCTTTTCCAGATTTCGGATTCGGAAACAAGCCCTCAGCCATCACGATGGCCTGATGTAAGATTTCGCCTCTGTTGATTTTGGTTTTCGATCCCATTTTATCCCTCGTTGCCTTGATGGCATTGGTTCAATTGTTCAAGAATCAAGCCGTAGCTTGTGATCATTCCGCGCCAAGCTGCCAGCGCGTCAATCGCTCGCTGTTCTGCATCCTGACAGGTTTCAAGCTGTGGAGGCTGTGCTACCACTGGAGATTGACCACCGCCCATCTGAAGACCGCTAAGAGTTCCTCCGCCGCCAAGCAGCACCACCAAGTAAACCCAAGGCGGAACGTTTGCGAGCGGATTTCCGTCTGCCATCAGCTTGAAAAATAATCAGACAAAAGTTGGAGAAAAGCAAACCCGGCTAAAAGCTGTCCCTGCATCCAGGTCAGCCGCCGGTCGATGTTCGTAATTCTGCCGTGGATTGTGTCGATCTTCTCTCCGACCTTGGCGATTTGTGACGCATTTTCTGTGACACTGGCTTCGCTGGTGGTTTGACGCTGACCCAAAACCGCAACCTCTGTTTCTAAAATGCGAACTCTTGATTCTGATTCCATTGTTTCGCCCTACCTTATCACAATTGACCGCGTAAGAACCAGACCTGACACTCAGGACTTGCGGCTGAAAATGAATCGGGATTCATATCCAAAGACGGACTAATCACGCCGGATGGCAACGCCTCGCAAATCGAAAATGCCCGAGTTTGCGTCAACTCTAAAAGAACCATGTTTGAATAGGTCGATGACTTTGTTGTGGTTCCAAGGCTCACGCCGTACAGCGTGCCAGTGTCCGCCTCGGCTTTGATAGCCGTGGCGCCCGCCGTGCTTGAAGCCTCCAATAACAAAAGGTTCATTATGCCACCTCAAAGGTTTCGCGCCCGGTGATTGGTTGTACAAGATATTTGATGGACCGGATCTTGATGGTTCCGCGCGTCAACCCGTTGCTGTATCCGCCGAAGCTCAAATAGAAATGGCAGTATTGACCATTCCGCCAAGTGCCGGTCGAGTTGTTTGTGTTGCCATACTGGCTAATATCGCCGAACGGGTCGATCGTTGAATAGGCACCGCCAAGCATTGTTTGACTATTGGCCTTTGG
>TARA_R110002110_G_scaffold287407_12_pt1 | contig 23038 bp, 14 predicted proteins | sample TARA_R110002110 | Tara Oceans TARA_R110002110 (sample SAMEA4397330) | marine metagenome | biome: Polar Biome; feature: [SRF] surface water layer (ENVO:00010504); material: water (ENVO:00002006), including particulate matter (ENVO:01000060) such as... | depth 5 m
GCGGTGACGACAATTGCCGCCCCCATCGCGTCAAGCTGCGCAAGGTAGCGGTCAAACATCGCGTAAAAGCTTTTGGCCTCGGGCTGTTCGGGGGCGTATTTGTGCTGCACATAATCGGTGGTCGTCAGATACATCACATCGGGGTGCCATTCGGCCAGCAGCTTGACCCCGGCGGCAAAGACAAATTCCGACAGTTCTGCCGAATAGACCTCGGGCTGCGCCATGCCCAGCCAGCTGGCGGCATTGTCCTGGCCATGTTCGGCCTGGGTCGATGTCGCTGATTTCTCAGCCGAAAAACAGCGCGCGCGGTCTTCGTCAAAGCGCAGGCCAGCCCCGAGCAGGGCACGCAGCTTATCCTTGGCGGTCACAATCGCGACGCGAGCCCCGGCGTCGTAGAACTTGCCAAAGATGGTCGGCGCCCGCAGAAAGCGCACGTCATTCATCATCACCTCTTCGCCGGTTTCCGGCTCATACAGGTAGTTGCCGCAGATGCCATGCACTGACGGCGGGCGACCGGTGGCGATCGACAGGTTGTTGGGGTTGGTGAAGGACGGGATCACCGAATGGGCAAGGCGGTCGGTGCCGCTTGCCCGCATCCGCGCCAGCGTCGGCATCAGGCCATCGGCAATCGCCGCGTCAAGATAGGCCGGTTCGCAGCCATCGAGACAGATGGCAATCGCGGGAACCTTGGGGGCCGGATAAATGCGGCCATTGGCCTCTACCTGGGTCATCACAGTCATTGTCTTTCCTCGATCTCAGGCGGCCAGTCGGGCGCGTTCTTGCAGGGCTTTGGCGGGTGGGGCAGCACTTGCCACGCCCATCTCATTCAGGGATTTCTTTGCAGCATCAATAACCTGCCGCATGACATCAATGTCAAGTTGCCCGATACAGCCGATGCGGAAACTGTCGACCACGGTCAGCTTTCCCGGGTAGATGATGAACCCCCGCGCCTTCATCAGCGCGTAAAAGCGGGTGAATTCAAACAGCGGGTCGGCGGGGCAAAAGAAGGTGACGATGATCGGCGACAGCCAACGGTCGGCCAGCAAGGTCTCGAACCCCAGTGCCCGCATTCCGGCGACCAGCGCATCGCGGTTGGCGACGTAGCGCGCGCCGCGCCCGGCGACGCCGCCTTCGGCCTCATGCGCACGCAGGGCCTCCAGAAACGCCGCAACAACATGCGTCGGCGGGGTAAAGCGCCACTGGCCGGTTTTTTCCATCGTGGCCCATTGCGCATGAATGTCGAGACACAGCGAATGGCTGTTGCCGGCACAGCCCTCGATCAGCGATTTCCGCGCCAGGATAAAGCCGAAGCCCGGCGTGCCCTCGATGCATTTATTGGCTGAAGAAACCAGTGCATCATATTGAATTTCATCTGGTTTCATCTCTATCGCACCGAAGGCCGACATGCTGTCAATCAACAGGCTGCGCCCTGCGGCATAGGTGGCCGCTGAAATCTCGGCCACCGGGTTCAGGATACCCGAAGATGTTTCGCAATGGATCGCGAGAACATGGGTGATGGCGGGGTCATCGGCCAGGATCCGCGCCACCTCGTCGCCGCGCGGCGGCAGATAATCGCCCTTGTCCAGCAACGTGCAGGCGCGGCCCAGATATTTCATCGTCTGCGCCGCCCGCATCCCGTACGCGCCATTGGCCAGCACCAGCACCTTGCCATCGCGCGGCACGAAACTGCCCAGCATCGCCTCGACGAGGTAAGAGCCAGAGCCCTGCATCGGCACGCAGTCATACTCTGCCCCGGCAGGCCCCAGCATCGCCAGCAATCTGGCCCGCAGATCGCGGGTCATGCCGCGAAAATCATCATCCCAGCTGCCCCAGTCGCGCAGCATCGCCTGTTTCACCGCGTAAGAGGTGGTCAGCGGTCCTGGCGTCAGCAAATAGGGCTCTCCCAATTCGGGCGGGCGAAGGGTCGGGGCTTGGGTCATGTCGCACGCTCCTGTTGTTCGGTGCCGTTGGTTTGCGCTATCGCTTTCCATATGTAAAATTGTTAAACCATATATAACCATAGGCACAGCCTATATATAAACGACAGGGTCATTCCATGCGCTACAGCCAACTTCGCGCCTTTCATGCCGTTGCCACCCATGGCGGGTTTTCGCGTGCCGCCGGGGCGCTGCACCTGACGCAACCCGCCATTTCCGAACAGGTCCGCAAGTTGGAGCAGGCCCATGACGTGCTGCTGTTTCTGCGTGATCGCAAGCGTGTCAGCCTGACGCCGCAAGGCGAGGCGCTTTTGCTGCGCACCCGGCCGTTTTTCGAGATGGAACAGCAGATTGCCGAGTTCCTGTCGGAAAGCCGCACCGCCCCCGACGGGGTGTTGCGGATCATCGCCGACAGCGCGCATCACGTCACCGGCGCACTCGAAGCCTTCCGCAAGCGTTACCCGAACGTCTTTGTCACCCTGCGCACCGGCAACACCGAGGAAGTGCTGGCCGCGTTGCGCAATTATGACGCCGAGATCGGCGTGGTGGGAGCGGTGGACCAGAGCGGCGATCTGGAATGTCGCGATCTCGGCAGTTCGGCCATCATCGCCTTTGCCGCGCAAAGCATGGCCGCGACCCTGCCCGCCCCTCTGACGCTTCAGGACCTGAAGCACTTGCCGCTGATCTTCCGCGAACCGGGCTCCAAGACCCGGCAGAAACTGGAGGACGCCGCCGCGCGTGCCCGGATTTCCCTTCGCCCGGTGGTCGAGGTCGAAGGGCGCGAGGCAATGCGCGAGGTTGTGGCCTCGGGTGCCGGCATTGGCTTCGTCTCGGTCGCCGAGTTTGGCCATGACAGCCGCTTGTGCCGCCTGGCGCTTGCCGACGCCAGCCTGACCATGCGCGAGACCCTGATCTGCCTGCGCCAGCGCAGCGATGTGCGGATCATCCGGCTGTTCATGGATATGGTTCCGCAAGCGCCGGTAGGGCAGTCCGGGGCACCAACCGTTGACCCGGCCACCGTGCCGCATGGATAGCCGCGCGGCGCCAACGGTCTGCATCCGCCACGGGGCATCGTGGCAGGTCTTGCGCGTTCAGCCGGGACAGGCGCGAATTGGTTCTGGTCGTGGCAGAAACCACGCCGGTGCCGGCCCTTCCTTCGTCCGTTGCCCCCAGAACCGGCGCGCCCGAGGCACCAATGGCCTGGCGCAAACATCCGTGACTGTCGCAGCCCCCGCCCCCGGGCGTCCCATTTCACGAAGCACGAAGTGCGGGGCGCAACCAGCGTGCGCAGCGCGTCCGGATCAACCTACGGCGGTGCAAGTCGAAGGTCAGCGGCGATGCGGCCCGCAACCGCAATCAGATCATCGGTCCAGCCCGGCCTTTTGCCGGTTTCGGGCAGGATGTCTTTCAGCCCGGATCGGTCCGCCGCCCCTTGCCTCCTGGTAAATGCGTCTCGGCGGGGGCTTTCCCGACCAGCCTATGGAAGAAGCTGGCAGGATCAGGTTTGCTCATCGTGGAATGAAACCCATGTTTCGGGTGGATTGTCTTTAGCGAAGCGGCCCCTGAAAGCGCCTGAAGAAGCCGGGTCTTGCAGCGTCAAGTCGTCCCGGGCCCCGGTGAACACGTTGACTTCGCGGTCAATCGGGGTGTTAATTCGCACGCAACGCCCGACAAAAAACAACCGGGAGGGGAAGGCCGATTTCCGACAACCGCAGTCATATCGACAAGGTGATCGAGGAAACCCAGTCGGGGTCGGCCCCGGCCCGGTCGCGGATCGCGGCGTCGTGGCGGCGCTCGCTGGTCAAGCACGGGCTCGACCCCGGCGATCACCGCAGCCCTGAACGGGTCGCGGCAGAGGACCTGCACCGGCGCCGAGGTGCCATGACCGGATTTCTCCGGGTGGCGACCCCCAAGCTCGATCAGCTTTTCGGCCTTGTCGGGCAATCGGGTTGTGCGGTGCTGCTGAGCGATGCCGATGGCGTGGTGCTGGATCAGCGCTGTGGCGACGCTGACAGCGCGGTTTTTCAAAGCTGGGGTCTGGGCCTGGGCGCCGACTGGAGCGAGGCCGCCGAGGGCACCAACGGCATCGGCACCTGCATCGCCGAGGACCGGCGGCTGATCATTCACCGCGATGAACATTTCCGCGCCCGCAACACCGGCATGAGCTGCATGGACGCGCCGATTTACGGCGCCGATGGTGGCATTGTCGCGGCGCTTGATGTCTCGTCCGCGCGGGCCGACCAGACCGAAGCCTTCAACCGCCTTATCGCCGCGATGGTCACCCAGACCGCCCGCCATATCGAATCCGACAACTTCCGCGCCTCTTTCCCCGATGCGCGGATCATTTTCGCCAACAGCGACGACACCGAAGCCGCGATGCTGCTGGCGGTCGACCGTGACGATATCGTCGTGGGCGCGACGCGTGGGGCACGCAAGGCCTTTGGCCTCGGGGCCAGCGGCCCCATCGGTGCGGTGCCCGCCTCTGATCTGTTTGGCAGGGGCGACGGCCCGCTGGGGTTTCAGAAGGCGGAACGCGCGGCAGTTGTCCGGGCGCTGGCGCGGGCCGGCGGCAATGTCTCCGGGGCGGCCCGCGCGTTGGGAATTGGCCGCGCCACCCTCTACCGCCGCATGAATCGCCTCGGGCTGAATGAAAACATCGCATGACCTGTCTCGCAACTGAGACACCGGGCCCGATCCTCCGCAGGCCCCCCGGCTGACAGCGCCGCATTTTCTGCGCAGGCTCTGCCCATTCCCGGAAAGGACCGGGGACCAGAGGAGGATCTGCAATGAATGAAATGACCCAAGTTGACGGCACCTACACGTCGCCGTTCAAGGAACGCTATGACAACTACATCGGAGGCAGGTTCACGCCCCCGGTCAACGGCCGCTACTTTGACAATGTCACCCCGATCACCGGCGCCGTGGTGTGCGCGGTCGCCCGCTCGGACGCCGACGACGTTACCCTGGCGCTGGACGCCGCCCATGCCGCAAAAGTGTCCTGGGGAAGCAAATCGGCCACTGAGCGCGCCAATACCCTGCTGAAAATCGCCGATGTGATGGAAGCAAACCTCGATCTGCTGGCGCTGGCCGAAACCTGGGACAACGGCAAGCCGATCCGCGAGACCACCGCCGCCGATATTCCGCTGTCGATCGACCATTTCCGCTATTTCGCAGGCGTTCTGCGCGGTCAGGAAGGCACGATGTCGGAGATCGACAATGACACGGTTGCCTATCACTTCCACGAGCCGCTGGGCGTTGTCGGGCAGATCATCCCGTGGAACTTCTCTATCCTGATGGCTGCGTGGAAGTTGGCCCCGGCGCTGGCAGCGGGCAACTGTATCGTGCTCAAACCGGCGGAACAAACCCCCGCTGCGATCATGGTGCTGATGGAGATCATCGGTGATCTGCTGCCGCCCGGTGTGCTCAATATCGTCAACGGCTACGGTGCCGAAGTCGGGCACGCACTGGCCACCTCGAAGCGCATCGCCAAGATCGCCTTTACCGGCTCTACCGTGACGGGCAAGAAGATCATGCAGGCCGCGACCGAGAACCTGATCCCGGTGACGCTGGAACTGGGTGGCAAGTCGCCGAACATCTTCTTTTCCGACGTGATGGCCAAGGACGACGCCTTTCTCGACAAGGCGATCGAGGGCTTTGTGCTGTTCGCCTTCAACCAGGGCGAGGTCTGCACCAGCCCGTCGCGCGCGCTGATCCAGGAAGACATCTACGAGGCCTTCATCGAGCGCGCCATAGCCCGTGTGAAAGCCATCAAACAGGGCGATCCGCGCGACATGGCGACAATGGTCGGGGCGCAGGCCAGCCAGGCGCAGCAAGACAAGATCCTGTCCTACTTCCAGATCGGTGCCGACGAAGGGGCCGAGGTGCTGATCGGCGGCCAACAGGCCCGGTTCGGCGGAGAGTTGTCGAACGGATTCTACATCCAGCCGACCGTTCTGAAGGGCCACAACAAGATGCGGGTGTTCCAGGAGGAAATCTTTGGCCCCGTCGTGTCGGTGACCACCTTCAAGGACGAGGCCGAGGCGCTGGAGATTGCCAATGACACCATGTACGGGCTGGGCGCGGGCGTCTGGTCACGCGACATGAACACCTGCTACCGCTTTGGCCGCGCGATCGAGGCCGGGCGCGTCTGGGTCAACAACTATCACGCCTACCCGGCGCACGCAGCTTTTGGCGGCTACAAGCAATCGGGGATCGGGCGCGAAAACCACAAGATGATGCTCGACCATTATCAGCAGACCAAGAACATGCTGGTCAGCTACAACCCCAACAAGCTCGGCTTTTTCTAAGGCCGGATGTTCGGGAAACCAAACGGGGGCGGTCCCTTCGGGGGCCGTCCATCCCGCATCCCACAGACGCCCGACAATCCCTCAGGATGTCGGCAACACCAGCAGCCGGAACCTGATGAACAGCGCGATGGACCCCGCCCAAAGCGTGGCAAGAACCGCGACGCTGGCCACGAAGGCGGGCAACTGCCCCATCATCGCGCGGACATCCACCGTGGCCAGCGTGACCGCCAGGCACAGCAGCGTGATGGTGACGGCCGGAACAAAGGCCCGCAGCACCCGGAGCAGCGAAATGCCAAGCTCGGCCATCATCAGCCACATCGAGATGACCGCAACCGTCAGTGCCGTCAGCCCGTAGGCATAGGCAGCGGCCTCGCCATTGTTGCGCCCGAACGCCAGCAAACTGACCAACAACACGATCGCCCCGAAGCCGCGCGTCAGCAGTTGCGCGCGACCGCGGTCACGGCAGACCATTGTCGGCTCCAGCAGGATCGAGAGGAAGTAGATGGCCCGCGCCCCGGACATGATTACCAGAATCGGCGCGACCGGCCCCCAGATATCGGCAAAGATCAGGGAAACGATGTCTTCGGCAAACAGCGCAAACGACAACAGGATGGGCCAGACCGATGCGGCCCCCAGCGCGATTGTCTGAAGCCAGGCCTCGCGCAACTCGGCGCTCTTGCCTTCTTTTTCGAGGCGTGAAAAGCGCGACCAACTCAACATCTCGATCGGTTGCATCACCAGATCGGCCACCGTCTGCGACATGCGCGCACCGCCGCGGTAGGCCCCGACTGCGGCAGGGTTCAGAAAGGCCCCGAGGATCAGATCGGCGCCATAGTTCGAAAACATGCCGACGCCGGAGGCGATCCACAAGGGGCGCGCGGTGTTCCAGCCCCGCAGAATCGCGGCGCGATCAAAGTGAAAAACCGGGCGGCAGCGAACCAACAACGTGGTCAGCACAAGGTCGGAACCGGCGGCGACGTAGCGCCCCAGCACCAAAGCCGGAATGCCCAACCCGGCCTTCAGGCCCAGATACACCACGGTGGTCGCGAGGATTTCCCCCACCACGACATAGGTGCTGACGGTGCGCACCCGCCGCCTGCGCAGCAAGATAGCCTCGTTCCAGGAAGTCGGCGCGCGCAGCAAGGGAAAGCCCGCAAGCAACAGGAAGGTGGTGCCGATCGCCCCCGGCCCGCCGCCGATAGCAAGCCCGATACCGCCAAGTACGATGGCACCGCAAGCACCCAGTGTCGCGATCACCCAGAAAGTCGTGTCGCGGTCGGCCTCGAAATCCTGACTGCGCAGCAACGCATGATAATAGCCGGTAAACAGAAATGTGTTGAAGATCACCGCGACAGCCCAGGCGAGCGCGTAGACCCCGAATTCCGACAGATCCAGAAACCGCGACGCGATCATGATCTGCGCAAAAGACATCGCCTGCACCGAAAGTCGGGAGGCGACCCCCACGACATATGCGGGTGTCAGGGACCCAGGCATTCAGCTATCCTCTTTTCCGTTCATTGAACACGTCACCTTTCCGAGCCGGAAAATCAATAAGGCGGCCCGCGAAATCTGACATCGAACACGCCAAAATCCGCAGTTTCAGGGGCCGGATGGCTATTGTCGCCTGTCAGGCAACACCGAAGATTTTTGTTTCGATCAAATATGTTGAAAATGCGGCGGGATACTGTCAGGTTTTTGGCTAGAGTTTTACGAACGCTGATTTTTATAACAATTCTCACTGAGGGGGTAGCGATTTTGCAGGTAATCCGGTCAGCCAGTTTTCAATCGGTTCATCCCGTGAAAGACACCGATGAAGAGGCACCGGCTGACACTCGGCTTTATCTGGACAGATCTGGCGACAAGATGGAATTTCGGCCCTTGCCTTTCAGAAAACTGCTCTTTGACAAAGTTTTTGCTCTGTGCGCGCTCGCGCTGATCCTGCCGCTGTTGCTGGCCATCATCTGCATCCTGTGGGCAACCAGCGGAAGGCCGATCTTTTTCAGCCATACGCGTCTGGGAAAGGACGGCAAGCCGTTCAACTGCCTGAAATTCCGGACGATGATACCCGATTCGGAGGCACGGTTGGAGTATGTTCTGGCCAATGACCCGGTGGCGCGCGAAGAATGGAACACCCATCACAAGTTAAGTCGCGACCCGCGAGTCAGCCCGTTCGGGCGTTTCTTGCGTCAGTCCAGCCTGGACGAACTGCCGCAGTTCTGGAACGTGCTGCGCGGCGATATGTCGGTTGTCGGACCGCGCCCGATTTCGGTCAGTGAGGTGGCGGACTATGCCGGGGATTTCCCGACCTATGCCGCGGTTCGCCCCGGCATCACCGGCGTCTGGCAGACCAGCGGTCGCAGCAACGCCAGCTTTTCCGAACGCGTGAAAATGGACGTCGAGTATATCCGGAACTGGAACCTGCGCCGCGACATCAAGCTGACCTGGCGCACGCTGAGTGTGATCGTGTCCACCGACGGCGCTTACTGACCCGACGGCGCTTACTGACCCGATGGCGCTTGCTGACCCGACGAAGCTTGCTGACCCGACGGCGCTTGCACCGCAAGGCGGATACTCTTCAGATCACACTTTGATACTGCATCATCAGTGCGTCGGTCCATTCCTGAACGGTTGTGGCCAGGCGCGGCGTCCGGCTGTGTCCGGCGACGCTCATATGCCGGATCTTTTCCGGGGCCGCATCACGCAGTCGCCTCAGCGCCGCGTCAATCGAGGCGGGGTCGAAGACATCGAAGGTCACACCAACGCCGGCGCTCTCGATCTCGGCCGCCAACAGCGCGGTTTTCACGACGGCAACCGGCAGCCCACTTTCCAGCGCCTCGGGCAGGACAAGGGCGAAGGGTTCGGGATGCAGCGACGGCATCACCAGCGCGCGCGCGCGTGTCAGCAGCGGCGCGATCGCCTCGCGCGACTGCCAGCCGGTGATCGCAATGTCGGGAAAACGCGCCTCGAGTTCGGGGCGCAGGCTGCCCTCTCCGATGCAGGTCAGCCCGACACCACAACGCCCAGCGGCCTCGGCGAGGTGGCGCACGCCCTTGTCTTCCTCAAGCCGCCCGACATAGACCAGATCATGGTTGTCCTCGGCAGGAATGCGCGTTGCACTGAACGGCGTGACCGGATTGCGCAATACCCGGAACAGCGTTTCAGGATAGCCCGCGCGCGCCAGACGCGGCACCATTTCCGGATGGATCGCCAGGATACCCGCCCAGGGGTGGCGCAGATCAAGCGTGCGCAACAGGCTGACCTGCCGCATCATCCGCCACCCCTTGTGCAGATAGGACCGCTTGTCACAGTTGCGCAGCACACAAGACGCCGAGAGCGGCCGCCGCGCGCAGACCTGATGATGCGGGTAATCCATGTAAACGCCATTCGGGCAGGCGAGAAACATGTCATGGGCATGGATGAAACAGCGCGCGGCCACCGGGGCAAGGGCGGCAAAGATCGAGGGCGACAATATCTGTGCCCAGCCGTGCACATGGTAAACGGTGCCGGGATCATCGTGTTCGGCAATCTGGCGCGCCAGCATGGCGCGTGTCGCACTGTTGTAAATGCCGCGTGTCAGGGCGTCGGCAAAGCCGCGCTTCAGCAACCCGGCGCTGCCCGCCGCCACAACCGTCACACCCAACTCTGCAAGTTCGGGGTTTTCACCGCGGTCGCCGCAGACATAGGTGACCGCAATGCCGCGCGCGCGCAATTGTCGCACACTCAACAGCGCAAGGCCCGTCGCCCCGCCAAACGCCATGCTTGCGTCATTGATGACGACAACTTTTGTCAGGGCCATGTCTTTATCTTTCCGGGGCTTGCAGGATGCAGGTTGGCACGCCTGGCAAATCAGGGCAAGGTTTGACGCATCAGCGGGCCGGACCACGGGCCTTGAAACCGCGCGGAGCAGAACAACGCAGGGGCAAAACATGCGGATTGTGATTTTCGGGCTGCCCTACAGTGCGAATGTCGGCGACGGGGTGATTGCCGAATGTCTGGCGCATGAATTGCGCCGGGCAAAGCCGGGTGTGCACGTCGATCACGTCGATCTCTCGGGGCGCAACGGCTTTGGGGCGCAGACCCTGCGCAACCGCTCGGCCGCGCTGGCGGTGCTGTCGGCGCTGCCACTCAGGCTGCGTCAGCGCCTAGTGATCTGGCGTCTGGGCAAGATGCTGGCGGCGCTGCGCCCCGGCTGGGTGCAAGCCGCGCGCGGTGCCGATCTGGCGGTGATCGGCGGCGGGCAGTTGTTTTCCGATGCCGACCTCAACTTTTGCCTGAAGGTGGCCCAGGCCGCCGATGTGCTGCGCGCGGCCCGAACGCCGGTCGCGGTTTACGGGGTCGGCGTGTCGCGCAACTGGACACGGGCAGGCACCGCGCTGTTCAACCGCGTGTTCAGCACCGATCTGCGATCCGTCGGCGTGCGCGACCCGGCCTCGGCCGAGGCCTGGGCAGACCAGACCGCCGGCGCGGGCCCCGAGCCCGTGCTGACCCGTGATCCGGGGCTTTTGGCGGCAAGCTGCTATACCGCGCCGGTCATGCCAGGCCATTCCGTCGGGGTCTGCGTGACCGATCCAAAGATACTGGCCTATCACGCCGACGGCGCAGTCGCGGGGCGCGGCATTGATTTCTTTGCCGCGTTGACGGGCGCGCTGGTTGCCGCCGGGCGCGATGTGACCTTGTTCTGCAACGGTGCCGAGGAGGACCGCGCCGCACTTGCCCGGCTTGCCGCGCATCCGCAGGTGGCTGCACTGGTCGCGAAGGGCCGGGTGCGCGCGGCCCCTGCCCCCGGAACCCCGACAGACCTTGCCGCGATCATCGCCGCTTGTGACGGGGTCATCGCGCACCGCCTGCACGCCTGCATCCTGGCCTATGCCTTTGCGGTACCCTGTGTCGGTCTCGGATGGGACCGCAAGCTCGAAAGCTTTTTCACCTCGGTCGGGGCGGCGCGGTTCTTCATTGGCGGCGCCGGGGCGGATGCGACAGAGGTGGCACAGCGATGTGAAGCGGCGGTCGCGGCGGGCGTGGACCCAGGGCGCCACGCCGAGGTTCTGGCGGAAAGCCGCGCCGGGGCAGCGGCGTTGCTGACCCTGGTCAACCCGGAATCCGCGCCACCTCCCGGCGCAGCGTCATCCGGAAATCGGTGAGATCTCCGCGATCGTCGGCACCCGCGCCGAGATCGACCTCGATCGCGTCCCCTTCCCGCAGGTCCAGCGGGCCGAGCAGGCGCGTGTCATCCGGCCCGTCCTGCCAGCCTAGCAGCGCCCGGCCCCGCAGCGTCGCGGCCAATGTGATGCCATCGACGCTGCGCGGTGACGCCTTGGCACGAAGCACCAGCCAGGCCGCGCGCGTGTCAGCCCCGGCGGTATAGCGCAAAACCACCGACGCGCCGACAACCGGCACCGCCCGGGTCTCGGTGACCATCAAACGTCCGTCTAACCCGCTGCCAAGATAGGGCGTCCAGGGCACACCGTCTTTCTCCTGCCCCGGCCGGCTCTGCATCGGGTGCAACCCGCGCGCGTCCCGGATGAACCAGGAAAAGGGGCTGTCCGCGCCAAACTGGTCAAAACTGTCGGCCAGAACCGCCTGTGGGCCAAATTGCACATCCGTACCCGGCACGAGCGGCCTGTCTGCGTAAATCAGCAAGGGGGCCATCGACAGCGCCAGCCCCGTGGCTGGCAATGCAGCCCCGGCGGCGGATGTAGCCCGCAGATCGGGGGAAAGCCGGATGCTGCGCGGCGCGCCCCACAGCAGCAGCGTGTCGTCGCCAAAGCGGCAGCCATAGGTGAAAGGATCGGGCGCAAAGTCGCGGACGGTTTTGCCGGCGAGGCGGGTCAGAACCAACCGCGCTGCCCGCCCGGCTCCGGTCGGTCGGCCCTGCGCATCCAGCAGCGGCACCCAGCCGTCACCGCGCGGGTTCAGCGGATACCATACCGCGCGGCTGACCCCCGCAAGAGCCATCTGGCAATAGGCGCGCAGCAGATAGCCAGGCGCCTCGACCGCCGTTTGGTAGCCATATTCCGTCACCTCGACCGGCATCGCCCCAAAACCGGGTATCTGTCGCAACGCCTTGATCTGGCGGCGTATCTGTTCAGGCGGAGTCGTGTAGGGGTGCAACACCAAGGCGTCCATGAGGGCCGGTGCGCCGGCCTCCGACAAGGCCTGAAACCACGCCAGGGGCAGCGCCATGGCAGCCCCGCCCAGGATGCGGACACCGGGGCGCGCGGCGCGCACCTCCCGCGCGGTCCCGGTCAGCAACGCGGTGTAGGATCGCGCCCTTTGCGAAAGATCGCCCGCCGCCCAGCCCGGACCGAAGGCAAAGCGGGCGCTGTTCATCTCATTGCCGACCTCCACCGCATCTATGGCGGAAAACCGTTGCACCGTGCGGCTTGCAAAGCGGGCGAATGCCGCGACCGCCGTCGGGCTGACCGGTGTGGCGCCGCCGTCAAAGATGGGATGCGGGTTGTTGACGGTCAGGCTCATCTTGATGCCGGCACGGGCCAGCGCGGCGGGAAAGCCGCGCGTCGGCCCGTCATAGCGGTAACGGCCGTCTGCTCCCTCGACATCGGCCCAGTAGACGGCATCGCGCAGGTCGCGCAGACCCAGCCGCCAGGCTGCCATGATCAGGCCACCATCCGCCCCTTGCCCGAAATTTGACGCCGCCCCGAAGACCGGGGCCACCAGCGCTTCGGCCCGGGCCAGTGGTGGCGACAAGACCAACCCGGCAATCACCACAACCGCCCCGCTCACCCCCCTCACCGGGAGCGACGGGCTGATAGGGGAGCGGCCTGACTCCACCGACTCCACCGACCGCCCCGACCGCCCCGACCGCCCCACGCGCATCGTGCCGGCGCGCGACAAGCCCACGGCAAGACCTGCGAGGGCAAAGAAAAACACCCCCTGGTTGGGGCTGCCCGCCGTCAGAAGATCATTCAGCATCAATCCGATCCCGGCGGCTTTCAACCCCATGATCGTGGCCTTGGTGGTGGGGTCGGCATGTCTGGTCGGGGCGCGCAGCACCGCGACCAGAAACCAGATGTACAGCAAGGTGCCCGGCAGACCGACATTGCTGAGGCTGGCCAGCAGCCAGTTCGACGCCCGCGCGCTGCCAAGCCCGGCCCCCAACATCCAGGTATCCGAAAAATTCCGGAAGGCCTGGGTGTTCCAGCTCATCCGCTCGACGCCGGAACTGGTTTGCAGTTTGTCCAGCAGCGCGCGGTCCAGAAAGGCGCTGACCTGATCCGAAAGCTGATACAGCACGAACAGCCCGATGACGCTGATCCAAAGCAATGACACCAGCATGACCAGCAGCCCCATCGCTTGCTTTGAGGCGTCTTGCCGCACGACCCCCCCCAGTTGTGCCGCCCCGAAGATCATCAGGAATCCGACCAGTGCCACATAGGCCCCTGAAGAGGTGGACCGCAGAAGAACAGCAAGCGAAATCAACATCATCGGCAGGAAAAGTGCCGAGCGCGGCGCCCGCGCCCAGACCTGGAGCCAGAAGGCGAAGAGCGCCAGAGAGAAGGCCCCGAACACCGATGCCTCGGGGAAGCCCCCGATCATCCGCTTCAGCCCCATCATCCGGTGATCCACCAACATGTCGTAATTGGCAGAGCGCAACGGCTCCATCAAGGCGGTGGTTCCGGTGGCAAAAGTGGCGACATCGAGCATACCGAGGAGAACATGAAACACGGTTGTCAGCGCCAGCGCGATCAGAACTGCGCGGGCGTCAGGCCGTGTACGGAAGGTCGCGGCGAGCGTGGTATAGGCGAGAAAACCAAGGCCCAGCGAAAACAACTGGGTAATATTGCCACTGGTCGGGCGCAGCGGAATGGTCACGATACCCGCCACGGAATTGGCATCGCGCGACAGGCTGAAAATCTCGGTCGCACCGCGAAAGATGACCGGGGCGAACAGCGCGGAGATCACCGAATAGGCCATGAACAGCAACAGCGCGAAGCCCGGCTGCCCGGGCCGCAGCGCGCCGATCATCTGCCCGGCACCGCCCGCGCGCAGCGTGACACAAAGCACTAGCGCCAGCACGCCCACTTCTTTCATGCCGATTGTCGCGCCGCCGACCGCCGGAAGGTTGAAGGCCGCCGCCGCCCCCAGCGGTGCCAGCCCCAAAAACGCCCAGAGCCCCCGGCGCGGCCCCTGTATCAGGATCACCAGAACGGCTGCGAGCGCCAGAAAAGTACTTGGGACGATTTCCATAAGGTACAAGCCATCAGATAAATCCGCCTTACGTCAAGTCTTATGGCACGGCCGCGGTAAAATGGCGAATCGAAACGGGTTTACAATCGCTTACCGTCCACAATTGATGTGTAATCTGAAGAATTGCCCGCAATTGTTCATGTCCCATCCCGGATCCGTGCCGCATTGCGCCCGCAATTTGACAAGCCCCTGAAACAATGCGCCCATTCTGGTCAATGGGTATGGATTTTCCTGAAGCCCGCCATTTGCGGCCCCCCGGGCCGACCCGTCTTTTGAAGTTTGCATAGGTTTGACGTTCACACAGGTCTGGAGCTTTGACGGGCCTGGCCACCGGATTGTAGCCGTTTTCGACGAGAAACGTTTACCATTCTGTCGTGCGTCGGATAGGATGAGAACGATCGCATGAAACAGGAAGCAAGGCCCATCGCACCCGTCACCCCATCAGCACAATACGGCACGGAAACGACGGACCCGGATTCGTTCGATCTGCGGCTGCTGCTGCGCACCTTGCTCCGCAAGCGCAGGTTGATCCTCGGGGTCATGCTGTCGGTGGCGGTGGCGGTGTATCTGCTGGTGCGGCTGTTGCCGCCAACCTACACCGCCGAGGCCAAGATCATCCTTGATCCCCGCAAGGCCCGCGTCACCGCGTCAGAAGCTGTCGTGGCCAGTGTGGACCCGTCTGAACAGATCGTGAATGGCGAGATTCAGGTTCTGAACTCCAACATTCTGCTCAACAAGGTTCGCCGTGCGTTGCCCGAAGCGGCGATCGCGCAGCTTGACCCCACGCTGCGGGCGACATCCTTTCTGGGCGGTATCAAGGCGATGTTGCCGGGCTTTTCGTCCGGTGCCCCCTCGCCTCTGACGGCGCTGGCACCGGATGGCAAAGATGAGTTGCAAGACACCCTGCTGATGCAGGAAATCCGTGACAGCCTGCGGATATTCAACGAAAACGTCTCTTTTGTCATCACCATCCGCGCCGAAGCCGGCGACGCCGATCTGGCGCGCATTCTGGCCAACACCGTTGCGGATACCTATATCGAGACCCAGTTGGAAAGCCGTCAGGACGCTGTGAAACAGGCGACAAAATGGCTGGAACTCCGGGTTGCGACGTTGCGGAAGGATGTCGAGGCCGCTGAAAGTGCGGTGGCCGACTTTGCCTCGGCCAATCTGCTGCGCGACGGTGGCACGCTTGAAAATGCCACACAGCAACTGGCGCAACTGAACAGCCAGTTGATTGATGCCCGCACCGAGCGGCTGACGGCGCAGGCCCGGCTGGAGGAATTGACATCGGTCGTCAAGGATCGGGGCCTGTTGGCGGGCGCGTCGCTGGTAACCTCGGACACGATGAACAGCCTGCGCGCCCGCGAGTTGGATCTCAACAGCCGCGATGCGGTCTGGGCCCGCAGTTTTGCCGCCGATCAACCCAAGCGCGTTGAAATCAGCGACGCGCTGAACGAAGTTCGTTCCGCAATGGAAACCGAGGTGCGCAACGCGCTGACCCTGCTGCGCAGCATGTTCGAGATCGCCGCGTCACGCGAGGATAACCTGCGCAAGAACATCACGTTGCTGGAAGGCAACGTGTCGCGGATGACGCAATCCGGCCTTGGCTTGCGCCAGTTGGAGCGCGAGGCCGATGCCGCCCGCTCGGCCTATGACGCGCTGTTGACCCGACTGACAGAGGCCCAGACCCAGCAGCAGATGCAACTGCCCGATGCCAAGCTGATCGCCCGGGCGGTGACGCCAAAAATTCCCTCGGCCCCGCGCCCGAAACTGTTTGCGATCTTTGCCGCGGCTGTCGCCGGAACCGCGACGATCGCCTTCATCTTCTTCAACGAGATGACACCGACCACCTTTCGTTCGGTCCGCGAGGTCGAAGCCGCGACGAACCTGCCGGTTCTGACCTCGATGCCCTTTGTCGAAACGAAAGCGGCGCGGCGCATCCTGGACCACCTGAAAGCCGCCCCCTATGGCCCCTACGCCGAACGCACGCGGCAGTTGCGCTCGGCCCTCGATTTCAGCGAAAGGCGCAGCCAGAGCGTGATATTGCTGTCTTCGGCCCCCGGTGAAGGCAAAAGCACGGCGGCCATCGCACTTGCGCATATGGCGGCCAAAAGCGGGCTTGGCGTCATCATCGTCGATTGTGACCTGCGCAAACCCAGCCTGGCCAGCACGCTGGAATTGAAGCAAAAGCTGACATTCGTTGATTTTATCCAGAACAAATGTCAGCTGTATGATGCCATTGACCATGACACCGGGCACGGTTTTGACGTGCTCGCCCCGCACCAGGCCTTCAGCGACGGCGCGGACGAGTTGTCCCTCACCTGGCTGGTGCCCCTGATCGAAGAGCTGAAGCTGGATTATGATGTCGTTGTCGTCGACAGCCCGCCGGTTCTGGCGGTATCCGATGCGCTGACGCTGGCGCAGATGGTCGACAAGCGGCTTTATGTGATCGGCTTTGATTCGACCCATCGCACCGCCATCCGCGACGGGCTGGCGCAACTTCGCGAAGCCCGGATCGGCGTCGACGGAATTGTGTTCTCGAAAGTGGACAGTCGGCGCAGTTCAGAGGAAAACTATGAAGACTACGGATACTACTGACCCGCGGAAAGCCGTTTCAACCGGGTCGGGTTTCGCCGGTCCGGTCAGCCCGCCGGTCTCGGGGTCCGAAGTTGTGGGGCCAATAGGTGCGGGGCCACTAGGTGCGGGGCCAAAACTTTCCGGCTCGCCGCGCGCACCCCGTGTGGCGATCATCCATTATTGGCTGATCGGCATGCGCGGCGGCGAAAAGGTGCTTGAGGCGCTGTGCCGGATGTTCCCTCAGGCCGAGATATTCACCCATGTATTTGACCCCGCCCGCACCAGCAGTCTGATCAAGACGCACAAGATCCACACCACCTCGATTGCCCGACTGCCCTTTGCGACCCGGCTGTACCAGAAATATCTGCCGCTGATGCCGAAGGCGCTGGAAGCATTGGACCTGACCGGGTTCGATCTGGTGATCTCCTCCGAGGCGGGGCCCGCCAAGGGCGTTATCGCCCCGCCCGATGCGCTGCATCTGTGCTACTGCCATTCGCCGATGCGCTATATCTGGGATCAGTACCATGTCTACAACCGCAGCGCCGGAATTCTGACCCGCGCGGTCATGCCCCATCTGGCCCATAAGCTGCGGATCTGGGATGTCACGAGTGCGGCGCGGGTTGACGGCTTCATCGCCAATTCCCGCCATGTCGAAAAGCGCATCAACAGCTATTGGCGACGCGAGGCGCAGGTGGTTCACCCCCCCGTCGCGGTAAAAGACTTTGCCCCGGTGCCGTCAGCCGATGAGCGTGGCAGCTTTTACCTCTGGGCTGGCGAACTGGCACCCTACAAGCGCCCCGACATTGCGATCGAAGCCTTCAACCGTCTGGGCCTGCCACTGGTGGTGATCGGTGGCCCGGCGAAAACAGAGCGCCTGCTGGCCCGGAGCGCACGCAAGAACATCCGTTTTCTCGGCCATCTGCCCTTTGACAAGTTGCAACGCTATCTGGCGACCTGCAAGGCATTGATTTTTCCGGGTGAAGAAGATTTCGGCATTCTGCCGGTCGAGGCCATGGCCTCGGGCCGCCCGGTCATTGCCTATGGCCGCGGCGGTGTGCTGGACACGGTGATCGACCGCCGCACCGGCCTGTTGTTTCCCGACCAGACCGCCGCGAGCCTTGAAGCGGCGGTATCGAGATTTGAGGCCGAAGGGCTGGAGCATCTGCCACCGCAAGACCTTGTCAAACACGCCGCCCGGTTCGACGAGAGCCATTTCCGGGCAGGCGTGCTGCGCGCCCTGTCCGATCACGGCATGCCGTTCGAACAATTTGTCGGCAAGCAGCAATAGGCCCCCTGCCCGACCCGGCGAAATCGGACGACGGGCGACGCAGGCAGAATAGCGTCGGAAATCAGGGCCCGCGGTCAGGGCCGGAGATCGGGGCCGGACATCAGGGCCGCAACATGTCCATGACAAAGCGCTCGCCGTCCGTGTCAAAGTGGTGGCAGCCAATCACCCCTTCGCGGAACTCCGGCGTGATGTGGCGGATGCACTGCTCGGAATAGTCGGTCAGATTCAGCACCGATATCTCCATGACTTTCAGACCGTAGCCATAGATACCACCTGAATTGTCCTGCGCCATGCGGTAAAGCTTTCCTCCCCGTTCGAACAACCGGCCTGCGTTGCGGGCCCGGTCTGCGCCGATGACAACGGGGTTCAGGGCGTGGGGTTCCATCCAGGCAAGATCCGGCCCACTGGTGCGGAAGATGCAAAGCTCATTGCAGTTGTCGCCGAAACCGTCATGCCCAATATTGGTGAACAACCACCAATCGCCGTTGTACAGGGTCAGGGTGGTGTCGGCGGCACGCTGCCCCTCCATCGCGGTGGCATGCAATGTCCAGCCCGTGGGAAAATCCGTTGCCCGCCAGACCTCTATACGGCCGCTGGCCACGGTTTCCGGGATCATGAACATGTCTTCGCCATGGCGGAAAATATAAGGAAATGACATGTGATAGGCGGTGCGCATCGCCGATCCGACATATTCAATGCCGTTGTCCGTCAACTGCCCGACCGCAATTTGCCCCTGGCACGTCGCATAGTCATACTCCTCGAAAAAACACCAGGTCTTGCCTTCCTGGTTTACCAAAAACGGGTCTGCCCAGAATGTATTGCGGCGTGGTGTGGTCTCGAAAACGCCCGCCGGATCAAAGCTCAGGACATCCCCGGCCCCGACCGAGAGCCGAAAGCGGTTTGGGGTCAGCCCCCGCTTGCGCTGGATACGCGCGGACAGCCGGGTCAGGCCAACGGCAAAGCTGTTGACAAAATAGCGCCGCAACGCAGCGGTGTCAGGCAGGTCAAATCCGGGCGGATCGAATGGGGTGTCGGGCAGTTGCCTTCCCTGGCTCAGCTTTGCCAGTTCCGCGACAATCAATTGCACCGATTTTTCGCGCAGATAGGCCTGGGTATGGCTTGCCAGTTTTTTTGCGTCATAGGCGGCCCCGGCAATTCCGGACTGTGCAGCCCCGTCAAACCGGTAAAGCGAAACATCGACGACGGGTCGGCGCCGCATCGTGGCTTCCAGCCCCGCCGCCGGTGAATAGGCATCCAGACGCCACACCCCCAGACGCGCCCGCGAGGCAAGGGCCACGACATTGCTGTTCATCGTGAAATCGACAATCACATCCGCCGTATCCGCCCGGGCTTTCACCACCGCAAGCGACACTTGCTGAACAATGCCTCCCGGAAAGCCGGGGGGTGTTGCGGGATAGCGCAGCCGCGGCGGAAACAGGCGCTTTTCCAGATCCAGGACAGCGCGCAACAGCCCGGACATCGTATTTTCCGGGCGAGGAGCAGAAATCAGCGCTGCAATCTCATAGCGCGGGTCAGCGCTGAGTTGATGCAACAATCTGGCAGGACCTGGCTCAGGTTCTCCTTCGGGAAGGACAATCCAGACGGTCAGCGTGGAGGCCTCATGCAACATTTTCACACTGAACCTTTGCGGAACAAAACCTCCCCTCGCCAGACGTTTACCCGGTCGCTCATGTCCGGACGTGGTGGCACCTCTCGCGCACAAAGCCCATTGCACCGAAAGGCGACGGCCTTTCGCCACGGTTCGTGAACGAGGCTGGTGGGCATGACCGTGGTATGGTCATTGTCATTTCCACTCACAGTCAGGCCGCATCCACCAATTCAGCACGCTTTGCGCTAACCATGGCGGAAGGCTGGATTTTATACAAGTCAAGATTTATCCGGCTGAAAACCGGGGATGACACGATATTTTGATTTTCGAGTTGCGATGGGCGCAAACCAACCCGAAACAGATGGCTACCGGCCCGGTTCGCGCCGTCAGTATCCGCGCACGGACTACGCCATCCCGTTCGCCGAGCGTCTATTTGATCACCCTGGACGGAGCTGCCATCGGCACAAGAACAACTGCCGCTGGCATTTGGAACATCCTGCAACTACGATTGCGACGATCCCGCAGGTATCATACGATTCGATCAAGTATTTCACCTTGTGCGCCCCAGCCGCGATGATCTCATCATCCCGATGCAGAACCAGCCGGCCAAGATTGCGCGTTTGCCGGTGAATGAGGCAGAAGGCCTCCTGAATTGAAAGCTTTTTCGCCCTGCCCCTTGCAGCGGGCCGGGGGATGGGCAATCTCTTGGGAGGGCAATCAGAGGCGAATATGGCATTACCCGTCGGACAGCAGGTGAAATACTGGAGCATCGCATTCGCGGTATTCCTCGCGGTGCTGTGGCTTCTGGGCAATGTGCTGACGCCGTTCATCGTTGGCGGCGCGATCGCCTATTTTCTCGACCCGGTGGCGGACCGGCTGGAAAGGCTCGGCCTCAGCCGTGTGGCGGCGACGACCGTCATCTCGTTGACGGCTCTGATGGTGACGGTGCTCTTGATGCTGGCGGTGATCCCGGCGCTAACGGCGCAACTGGACGCGCTGCTGAACGTCGCGCCCGAGATGTTCCGCAAGCTCCAGGCCTACCTGACCACCCAGTTTCCACAGCTTCTCGACAACCAGAGCGTGATCCGCCAGACGCTGGTTTCGATCGGAGAGACCATTCGCGCGCGGGGGGCGGAACTGGCGCAGACGCTGTTCACCTCGGCATTGGGCGTGATCAACGCAGTGGTCTTCATGGTCGTCGTGCCGGTTGTGGCGTTTTACCTGCTGCTCGACTGGGACCGCATGATCACCAGGATCGACGCGATGCTGCCGCGCGACCATGCCGAGGTGATCCGCGACCTGGCCCGGCGCATTGACGCTGTTCTCGCCGCCTTCGTGCGCGGGCAGATCAGTGTTTGCCTGGTACTGGGGGCGTTCTATGCGGTGGCGCTGATGCTGGCGGGGTTGGATTTCGGGTTGATTGTCGGGGTGATTGCCGGGGCAATCACCTTTATTCCCTATGTCGGCGCACTGGTGGGCGGGGCGTTGGCGATCGGGCTGGCGTTGTTCCAGTTCTGGGGCAACCCGGTGGCGATCGGCATTGTCGCGGGGATCTTCGTGGTCGGCCAGTTTCTGGAAGGCAATGTCATCACGCCGCGCCTTGTCGGCAATTCGGTGGGGTTGCACCCGGTCTGGCTGCTGTTCGCACTGTCGGCATTCGGTGCGGGATTTGGCTTTGTCGGCATGCTGGTTGCTGTGCCGGTGGCGGCAAGCATCGGTGTCCTTGCCCGCTTCGGGATGGATCGCTACCGGCTGAGCCTGCTGTATCGCGGCCTTCACCAGGAGCAGGTCGGGCGGGGCCCCGACGACAACGCGGGGACGCCGCCATGACGCAGCAACTGGCCTTCGAGCTTCCCTTTCGCCCGGCGCTGGGGCGCGGCGATTTCTTCATTTCATCGGCCAATGCCACGGCGCTGGCCACGCTGGAGCACCCGCAAGGCTGGCCGCAGCGCAAGTTGGTGCTGATCGGACCTCCCGCGTCGGGCAAGACGCATCTGGCGCATGTCTGGGCCGAAACCTCGGGCGCGCGGATCGTTTCGGTAGCGGCAATGCGGGCCGCTGACCTGCCGACGCTTGCGGCGGGCGGCGCGGTGGTGGTCGAGGATTGTGCGGCCCTGCCCCATACGGAGGGTGCCGAAACCGCGCTGTTTCATCTGCACAACCTGTTGATGGCGTCGGCGGGCACGCTGCTGATGACCGCCACAAGCCCGCCGCGCGACTGGGGTCTGCGTCTGCCCGACCTTGCCAGCCGGGTGCAGGCGGCGGGTGTCACACGGCTGGCGGCCCCGGACGATCCGCTGCTGTCTGCCATTCTGGTCAAGCTGTTCGCCGATCGCCAGATCGCGGTTTCGCCCGCCCTGATCGCCTATCTGCTGCCCCGGATGGAGCGCAGCTTTGACGCCGCCCGCGCGCTGGTCGCGGCGCTTGACTCCGAGGCCCTGGCGCGGGGGACGGCGGTGACGCGCCCCCTTGCCGCCAGCCTGCTGGAAAGGACATGATCCGCGATGCAAAACCGTCACAGCCCGCATTTCGTTGACCGCCACAGATCGGCGCACAGATCGGCGCACAGGTCACATCCATGACCCAGGCAGATTTCCTCAAATCCCCGTTTCCGGCACCTGTCCGGCTTGCCGAGGCCGACATCACCGGCACCGGACGCTATTTCAACCGCGAACTCAGTTGGCTGGCCTTCAACTGGCGGGTGCTGGAAGAGGCGTCGAACCCGGCTGTGCCGCTGCTGGAACGGCTACGCTTCCTGTCGATCTCGGCCACCAACCTTGACGAGTTCTACACCGTCCGCGTGGCCGGCCTGCGCGCGATCAAGCGCAGCGGCAAGACCTCGGTCTCGGAGGACGGGCGTTCGGCGGCACAACAACTGACGCTGATCAACGAAGACACGCGACGGCTGATGCAGTCGCAACTGACGGTGTTCAGCAAGCTCAAAAAAGAGATGGACACGCAAGGCATCACCATCGTCACGCGGTCGAAGCTGACGCAGGGCGACCTCAAGCACCTGGAAAAGCACTTTCTGAACAAGGTGTTCCCGGTGCTGTCGCCGCTGGCCATCGACCCGGCCCACCCTTTTCCCTTCATCCCCAACGCCGGATTCTGC
>TARA_R110002110_G_scaffold67195_3_pt1 | contig 22986 bp, 21 predicted proteins | sample TARA_R110002110 | Tara Oceans TARA_R110002110 (sample SAMEA4397330) | marine metagenome | biome: Polar Biome; feature: [SRF] surface water layer (ENVO:00010504); material: water (ENVO:00002006), including particulate matter (ENVO:01000060) such as... | depth 5 m
CCGCCGTGGAATGACCTTAATTATATTCTAAAGGTGTTTTCAAAATCGAACTCAGGTAAATAAGTTCTTTGGATAATCCGAGGGATGCCCTTGGCTTTGTTACCGGAGCCTGTGCTGAGTAAGCTCAGTATCGGTACAAAAGTAAGGCAAAGCGACTATCGCTCGCAGAACATAGATTAGATTTGTGAGCTTTCGGCACAGAGATATTAAATAAGCGTTTCTTAATTGTTTATGACCCTTTTCTTAGATCTGCCGAGGGCATCACTTTGTAGGAACTCAGGTTAGAAAAGTTACTAAGCTGAACTATTACTTGTAACTCAAAAAGGAGATGGCATTAATGCCCTAATTTGTATCGACCAGTTTTATCAACATGATTTACTTCACCTGTGGCAAGCTAATATTCGATTTCCCACAGTATTCTACACAGCTTATTTCTTGTACGCTCGAAAATTACCTACACCAAAATCTTGATAGTTATCCAAATTTTGATCGCTGTTAGAATATTTAAGAGACCATTGAGTAGTTTCGCCTTTTTCAAGGGAGAAATTAAAGCTATCAACTGCCCCTCCAAGTTTTAAAGATTTTGCTTCATCAGTATAAAACTGAGCCTCCATATACCATGTAGGAGTAAAAGTTGTGTTTCCGGTATTTTTAACAGTTCCCTCTACAAAAAAAGTGTTATCTGTAACCTCTTTGCCGGTTACAACAAAAACTACACTTTCAAATTCTACCACCTCTTCAACTCCGGTTGGCATTGTTTCTTCACATCCTGTGAATAAGACCAACAATAAAATAAGTGCTAATATATTTTTCATAAAAATAAATTTAGTTTATAAAAAATTAACGCATTAAAACACTTGAATCAATAGATTATGTTTGAAAATGCAAATTCTAATATTTGAGCCTACTCCAAAAAATCGATTTTGGTTGATTTTAGCCTCTCCATATGGGCTGTAAAGGTCGCTTTTATTGGACAAAAGCACTTCTCGGAGTGGGCTCAATATTTGTTAATTTCTCATCAAGAGATTCTAATTACTTCAATCTTAGTTTAGCGACTGCTTCTACGTGGTATGTTTGCGGAAACATATCGACCGGTTGAACTTCGAGAATTTCATAAACTTCTTTTAACTCTTTAAGATCTCTTGCCATGGTGGAGCTGTCACAGCTTACATAAACCAACTTCGGAACTTTGAGTTCTTTGAGTCTTTTTACTACATTCGGGTGCATTCCTGCTCTGGGCGGATCAGTAATTAATACATCAGGAGCTCCGAATTCATCCACCATTTTTTGCGTAAACACATCTTTCATATCGCCTTTAATGAAAGAGACATTCTCTACGTTATTTTCTTTCGCATTGAATTTTGCATTCTGAACGGCAACATCTACGAGTTCAATACCAAGTACTTTGCTTGCTTTCTCGCTCATGAATAAACTTAGCGTACCTACTCCGCAATACAAATCATACACTGTTTCACCTTCTTTAAGATCGGCGTATTCCCGAGCTACTTCATACAATCGTTCAGCCTGTGCGGTATTGGTTTGGAAAAATGCATTTGGATGAATTTTAAATGTATGTTCTCCAATTTTATCAATAATAAAACCGGAACCATGAATTACTTTTTCAATTCTGCCAATAGAAGTAGGGCTCTTGGTGTCATTGATATTATTCACAATGGTTGTGATGATTGGAAATTTTTCTAATAATTCATCAGCTAATTTCCAAATGAGTTCTTGATTATCCTGATAGGTAACCAGATTTACCATAAAATCATTGGTATGATAGGAATTACGGATCATTAGATGTCGCATAAACCCTTCGTGCTTCATAGCATCAAAAGGAGGGATGTCATGTTCAATGCAATAACCTCGAACAAAATCCAGAATTTCAAAAGATTCTTTACGCTGAAGGTGACATTCATTTAAGTTTAAGATCTTGTCAAACCTTCCGGGCGCATGCATTCCTGCTGCAAAACCGGAATCGTCAACGAATTCATCTTTATTGATTTCGTTCTGAGTTAACCAACGCCGATTACTGAAACTATATTCCATCTTATTGCGATAATAAAAGGGCTGTTCACTTCCTAAAGCAGGATGGATTGTTGTGTCAGTTATTCCGCCAAGTCGGGTAATATGATCTGCAACTTGTTGTCCTTTAAACTCTAATTGTGTGGCATAGGCAACGTGCTGCCAACTACAACCTCCACATACATTGGCATGCTGGCATTTTGGTTCAATACGATCGGGGCTGGGTTCCAAAACTTCTAACAGTTTGGCTTCTCGGTAATTTTTCTTCTTTTTAATGATGCGAGCTTTAACTACGTCGCCGGGTGTTGTTCCATATACAAATACAGCCAATCCATCGACCCTGGCAACACCTTTTCCTCTAAAAGCCGCACTTTCTATGGTTAGTGTGGCTTCTTCGCCTTTCTTAAGTGCCATTACGAGTCTTCGTTTTTTTCGTAGTATGTGTCGAATTGAATCTGAAGGGCTTCTTCTTGTCCTGCAATATCTTCGATGATGTAAGTAGCTCTTTCTAATTGCCGAAGAGCAATGTTGGTAAGCGATTGTAAGAACTTTACAGCAATCTGAGGATGTCTATCTCTTAGAACTTCAAAATCAGGTTGGAAAAATCCTAAAAGTTGGCAATCACTTGCGCATTTTGCCGTTGATTTCCTTCTCAGGTTATACCCAATGGAGAGCGCACCAAAACTATCAGGAGCGTCCAAAAAGAATTTACTTTTTTCTGTATCTGCTTCCTCATGTTCGCTATCAGCTTCGAGCATTAATTCAATTTTTCCTTCTTGAATAAAATACATTCCCGTACCGGGATCATTTCTGTAAAACACATATTCCCCTTCTTTATATTTGCGCTTATGGCATAGTTGAAGGAATTCGTATCTCTCAGTAGCGGAAAGATTTTTAAGAAATTTTGAGCCAAATACGATACTCAATTGTTGTTTTATATTAGAAAATTTACCCATATCTAAATAACGTTAAAAAGAATGACCTATACCAAAACTAAAGTATAATTTTTTGTTGTTAAACCAACCAGTATCCAGATCGTGTGCCCGGAAAGTAAAATCAAATCTTACAACAATGTATTCCCAATCTAGGCGTAAACCAAGTCCGGTTCCTACGGCAATTTGTTTATAGAATTCACTGATGTAAAAACGCCCGTCTTTAAGTTCTTCATTTGAAGCGGCATCGTTCTTAGGGCCGTACCACACATTTCCAGCGTCAGTGTACCAGGCTGCATGCCAATTTGCTCCAATTAGATCTCTAATAAATATCTGACGTGTTTCAGTAAATGCTGCTAGTTTAATTTCTCCACCATTGATACGTACTTTATCTGAGTTAATGGCTCCCGGGCCTAACTGAAATGGTCCCCAACCTCGAATATCGTTACTTCCCCCTGCAAAAAACCGTCTGTTTAAAGGGATGGTTGTACTTGATCCATACGGTTGGGCAATTCCTCCATAAACCCTCCAAGCAAATACTGCTGAGTTTGAAATTGGAATATAACGGCGGTAATCAGCCGTAGCTTTTACGTATCTGCTATAGCTTAATTCGTTTTCACTTAATTTAAAAAGGGAAGGGAGGCTTTGTTCAAGTGTATCAGGAGTGATTACATAATTGTCGAGTAAATAAGGAATATTTCCACCTGTTGACAGTGCGTATTCACTAAAATAACCTCTGTTTCTTTTAATTAAGTTGGTATTTTGACTTCTGAATGTATAGCGAATTATCGATGATACCTGAGGTCGAAAATCTTCCAAAATTCTCGTTAATTCAATAGGATCTATAATTTCTCCATTCACAGTATCTGATTGGAAATCGTTACGCAGGTTGCTAATAAATTCATCGGTAGGGGAAGGATCAACTATATCTAACTCAAAGAAATCTAAAAAGCTTGAATATCTTTGATTGTGCTGAACTTCATATCGTAAGTTGAATTGTACATCTGTATTAATATCAAAAAATAATTGATCTGATCTACTGTAAGACAGGGAGTATCTGGTTAAACCACTTGTAAAGAACCTTCTGTTATCTAAAAATACGAATGGAAAATTTAATCTGGGAACGGTGTAATCACCTCTTAATTCATAACTTCTAAAGATAGATGATTGGGTAGAAGTATCGGCAATTTCTTCCAGCACACTCTTGCTAACAAATTCAAAACTTACATTGGCTGAAATCGAGAAATTCTCAGCTTTCCCGAATACATTATTATTTGTGTAATCAACACCTAAACCTGTACCAAATCCATATCTTTTCATTCCAAATATCTCTGCTCCAACGCTATGCTTAGTAAGGGATTGTAAATCTAAATATGTTGGAATATATGTTTGTGAATAATCCGGTTGGCTGGCATTTTCATTCTGGCCAAAGCGACGAATAAAAAGCATCCCAAGGTTTTGATATTCACGAATGGTATTCAAATATAATTCGTGGTTATATATATCACCGGGTTTATAAAGCACCTGATCGGTTAATAACGAAAATTTGGTTTGTGTTGCCGGTTCTTTTTTCATGTAAATCTTTAAAGAATCAACCGTAGCTTCCTGATTTGCTAGCGTATCTAACTGGGTGTAATTGTCAGGAGGTGTTCCGTCTGCTAAATCTACATATACATTTCCGAACCGGTAAACCTTACCGGGTTTTACTCTAAATTGCACATCAATTTTTGTAGGATCTTGTTTTTGAGGTTTAACGAGAGCGATCACAGAATCCTTTTGTAGAGAAGCGTATCCATTATTTTTTAAGAAATTGATAATGCGTTGTTGCTCATTTCCAAGTTCTTGAGTGTTATACTGTCGATCAACGGTAAAAGTAGAATCATTAACTCGATTACCTGTTAATGCACTATTACGCAAGAAATTGATTCTTTTTTTGGGATCAGTAAAAAATGGAATTCCTCTATATGCTATAGTTTCAACTCTGGAAGGCGTTCCTTCATCAACGATAAAAGAGACTTCCACTTTATTTGTTTTAAACTCAACAATTGTTGTATCTACGTGTACACGAAGGTAGCCCAGCGATTCATAGTAAAGCTTAATTCTTTCCATGTCGTTAGCTACCACAGCTCGATCCAAATAAATAGGATCTTCTCCGAACCTGCCATTACTTAATTCCCAAAAGTAATACCAGGGTGTAAAACGCGGAATTCCCAGAAATTCGCGATTCGTCTTAGTTCGAATCAGCGTTTCAAGGGTTCGGTCTTTAACATTCCGATTTCCTGAGAATCTAATTCTGCGAACAATATTATCTGATGTAGAATCAGAACTAATAGTGCTGCTTTGAGCATATACATCAGCCTGTATGGCGCAAAATGAGAACACCACTAACAGTATGGATGGTATAAAAGCTGATATTGAAGATAATTTATTTCTCAATGGGGAAGGTTACGACCTATTCCGTAGCCTGACTTTTTTTGGAGTCTAAACGTCGTCGTAATCGAAACCTTCATCCTCTTCATTGTGGAAAAAGTCTTCTTTTTGGATGTAATCGGGCCAAATATCTTCTATGTTTTCATAAATGACATTCTCACCTTCATCTAATTCTTCAAGTTCTTCTAGATTTATAATAACCTGATGAGGTAATCCATTTCGCTCCGCCCATTCAATAAGTTCCTCTCTATTTGCAGGGAAGGGTGCTTCATCTAATGCTGCTGCTAGTTCTACTGTCCAAATCATAAATAAATGTTTGTGTTAATTAAGTGAGTGAATGATACAATTCTACTCGAATTTTCCAAGTATCGTTCCAAATAATTTTTGATCTTAAATCGTGCCGAAAATATTGTTATCTTAGCACAATTACATCAACTAAATCCAAAGAGGTTTATTTTTTATGGGAAGTTTTGGAACTACCGAAATTATTATCATTGCTATCATCATTTTGGTTCTTTTTGGAGCCAAGCGAATTCCCGAATTAGCAAAAGGATTGGGCCAGGGGATTAAAGAATTTCGCAAAGCATCTAACGATATCAAAAAAGAGATTGAAGAAAGTTCTCGTGATATTGATGATGCCGTAAATTCAGAAGAAACAAAATCTAAAACTAAATAATAGAAGATTGTCTAACCATAGTATCGCCGGGATAAGGCAACAAATTCTCGACGAAGAACTCTCTCTCAAAGACATTGTAACTAATTATATTGCTAAGATCGAAGATCAAAATACTGAGATTAATGCGTTTGTTTCTACCTATTTTGAAGAAGCATTATCAGAAGCAGAAAGGGTAGAAAAAAAGATCAAAGAAGGAACCGCAGGCTCTCTGGCCGGAGCAGTTATGGGTATCAAAGACCTGATTTGTGAGCGCGGAAGGCAAACAACTTGTGCATCTGAAGTTCTGGGAGATTTTGAGAGCGTGTACGATGCCACAGTTATTGAGAGATTAAAAGCAGAAGATGCCATTTTAATTGGCAGAACAAACATGGATGAATTTGCCATGGGTTCCACTAATCAATTTAGTAGATATGGAGCGGTAAAAAATCCTGTTGATAAAACTAAAGTGCCGGGTGGCTCTTCGGGAGGAAGCGCGGCTGCCATCGCAGCTGATATGGTTAATGCTTCTTTAGGTTCTGATACAGGTGGTTCTATTCGCCAACCGGCAGCATTTTGCGGTGTTGTAGGATTAAAACCTACGTATGGAAGAGTTTCCAGGTGGGGATTGGTCGCATTTGCTTCATCATTTGATTGTATTGGGCCATTTGCAAGAACGGTAGAAGATACTGCAAGAGTTTTAAAAGCTATAGCCGGATTTGACGAAAAAGACAATACTTCGGCAAAGGTAGAAGTAGATGATTATGTACGTGTTGTTCAAAATCCGGAAAAGAAAATCAAAATTGGTGTTCCTGAAGAATATTTTGGAGAAGGATTAAACGAAGAAATATCTTCAAACATTAAAGAAACACTTAAAAAACTAGAAGTTGGTGGAGCTGAATTAGTTCCAATCAATCTACCACACACAAAGTACAGTATTGCTACTTATTACGTGCTTGCAACAGCAGAAGCGTCCAGTAATTTAGCTCGTTTTGACGGCATCAGATACGGTCACAGAGCAAACAAAGCTGATGTGATTGATGAGTTAAAGAGAGAAGAAGAAGTTATTCGTAATGAATTGAACGCTGCTGGGGGAGATGAGGCTGAAGCCTTTGAACAACAACTTGCTAAAATGGATAGTGCGCTCATCAGGCTTTATAAAAAATCCAGAACAGAAGGCTTTGGAACAGAAGTAAAGCGAAGAATTATGTTAGGAACCTATGTATTGAGTTCTGGCTATTACGATGCTTATTATGCCAAAGCTCAAAAAGTTCGACGATTAATTCAGGAAGATTTCAAAAAAGCATTCGAAAAAGTTGATGTAATTGCAGGCCCAACAACACCAACTACCGCTTTGGAACTTGGCGCAAAACTTGATGATCCTGTTCAAATGTATCTGAATGATATTTACACAACATCAGCGAATTTAGCCGGAATATGTGGAATAAGTGTTCCTTCAGGTACACATTCAAATGGATTACCCATCGGAATTCAGTTTTTGGGAGATTCATTTCAAGAATCAAAAATTCTGAATGCTGCCAGACTTGTTGAACTTCTGGATAACTAGCGTAAAGTCAATGTTCAGATGTCGTAAAATATCTGTCAGGTCTGGGACAATTCATGGCTGAAGCTACACTAGTATAATTAGTTCAAAGAAACCGGAAGTAATGAATCGATTAAAAGGAAAAAATATTATCATAACCGGAGCTACATCAGGAATTGGGAAAGCTTCGGCTTACCAATTTGCAGAAATGGGAGCCAATCTAATTCTAACAGGAAGAAGATCTCAGCGGCTCGAGAAGATCAAAGCTGATATAGTTGATAAATTTAAAGTACATGTATCAATTTCTGCTTTTGATATTTCTGAGTATGAAGCATGTATACGATTTGTGAATTCTATTGATTCAGAGATTGATATCTTAATAAATAATGCAGGGCTTGCTTTAGGAGCGGATGCTGTATTCAATCTTAATAAAGAAGATATCGATCAAGTGTTTGCCGTTAATGTACAAGGCCTTTTAACATTAACACGTTTAATCTCTCCTAAAATGAAGCAGAGAAACTCAGGTCATATTATTAATGTTGGCTCCACAGCGGGGCACGAAGCTTACGCCGGTGGAGTTATCTATTGTGCTACTAAACATGCAGTTAAGGCAATCAGCGAATCTACAAAGAAAGATCTTCATGGTACACATGTTCGTGTTAGCATGGTATCACCAGGAATGGTAGAAACTGAATTCAGCAACGTTCGTTTTAAAGGAGATGATGAAAAAGCAGCTTCCGTGTATAAAGGTTTTAAACCTTTAGTTGCTACTGACATCGCTGAGATTATTATTTTTGTAGCAAATCGACCGGATCATGTTAATATTATGGACACGATCATTTATCCGGTTTATCAATCTTCACCAACAATGGTTTATAAAGATGCATAGAACTCTTGGCTTATTTCTACTCGTTGCAATATTTGTTTCTTGTAATAAAAAAGCTGGTTTACAATTCTCAGAAAAGGGAAGAGAAGTTCCTGAATTTTCCTCAGATTCAGCTTATAGTTATATCAAAAAGCAGGTTGATTACGGTCCAAGAGTGCCAAATACCTACGGACATGTTAAAACAAGAGCGTTTTTGGAATCAAAACTGAAGGAGTACGCCGGAAAAAATTCAGTGTTTTCGCAAGAATTTACTGAACAAGGATATGGAGATACATTAAACATGGCTAACATTATTGCCGCATTTAATACTTCATCTCAGGATCGAATTATGTTGAGCGCTCATTGGGATACCAGACCCAGAGCAGATGAAGACACCAGCCGAACTTCGGAATACATTGCGGGCGCTGATGATGGAGGAAGTGGAGTTGGAGTTTTGTTAGAGCTTGCGCGAATTTTTTCAGAAAATCCTCCTCCGATTGGTGTAGATATTGTATTCTTTGATGGAGAGGATTATGGAACTCAAGGCGATCTAAAGAAATATTTTTTAGGTTCTCGATATTGGTCAAATAACCCACCTGTTCCCGGGTATAATCCTCGTTTTGGAATTTTGCTAGATATGGTTGGGGCAGAAAGAGCCGTTTTTCCAAAAGAAAGGTACTCAATGAGTTATGCTCCGAATTTAGTAAATGAATTATGGGCAATTGCAGGAGAAAAAGGATATTCAGATGTTTTTTTAAATGAAGATGGAGCAGGGGTTTTAGACGATCACTACATCATTTATGAAAATGCAGGGATTCCAACCATTGATATCATAAATCATACTGTTGGAGCCGATGGAAATATCAAATTTGCACCGCATTGGCATACCCACAGAGATGATCTTCCAATAATAGATAAGAACACCTTGCAAGCAGTTGGCGATGTATTACTTGAATTAATCTATAATCGAATTTAATGGACTACATTCGACTACATATTCAACTTCAAGATGAGTTCCACGAATTATTGATTGCAGAGCTGTTCGAAATGGATTTTGAAGGATTTGAACAAGAAGATAATTTACTAATCGCTTCCGTTCCTGCTAACCGTTATAATGACGTTAAAAGAGAGCAAATTGAGAGAAGTTTAGTTAAATTTGAAGGAGCTGAGCTGATTGATGAAGAACTGGTTTCTCCACAAAATTGGAATGAAAAGTGGGAGCAGTCTATAAAACCTCAATCAATTGGTAAGTTTTATATTCGCCCAACTTGGGGAGAAGAGTTACCAAAAAATTCAAAACTCACAGAGTTACTGATTGATCCCAAAATGGCGTTTGGAACAGGTTATCACGCTACAACGCGATTAATTTTAGAGTGGATATCAGAAATTATAAACGAAAATGATACGATTTTAGATGCCGGAACCGGAACAGGTATTCTTGGGATAGCGGCTTTAAAAATGGGAGCTCAGTCTGTATTTGGGTTTGATATTGATGAATGGAGTGAAGATAATTGTAAAGAAAATGTAGATCTGAATGAAGTTAGTACTTTCGAGGTTCATTTAGGTTCTACAGAGGTAATTCCACCTGATAGTATGTATGATGTGGTTCTGGCTAATATAAATAGAAACGCTTTGATAGAACTGATACCGGAACTGTTAATTCATTTAAGAAAAGATGGAACTTTATTACTTTCCGGCTTGCTGGAAAACGATGAAGAAACCATATTAGCACTTGGGTCGGTTAAACACTTAACACATTTAGAAACCAGACAAAACGGAGAGTGGATAGCAATTCTACTAAGAAAATGAAAGCAGCCATAGATATTGGTACAAACACAGTTTTATTACTGATTGCCGAAAAAAAAGATGGAAAACTTACTATTGTTCATGAAGAACAGAGAATGCCCAGGATTGGAAAAGGTGTGGATGCTGATAAAACGCTTTCTCTGGATAGTATAGATCGAGTTTTAGCTTCACTGAAAGAGTATAAAACAATTGTAGAAACAAACTTTAAAGAAGTTTCAAAAGTTATTGTTACCGCAACCAGCGCAGTTAGAGATGCTTCTAACAAAGAAGAGTTTATTAGCCAAGTAAAAAAAGAAACTGGCTTTGATGTTAAAATACTTTCCGGTGAAGAAGAAGCGGAATACACTTTTAGTGGTGCGCTGGCAGTATTTGAAGAAGCTGAAAAGGGAAACGTATTTGTGCTCGATATTGGAGGAGGAAGCACTGAAGTTGCCTTAGGGCGAAATGGTACACTTATTGATGCGTATTCTTTTGATATGGGATGTGTTCGATTCAACGAACGTTTTTTGCATGAGGATCCTCCATTTCAGGAACAAATTCAGCAGTGTAGAGCAGCAGTAAAAGAAATGTTGGATACTAAAAAATTCAAAACTAAAAGAAATACAAGAGCTGTCGGTGTAGCCGGCACTATGACTTCGTTAGCCGCCATAGATCTTCAAATTGATGAATATGATCCCGAACACATGAATGGACATGTGATTGTAAGTGAAAAACTAAAAAAAGGAATCGAGATATTTAGTTTACATACGCATCAGCAATTATTGGAATTGAGCCCAAAAGTTATGAAGGGCAGAGAAGACATTTTTCTTGCAGGATTACTGATTCTTGAGGGTTTTCTAAATTATTTTGGCTTAGAAGAGATCAAAGTTTCCACAGGTGGAATAAGGCACGGTGCTTTAATTCATGATGTCGAAAACGATTAACGAAAATTTCCAAAAAACTAATTTTCATTTACGCTAAGCTTTGTATTTTAGGTTGCATAAAATCAGATAATGTCAGGCACTAATTCAGAACAAAATACATCTCCCAGAGAAAATGCCTCAGCTAGCAGTATTGAGGATGATGGATTTGTAGCTCGTGCTCTAAATGGAGAAGAGGGCGCTTATAAAGATCTGATGGAAAAGTATGATCGCCCGATCTACTTTCACGTACGTAAGATGATCAAGGAAAAAGAGCTTGTTGAAGATCTTGTTCAGGAAGTTTTTATGAAAGCCTTCAAAAACCTGTCCAGCTACAGCAATGAATACGCTTTTTCTACATGGTTATATCGTATAGCCACAAATCATACCATTGATTATCTGCGTAAAAAGAAACTTCAGACGCTCTCGATAAATGATCCTTACAAAACCAAAGATGGCGAACTAGAGATTCAACTCCCTGATGAGACTTACGCCACGGATAAAGCTGTTATTAAGAAAGAGCGTAAAAAGATTGTTCAGGATGCAATAGCAAATCTTCCGGAAAAATACAGAGCTGTTATTCAGCTTCGACATATGGAAGAACTTAGTTATGATGAAATTGCTAACGAGCTAGATCTGCCTTTAGGTACCGTAAAGGCGCATATTTTTAGAGCTCGTGAGCTTTTGTATAAGGCATTGATTGATAAAAAAGGAAGTTTTTAGCCCGTATATCTCACCACATTTTTTTGAACGTTCTAAGCTGAGTTCCCACAAAGTGATGCCCTCGGCAGAACTCAGGTTATATAGATTAGGTTACGGACGTGATTAATCACGTCCGTAACAACCTGAGCTCATTTCTACACACTGTTTCAGATTGTGTTCTCGTTAAAAAATCACCGTGGGCTACGTTGGCGCTGCATTTTTAAGATTATTCTGCACAATCTTGGCATTCATTTTAAACTTCTCAAATTTTGCTCTTCGGATAGCACTTCCCTCAAAAAGTTCATCGTATTGTGCGTTATCGATTTCGTTCCAGAAGTTGATATCGTGATGTAATAGCTTTTCTCTTGGTTTCAAATCAATCATTTGAGTGATTTTTGCTTGGCTATTCCAAGGGCAAACATCCTGGCAAATATCACATCCGTACATCCAGTCGCCTAAACTTGCTTGTAGTTCTTCAGGAATTTGCTCTTTAAGCTCTATAGTCAGATAAGAGATGCACTTGGTTGAATCAACACGGTAAGGCTCGTAGATAGCGTCTGTAGGACATGCATCAATGCATTTAGTGCATGTTCCGCAATGATCTGTTGTTTTTGATGAATAGTTAAAATCAACGTCAATGATCATTTCCCCTATAAAGAAAAAAGAACCTATTTCTTGATTCAAAATATTTGAGTTTTTACCCATCCATCCTAAACCGGAACGAACCGCCCAGGCTTTATCCAGAACAGGAGCTGAATCCACAAAAAAACGTCCTTCAATATTGCCAACCAGTGATTCTGTGTAATGGAATAATTCTTTAAGCTTTCCTTTAAATACTTTGTGATAATCTCTGCCTAAGGCGTATTTAGCAATCTTTGGGGATTCTGAGTTATCATGACCGTTTTTGGGATGAAAATAACTGCCAATAACAGAAATTACTGATTTAGCTCCGTGAACGAGTTTGGTGGGATTTGTTCTTTTATCAAAATGGTTTTCCATCCAACTCATAGTGCCATGTCGATTCTGATGTAACCATTCTTCTAATCGGCGGGCTTCAGGTTCCATGAACTCGGCTTTGGAAAAGCCACAAGCATCAAAACCTAACTGTAGCGCATAATTTCTAACTGCTTTGGTCAGATCCTGAGTGTCCATAAGAACAAAATTAGTTTACAGGAACTAGTTTATCGCCTTTCCATTGCAATTCCTGAATAGAACCATCTATCATTCTTAACGTTCTGAAAGGATATTTTTTTACCAAAGCGTAATCATGAGTTACCATTAATACAGCCATTCCACGATTGTTGATTTGCTTGAGAAGTTCCATAATACTTTTACTTGCACTGGGATCAAGATTTCCGGTTGGCTCGTCAGCTAAAAGAATTCGGGGCTCATTGGCTAAAGCTCGGGCTATTACAACCCGCTGTTGCTCGCCTCCTGACAGATCTTTAGGCATGTGCTTTCTGCGATGGCTTAAGCCAACCATTGTTAATACTTCCAGCACTCTTTGTTTCACAAACTTTGGTTTCTCTCCGGTAACCTGTAGTGCAAAAGCTACATTATCAAATACATTCCGATCGGGGAGAAGCTGAAAATCCTGAAATACAATTCCTAACCTCCGTCTTAGAAAAGGAACTTCCTTCATACTGATCTTATTCACCGGGTAATCAGTTACTCGAACTGATCCGGAATCAGGTACAATATCTCTGTACAGAAGTTTTAAAAACGAACTTTTTCCGATACCGGTTGAACCAATTAAATATACAAATTCTCCATTGTGGAGCTTGAAATCTATATTACTGAGTACCTTTCGGTTCTCAAAGCTTAGATTCACATTTCTTAATTCTATTACGGATGTTTCTGACATTGAAGTACTATAGTTATTCGTGCGCTGTTTTCGTCGGCATCAATAAGATCAAAATCGCCATACTTTGCAACCAGATGATAGGGCGTTTGTTTCAAAATTGACAACATTTCCTCAAGAGTATAAATTTGTTGTTGATGAACTTCCTGAAAACGATCAATTACTTGTTTTTTATCCTGTGTGAGCCGTTCTATTTCAAAAGTATTAGTATGTATTTTTTGTTGAGGATCATACTCACTGGTACGGAAAAAACGAAGATCTTCCACTTCTGCTTCTTCATTGTTTAAGTAATCTACGGCTTCCATAGAATTTAATGGTGTAGAAAAATCGAAGATCAATAATCCTCCGAGATTTAGAACTTTTCCACATTCGGAAAGCATTTTTAAGATTTCTTCATCTGATTGAAGATAATTCACGCTATCAAAAACGGAAAAAATCACATCAAAAGATTCGTCCAGATCAATATTCATGAAATCTAATGTGGTGAAACGAACATCAGCATTAGCTTTTAAAGCCTTTGAAATACCAACTTCAATCATCTGCGGAGAAAGATCGCTCGCAAGAATCGAATAATACCCAAGTTCATCTAACGAAATAGCTACAGAACCAGTTCCACAAGCAAGTTCTAAAATTGTTTCTGCTTCAGGATAATGTTCTTGTATGATCTCATCAATGTAATCCGCCCAGGATTCATAATCGACGTCTTCCATCAGTTTATCATACAAAGGAGCTAAATGAGAATAATTTTCAGTCCTTTTCATACTCTTTTATTCAAATGTACTAATTCAACAGCCAGTTCATAGGCTTGTAGGAATGACGATGGATCAGCAACACCTTTTCCTGCGATGTCAAATGCAGTGCCATGATCTGGTGAAGTTCTGATAATTGGAAGCCCGGCAGTAAAGTTGACTCCTTTCCCGAATGAGATCAATTTAAAAGGAGCTAATCCCTGATCGTGATACATCGCAAGAATAGCATCGTAATACAGGTGTCTCTTTTGACCAAAGAATCCATCAGCAGGAAAGGGACCTTCCGCAGAAATTCCAAGTTCCTTAAGTTGATTTATAGCAGGTTGGATAATTTCAATTTCTTCAGAACCAATAACACCACCATCTCCTGCATGCGGATTTAGGCCCAACACTGCAATTTTAGGTTTTGAAATGCTGAAATCTTTTTTAAGACTGTTGTTCAGAATAGACGCCTTTTCAATAATAAGTTTTGATGTTATGGAAGAAGCAACTTGGCTAATGGGAATATGAACCGTGGTAAGAGCTACTCTGAGATCGCCATTTATCAGCATCATTAACACAGATTTTGTATTAGTTTTTTCAGCCAGAAACTCAGTATGTCCCGGAACTTTATAGCCTGCAAGATTAATTGCTTTCTTAGAGATTGGAAGCGTCACCATAGCTTCTATTTCATTTGAAACACAGAGATCGATGGTTGACTCAATAGCTTTCATAGCTACTAACCCTGACTCTTTAGTTAAACTTCCGGGAGAGGGAAGAGGATTAGAATCAGAGTTATTCAAAACATAAACTCCAGACTCAGATATTTCAGATATATTTTGAATAGCTCTGAAATTGAGTGCTGGTGTCGAATGCTTGGCATAAAAATCAATTACAGAACCGGGTGCTAACAGAACCGGAGTTGAGCGAGATAGATCGATGGTAGAAAAAGCTTTTAAAGCAATTTCAGGACCAATTCCATTTATATCTCCAATAGTAATTCCAATCTTAGGTATCATAGCCTAAAGTTACTATTTACAAGATTGAAACGCAGACGATTATTTACCAACCAACATAAATTCTGAGAACCCAGAACCTTTTTCAAAAACAAATGTGCGATCGTTATATGTCCATGTTTCAATGACTTTACCTTTTTTGGGAAACACTCTATCTCTTGAGTTTGGAGGGCCATATTTGATATAAACTTCACCGCGGTCTGTATCCTGACCATTAGGATTTTCAGGGGAACTGTATTCCACAAAGGCATAGTGAACTCTTTTATAATATTCTGTCATCAACTCATTGAATTCTGAATTTGGTGTTGGATCTCGTTTTTTCCAGAAGGCCCTGAATTTCTCTTCCTTTTCTTTATCATTTCCTTTTTTAAGTTCTTTTAACTGATCTTCTGATACAATGTATTTCATCATATCAATGGAAATATCAAGATTCAAAAGGCTGGGAGGGATGTCCGGCCAGTAAGAACGAACAAGTTTTTTGGCTAGAGGAGCTTTATCGGATTCGCTTTTCAATTCCAGATTATAAATGGAATTTTCAAGTTCAGAGTTTGGAATTTGAACCAATGCGTAAGTAAATGAACCTTCTTCTTTATTTACCGATAGTGATGTTATTTTCTTATCAAGAAGTGATAGAGAAGAGTTGGTATAAATAGCATCTGAAGTGATGGGGATTGTTTTTTTAACCTCAATGTTGGTGGTATCTTTTCTATTAATTCGAGCTTTATTAACAATTAAGCTATATTTTTCTGAGGCATTAAAATCAGGAATACGAACAAGTACCTGGTAATCTTTTCCATAAATTACATTGTTTCCCATATTGATAAGTTCGAGCGATGAACTATTACTTCCTTCTTTGATTAAGTATATTTCACCGGTCTTTTTAGTGGTGAAATTTTCAATCTTAATATCATTTCTTTGTGAATTCCGGTCGTTCGTTTCTTCCATCATACTCAACTGAAGTACGAAATTATACATACCCGGATTTAGTTCAGTTACTAATCTTCCGGTTGCAAATTTCTTCTTTGACTTAGTATCATCATATGTTTGAGCGAAAAGAGTGTCCTTCCATAAATCTCTGGAAACGGTACTTAAGTTTTTAAGATCTTTTTTTGATGCTTTGCCATTAAAGATTTCAGTATTAAGCCTGACAATACTGAAAAACTCGGCATTGTCAGGAGCTTTGATGTTGTCATCTGCAGAGATTTTTTTAAACGGTACAAAACTATTATCCATTCTGAAAATGAAAACAAGTTGAGCTAAATTTTCATTTTCATGAGGGATTACAATGCTCTCAAAAAAGAAATTTGTAGACGCAGCTCTGTTGGCAAGCATGGCGTAACTAACATCACCACGGCGCTGGCCAACTATCATAGAAGTTGTTATAAGTAGAAAAGCAGACAGTAAGAAGGTAAATTTTTTCATTCCGGAGTTTTTTAAATTCAATTACATCAAAATCACGATATGAATCATTAAAATTCCTATAATTAACGCAATAATAATCATTCGTATTATAATAAAAGATTTCGAAGAATATGGCTAACTCAACATCAGCAAAACAAGAAAATTGGTTAAATGAGCTACTTGATGGATTGCGAGCTCAAGAGCATGAGATTATGCTGGGTGGAGGTCAATCCCGAATAGATAAAGAACACGGAAAAGGAAAATTAACCGCTCGTGAGCGTATTGAAAAGCTTACAGATGCAGATACTGACTTCTATGAACTAGGTTTATGGGCTGGATATGAAATGTATGAAGAAGAAGGAGGTTGTCCGGCCGGAGGAGTGATAACCGGTGTTGGAAAGGTACAAGGAAGAGATTGTATGATTGTTGCAAACGATGCAACTGTTAAAGCCGGGGCCTGGTTTCCAATTACTGCAAAGAAGAATTTGAGAGCGCAGGAAATAGCCATCGAAAATCACATTCCTCTTATTTATCTGGTGGATTCAGCAGGTGTTTTCCTTCCAATGCAGGATCAAATCTTTCCGGATAAGGAGCATTTTGGACGAATGTTTAGAAATAATGCGGTAATCTCAGCAAAAGGAATTCCACAGATCGCTGCTATTATGGGAAGCTGTGTTGCCGGTGGAGCTTACCTTCCAATTATGAGCGACGAAGCTTTAATTGTAGAAGGTACCGGAAGTGTTTTTCTGGCCGGTAGTTATCTGGTTAAAGCGGCCATTGGTGAAACCGTTGATAGCGAAACTCTGGGCGGAGCTACAACCCACACAGAAATTAGTGGTGTAACTGACTACAAAATGAAAGATGATGAAGAGTGCCTGGAAACTATTCGTGATTTGGTAGGAAAATTGGGACCACGTAAAACCGCTGGATTTAATCGAATCGAATCAAAATTACCTTTACGTTCATCAGCAGAAATATTCGATATTTTACCTGAATCCAGAACTTCTCCATACGATATGAATGAACTGCTTGAGTGTATTATTGATAAAGACAGTTTTACGGAATTCAAAAAAGGATACGGTCAAACGATTATAACCGGTTACGCTCGTATTGATGGCTGGAGTGTGGGAATTGTGGCAAATCAGCGTAAAATTTCCAGAACAAAAGCAGGAGAGATGCAGATTGGTGGCGTAATTTATTCTGATTCTGCTGATAAAGCGGCTCGGTTTATCATGAATTGCAACCAGAAGAAAATCCCGTTGATCTTTTTTCAGGACGTAACCGGATTTATGGTTGGTAAACGAAGTGAACATGGTGGCATCATCAAAGACGGAGCCAAAATGGTGAATGCAATGAGTAATTCTACCGTACCAAAAATCACCATTGTTGTTGGGAATAGTTATGGAGCCGGAAATTATGCCATGTGTGGAAGAGCGTACGATCCAAGATTCATGTTTGCTTGGCCAACGGCTAATATTGCTGTAATGAGCGGCGCTTCCGCAGCTAAAACACTTACTCAGATTCAAATTGCTACCATGAAGAAAAAAGGGGAAGAAGTAAGTGAGGAAAAACAGAAAGAGCTCATGAAAGAAATTACGGATCGTTATAACAAGCAAACAGACGTTCGTTATGCAGCTTCCAGATTATGGGTAGATGGTATTATTCATCCTGCTGAAACCAGAGACCGAATTTCAAATGCTTTGGAATGTGCCAATTTGAATCCGGATATCGAAGAATTCAAGACCGGAGTTATTCAGACTTAGTTTAATCCAAAGATATAAAATTGGAAGATTTTGGAGGTATGGCATTTTGTAAAATGGAAACTTCATTTTCATTCACTCGAAGTTTGAACTCACCTCTTGTTGCAGCATCGAGAAAAACTATTGGGTAGGAACCTTTGTTTAGTTCTAGTTCTATTGTAATTAAAGCAGGACCAATTGCGGTAGCACAAATATTTTTTGGAGACTTAATATCAAGAGCAGTGATTTTAAGAGTATCTAATTCGGTTTTGAAAACAGTATCAATAATGAAGTTGTAACAAGCAAAAGTTCTTTCAGTTTCCAGTTTGATTTTAAATTCTACCAATGAATCTAGTGCATTTACATATTCAGATGAAACAAAGATAGTTTCATTAAGTACTGATTCAGAATTGTCAAAATTACTTTTCGAACATTGAGAAAAGAACATTGAGACTAATAAAACGGTTAGTATAGATATCTGTTTTGGCATAGTTTTATTACAACTCCTTTTCATTTTAAATAGTATATGAAATATAAAATAGACGAATATACTGACCTCTTTACTCTAAGCGTAGAAGCCACTTTTACACTTATCGATTTTACCGCTTTAATTGTATGTTTTATCTTGGGTTTTATATTTGCCGTTTTCTTTTGGATATTTTTCATCGCCATTTTTATAAAATTGTTTGTAAGCCACGAATTTATTTTTAACACCGAAAACTATTCGGTAACTCAAAATATCCGGTGGTTTAACTATTTGAAAATCAAAAGGAGAGAATTCTCATTTTCCGAAGTGCAAAGCGTTCGATTTTCCAACGAAGAGTCAGGAACTGCGCTTCAGGAAACCTTAAAAATGAAAGAATGGTTTACCATAGATCTTATTTTGAAAAGTAATTTTTCAAGGATTGTTAAAGTACCTGAAGATGAATTGGAAGAAGCGGATGAGTTATTTTTTGTACTAAAAGAATATCTGGGAGAATACTTTAAGTTCGAGACGGAAATACTCAGAGTAGAAAAAGAGAAGCCCGAATCTGATGAAACGGATTTTTGAATATCCAATCATTTCTCATTCCTGTGAAGCATGCCTGCGCATAGCTTCGGCGAAGGCACTCCTATGGAGGATCTAAATCGTGAATAAAGTTTCTAAGCTTCAATCTAAATCCAGATCTCCTGCATACGCGTGGAGATGACTTGGAGTTTTGTATCAATTTCCCCAATCCAAATCAACGCTCCGTCATCCTCCGGCCTGTCCGCCGTACAAGACTCTGGAAGGCGGGCGGATGCCGAGGATCTAAATCGTAATTACAAACACAGTCCTTACAATCAATCCTGATCTCGGGTATTCACCGCGAGATGACTTTGAGTTTTGTATCAATTTCCCCAACAAAACCAACGCTCCGTCATCCTCCGGCCTGTCCGCCGTACAAGATTCTGGAAGGCGGGCGGATGCCGAGGATCTAAATCGTAATTACAAACACAGTCCTTACAATCAATCCGGATCTCGGGCATACGCCGCGAGATGACTTGGAAAACTCATGCGCCGAGCCTCTCACCGCAAGGTGACAAAATAATATTACTCAGTCTCAGTTGGATGTGCAGTACGTAAAATCTTAGCTTATTCCATCATTTCGTTTCCTCCAAATTTTGTAACAGTTGTATGGTGAGTTAGAAACGGGGTGATGGATTCGTGTTGGTGTTTATAATTTCCCTAAGCCTCAACCTGCAACAAAATTCTAACTATAAAAAAATAGCATGTATGTTTTAGCTTTAATAGATTCTTGTCATGAGAAATGTATGGGCTGTAATTTTAATTATTGTACTATTGAGTGGGTGCAAAAAAGAAACTCCGGTTGCACCCGATGAGCCTGATCCGAATACACCTGCCACGTTAGTTATTGACGTTCCGGAGCAATTTATTACCGATTCGTTGTATTCCTATTCTCTCAGCATTGAAGATGAAGATGGTATAGACAGTATTTTGTTTGATTTGGATGCTCAGGCTGAAAATTCAAGAGTATTCAGTAATTTCGACATTCAACTTTCCGGCTTTATTACGCAATGGGATACCACATTGAGCGTGAAGTTTTTTGAACCGGTAACCGCAGAGTTTACTCTCTCTTTTAAAGATCGGGCAGAGGTTCCTGAACGCGATAACCTAAGCCGATCGATATTGGTGGAATTAGCTCCCAATCAGACGACCGTATTTAACAACAGATTTCCACCGGGCAGAGCCGGTGATGCACTTAGCTGGCAATGGAAAGCACAGGATAAACAAAGGATTCTTGAAGCAGTAGCAGGATATGTGTACAAAGGAGGGACGGACACTATTTTCGTGGATATTTCTGTGAATGGAGAAACCGCAGAAACTACCAAAGAACTCACATTTACAGAAGCAGGCACCGTAGCTGCCTTTCTGCGAATTACGGATTCCCAATCACAAATCACCGAACAAGTACAGGAAATCACGATTTTGGCTGAATTGCTACAACGCAGCACCACACTTGAACTGGAAAAATCCGCAGTGGATATTGAAGTGTACAGATCTCAACTCATTGCTACAGGCAAAACAGATTCAAATGGAATAGTTACGTTTACGGAAGAACTCCCCAGAGATAGTCTGGTAACCTACACCGTTGATGCGGATGCCGTAGGACTAATTGCGCAACAATACCAATTCAACAGTACCACAGACCAAACGCTACAGCGTAGTATCCAACCAGTACCAATTACTATTTCAAGTAGTTTACCAGGACAATACCCCCGAACAACAGACACACAAGACGTAGCAAGCTTGGTAACTGCAAATGACCCAGAACAAGGAGATGTACCTGTAACTATTAATCTGATGTACAACGGAAACAATTTAGATATTGCAAACAGTTCAGGAACAACATGGAATTTTAGCACTTCTGATGCAGACCCAGCAGGAATAACGGAGAACATGACCCTAGAAGTAGATGCACCATATAGTTCTGAGAGTAGAACAGTTAGTAAAGAAATCTTTGATCGAAGAGATATAGAGTATCTGCAAACAACCTTTAACACCGTTGAGCGAGAAGCAATTACTATTGATTTAGCAGATGTATTGCGTTCAGAAGCAGAAATCACTTCAGCTTCAGTCACAAATCCTTCAGCAGGACTTGAAGTGAGTGGTGATGGGTTTGTGTATACAGTTAGACCAACAGAAAATATTTCGACACCAAAAACATACACATTTAGTATTGAAGCAGAAAACGCAGATGGAACAACAACAAGTCAACAAGCAAGTATAGATGCAAGTGCTTTAGCTGAATTTAGCGCAACAGTACATGACAACGTAACAGATGATATTGTATCAAACGCATACCTTGTATTAGAAAAATTAGAAAACGGAGTGTTTGTACCAGAAGACACGCTCTTTGCAGTAAACGGAAACTTCAATAACGTAGAACTCGCAACAGAATACGCACGATTTGGACAACAAAAAGCAGGAAAAAACTTCGCATACGAGCACAGAATTAAACCAAGCGCTGGCGGAAGTTACGAAGTAGTAGTTGCACCATTTACAAAACGAGATGAAAACGGAAATGCAATTGGTGTTTGGAGTCGTGACGAAATGGAGCGAAGACACAATGATATGCAACGAAGCTTTGCAAACAGCGGGTACGGAACAGTTAATCAACAAGGACAAATCGGTGCTTTTACGGATGAGCTTGCTGTATTTAATACGCCAAATGGTCAACCAAAAAAGGTTATTCTTGCAGTTAACTTAGAAACACAGTATTACGATTCAAACAATAACTTAATCATTGAACAAGATAGCATGAGCTCGCGAGATGTAGCACTAATTCAAGATTGGTACCAAAACGAAACACGACAAATAAACGCAGTGGGAAACTCAAAGATTACTCAACCACCAGCACTTACAGTTGAACAAAATTACGTGTTAAAATTATTTGATCGTGAAGATGGAAATGCGTACATCAGACCAAGAAGTGAAGATGATGATAGAGCAGCAATAGGTATTAATTCAAACGGAAACGGAAAAATATATGATGCATTTATTAGCTTACAATCAGGTTCGAACCAAGATCCTTCGCAATCAGGACAATATTATTCATTTACTCAAGAATCAGTTGCTCTTTTTGGGGAACATGGAACTCTTCCAGCTCAAGAACTAGGTCCTCTTGAAAGCATGGTAAATAACTCTACAAACCAAAAACGATGCACAATGGTTTCCGCTTAACAGATTTACAAGCTGGATTACCAATCACACAGGATATCAAAGCTTGCCAAACGAAGGGAAATTTAGTAATGCCGTAATTCTTCCAGAAGACAATTAATACTTGCATAGAAGTATTTATATAGTGTCTCTAAGAAAACACCTCATTTTTCAGATAAATCCAAA
>TARA_R110002110_G_scaffold151545_1_pt1 | contig 22914 bp, 22 predicted proteins | sample TARA_R110002110 | Tara Oceans TARA_R110002110 (sample SAMEA4397330) | marine metagenome | biome: Polar Biome; feature: [SRF] surface water layer (ENVO:00010504); material: water (ENVO:00002006), including particulate matter (ENVO:01000060) such as... | depth 5 m
GTATTGATTTATCAGCTCTAGGTGCTGATACATATAGTAGCTGGCAATCCCCTGATACTTCCACAGTAAGCAGTGCTATAAAAGTCTATGTAGAGAAGGCTTATAAAATAGGAACTATTACAGCTGAGATATCAGTGAGTTACTGATGGCTATTGAATTCGTTGATCCTACCTCTGCCGATCTAACCACCGTTGGAGCAAATGGTGATGCTGGATTTGTGCAGCACAGTGACGTACAAGCTGGCGATCTTGTTTTATTACAGTTTAGTTTCAAAAGAAATATGAGTGGGATTGCAGCCAATCCCTTAACTATTACCTCTGGATCCGACCCCCAAGATCCCAATTCAAATTTCTGGGAATTTCGTTCTGGCCAAACATCTTGGTTTGGGAACTTTGGGAGCTCATTAACAGCCAATAATGCCAGGTCAATAGCTCTATTCTGGTTCATCGCTACCGCTGATGATATTACTGGCTCGGGAGTACTTACAGTTGAATATGACTGGGCAAATAGATGGAGACACAACGCTTCTATATCAGTATGGAGAGGCGTAGATACTGGATCTCCATTTACTACAGTCACCACAGACACAAATATGCATCTTACTTCTGACCTAGATACAGGTCGTGATCAAGCGATAGAATTTACCGCACCCCTTGATCCACCGGATGAACCTGATTTCTGGAATAGCACATTCCTACCAGGAGACTTTACTATCGTAGCACTCGGTGCTTTTGGTAGGTCTGACTTTGATGCTGATCCTGCACCAGGTGACTGGACCGAAGGGCTACACAGGGCGGGAGCCACCGAAAATGATTTTGTTTATAACCAACAAAACACACTGCTGGCTATGTATAGAAAGGAAACAAGTTTTGATGCGGACTTAATGGATGGGATTTCTGTAAGCACAACCAACAACCTGCAACGTAGCGCATCTATGTGGATTGTTCTTAAAGAAGCGTCCACGACTACCGCCCATACATTTTCAGCGACTGACTCTGCGACTGCTTCCGATTCCCTAGATATCATTCACGGAGATGCCCACACCTTCAGCGAGACTGACTCTGCGACTGCTTCCGATTCCTTAACTGCCACAGAAACAGGAACTTCTCACACCTTCAGCGAGACTGACACCTCAACTGCTTCCGATTTGCTAACAGTTGTGGAAGTAGGTACTAGCCATACATTTAGCCAAACAGACTCTGCGACATCGGTAGATTCGCTAACTACTGTAGAGACAGGCACGAATCATACATTTAGTGAAACAGATTTAACCACTACTGAAGATTCACTAGCTCGTTTACATGGACGTTTGTTTACAGAAACAGACTCTTCGACTACTTCTGACAGTCTGACTGTTATCGAAACTGGAACAAGCCATACGTTTAGTGAGTCGGATTCCGCTTCAACGATAGACGTTTTAACTGCCACAGAAACAGGAGCTGCTTATACGTTTAGCGAGACAGACTCTTCTAGTGCTTCTGACAGTGTGACTGTAGTCGAAACTGGAACTGCCCACGTATTCAGTGAGACAGATTCTGTTAGTGCTAGTGACTTGCTAACAGCCACAGAAGCAGGTGCGGCTAACTCATTCAGTGAAACTGATTCCACTTCTACCTTAGACACTCTTTTAACCCAGGTTACTCGTACAGTAAACTTCACAGATTCTACAACTGTTAGTGATGAAATCACTGCTGTTTCTACTGGCTCTAGAATATTTGTTGGGACTGATTCTTCTACTGCTAGTGATGAACTAACCACACTTCTTTCTCATGTATTTAGTCAAACAGATTCTTCAACTGTATCAGATGTATTAACTGCTATTGAGGTCGGCACTGCTCATACATTTACAGCAACCGACTCTACTACAGTAAGTGATCAGTTATCTACATTTGTCGCCAGTGTGTTTAGCGCAATTGATTCAGTTAGTGCATCAGATATTTCAATAGTTGGAAAAGGTCAATTAGTCTCCTTTACTGATTCAGTTACAGGCGAAGATGACCTTACTAAACTACGCTCTATTGCAATCTCTTTGCTAGATGCAGTATCAAGTAGTGATCAAGTAATTATAGTAAATGATGTTATTCTTCTGTTTACAGATTCAAGTAGTGCTAGTGACACACTAACAGTAGTTGTGCCAGAAGTTATAGAACTTGAAATTGTAATCGGTGGTACAGGGACAGTAATAGCAGAACTTTTAACGGAGGCACAAGTGACAGCAATTTTAAATGTGTGGAATACGGCATTGAATACTCTGGGGATTAGCACCCTTACTACAACAGTAGGAGATAACCCCCAGCAGACATTACTCTCAAATGTATTTACTCTCTTCAGGCAACAGTTCTTGTCGGATAATCTCTGGAATGGAGCAAAGAAGACTGCAAAGCTAACGCAGCTTACTACTACTGCTACAGACAATCCGGCGCTTGACAGGTGGGATTATGCTTGGGATTTACCTTCGGATGCTTTACGTGTTTGGAGACTAAACGGACTAGAGAACCGTCCTAACCATGTTGGTGGAAATCCAAACATAGCTACCAATAGGTGGGAAATTGAAATAATAACAGTCTCTGCTGTTAACTATAGAGCCTTGCTTACAAACCAAAGTGAAGCGACTATAGAATACATGGCAGATATAGGAGATGCAGGAGTTGACTTGTTAGGTCCAGCAACCCAACACGCTATGGGAATGGCACTAGCTGTATACGTGGCAACTAATTTCGGGAAGTCTGCAAGTGAAATAGCTCAGCTTGATGGTATGGCTAAAGAAGCAATCACAGCAGCAAAGGGAATAGACGGGCAAGAAGGTACGCCTCAGATCTTTGGTAACACCAGTCTTCTAGGCGTTAGATACTTAGGAAGCTAATGGTTTATATAGCACAACAATCCTTTGGGTTCGGGGAGATAGACCCCAATCTCAGGTCTCAATACGAATCCCAGCCCTACCAAAAGGGTTGCAGGGTGCTATCCAATGCCCTCTTGTCTGATACTGGTTCTGCTCAGAAGCGGTGGGGTTCCGTATTTCATACTGATTCTCCAGGCAATGACAAAGCCTTTGAATTCATCAATGGATATGGCGATACATTTTTAATTTTAGGCAGCAGTACAGGATATAGCATACTCAAAGGCGATACTGTTCTGGAAACATACACATCAACAGTTGAACTTTTAAAAGACGCAGCAAGTACCGGCAATGAATTAATTTTACTTACTTATAATGGCTTGTATATCCATACATTTAGCAAGGAATTAGATAACTCATACGGAATTACTAGAAGGAAACTTGATCGTATTAATGCTAACTTGATAACTAGCACTCCTCCAGTTTCTATAACTATTGAATCTGGAGAAGTTGTAAATAGGCAGTACAAGTTTATTTCAAATGCTCCATTTTGGAATAAACGAGATGATCAAGATTACAATTTGGTACCAATGTCATCAACTACTACCGTTCCAGATGAGTGGAAAGATATACCAACCCTCTTTACTGATTCAATTTGGAAAATAAGACAACCGAATTATACTGGCACAGAAGATGACACAAAGAATATTCCGTTTTTTAGTTATATTCCAAATGTTATTAGTGAGACAAGAGTGGATGTCTTTGAAGAATATGGAAAATTAGGATACATAGATGGAGGGGCCTTACCAAGTAGTACTGAATTAAATACTACCGGTCTGACATTGAGTTCTCCTTCTCTGCCTGTTTTTGCAAAGATAAATTTTAATGGGGCAGATACTTTATCTTTCTCTCCAACTATAAATGATGGTGATATAGTTAGATTGTATGATGCTGGGACTAATGTAATAGAATTAAAAACTGAAGCCGGGGCGACAGTTACAATTAGTGGAACACAAGATACAAGATATACCTTTGAATTTAGAGGATACTCGAATCAAGATCCAGATGATGGTGCCTGGTATGATTCAGGTAGAGAACATTTTAGTGATCTTAGTTTATTCCAGACTCAAGTACAAAGAGATGATCTTGTATATGACAGCCCATCGAGTGATTGGGTTGGTCCCTATAAAAACTGGACACAGGTAGGCAAGGCTTTAAAGACAAGTGCTAGTACTGTTACAGGCATGATCGAAGATGCAACTTGGAATGCAGTTGCCTTGGGAGAAGTGGTTACTCTTGATTCTGGAGTTAGTGGTGATTGGGATTCCGATCATACAAAAGGATTAGATCTAGGGCAGGTTGGAAGATTCAAACATTACAGAGATGGAATACTTTATAGAACTACATGGTTTTATGTTGTAGATAAATATTTAAGTAATGGAACTACTTCTGGTTCTGGAAGTAACCCCGTTTATATTTGTCCTGTAATGGGTAATCCTTTAGTGGGCGCATCATCACCTACTGATAATGATTGTACATATGAAAACGTATTGATTATGGAGTTGGCTTCTAGTGAAGCACAACCCACAATAGCAACAGATGCAAAACTGTTTTCAGATGGAAGGTCAGCATCTAAAGAAGGATGGCTACCAGAGCTTTTAGTTCGTAGTGGGTCGGACGATGTTCAACGTGTAGGAATGGTTGGTTGTCCTGGTGTTTCTACAGATATTACAAGTTACAAACCAACTTTTGTCCCTGGTGCCCTTGTTACTGCTACAACTTCTTTTACCAATACCGTTAGACATACAAGGGTTGTTGGAGATACTAATCCTATAGAGGATTCTACGGTGTTCCGTGTCGGTGCAGATGAAATAAGTGGTGAAAGTAATAAGGCTTCTTCTTCAACTGCTAGTCCTGGACCTTCTGCTTATTGGAAATTGACTGGTCAGGCAATAGATCCAATTGCTCCAGAAGGTGCAACTCCCAATGTTATAGTTATCCCTGAAAGAGTTACAGTCCACCAGGGGAGAGTTGTTATTGCTGGATTGAATTCTGATATTGCTGGTAGTAGTCTTAGGTTCTTACCGTCTGCTCAGAATTTAGGTCTTACTGTATTCATGAGCAAGAGTGGATCTACTACCAATTTCGATCCAGGAGATTCGAGTGCGAATGATGGTATCTCCTTTCAGATCTCTTCAAAGAAGGGTGGCATGATCCGATGGATGAAAAGTCAGTTCAACGCACTCTTCCTTGGTTCAGATGAGGAAGAATTTGTAATAGCAGATGCCCCAATTACTCCTGCATCTATAAATATCTCAATGCAATCTGAATATGGTGGAAAATCTGGAGCAAATTCTGTTGCGTTTGGTAGTGCAATCCTTTTCGTGCAAGCAGATGGAAAAACAATACGCTCTATGGGATTTCAGGAGCGTAGAAATCGCTACGAAAGCGAAGATTTGCTCCAATTTGCAAAACATATAACAGATAACGACACGATAAAGAGAATAGAAGTCGTTGGAACTGCAACGCAGAGGCTTTTCGCCCTTACGGATGGCGGAAAACTCTACTGCTTTACCAAGTTCCCTCAAAATGCTGTATACGGGTGGAATCAGTGGAGCAATTCAGAGTACACAACCATCGATGACGTTGTTGGAACTACAGATGACTCTGGAAATCCTGCATTATGGACAAGAACTTCAACTGGTGACTCTATTTTTATCACCTCTGATGACTCTAGAAGTAATTATCACGTAGATGGAGCCATTGATTACACAACTGGGATTACCACTTCCGGTGTTACTGTTTCTTCTGACTTTAATGGAAAGACTGTCTCTGCAATTGTTACAGACTCCTCTGGGAATATTGTCTATGTTGGAGATGCTGCTGTAAGTGGTGCAACTTTCACGTTTGGCACGGCAATTAGCCCTGCTCCTTCCAAGGTTGTTGTTGGGTATCCCTACACAATGACGATTGCGCCCAATATTCCTGAACTAATGGTTCCTGGTAAGGGTTCTACCTTGGGTCGGGAGAAGAATGTAAGTAGATTGCGGATTCTTTTCAATCAGGTTCGTGGAGCGGTGGCTGCTGGTTATGAATTAAAGAAAGTTCCAGACACAATCATTTATAATCCAGTAGCAGATGATCCCGGCTTCTTTTCTGTTCCGGTAGTTGGCACATACGGAATACAGCCAACCATCAACATCACTCAAAGCGCACCGTATGGCTTTGAAGTTAGCGGCTATAACGCCGAATATGACTTTGGAGATTAATCATGGACCCATACACCGCAGCAACAATTGCAAGCACACTTGGAAATATAATTGGAGGCTTTGGTAGAAAGAAAGCCGCTAAAGATCGACATAGAAAAAGAGTCAAAAGGATCAAATCAGCCTTTAGTCAAAGAATGGAAGACCTTAGAAGGGCTACGGGCGAGGTAGTCGGTGGCATAGAGGCTGCTTCTCGTGCAAGGGGTACAAGAGGTGCGCCCGATCTGTTGGAAAGCGAGACAGATAAGTTCCAACTAAGAACTTTCAGACTTAAAGAACAAGAGGATGCGGCAATCAAAGAGGCTTCCGCAGAACGAAGGCAGGGGATTAAATCAGGTGATTTCCAAATAGGTATGAGTCTAGTAAAGGCCCCATTCTCTTATGGCATAGCTCAGGACCAGGCTGCTGATGCTGCTGACAGGGCATCACAGAGAATGTTTGACAATACTGGAGGTACATACTCAATGGATGCCTTTGGACTCGATGGATACAAGGATGGAATTTAATGGCAAAAATAAGACTCCCACGAACCAGTTCTGAGATTGGATATAACCAATCTCTTGAAGTCCCCAAGGAAGCCAATACTACCCAATATATAGGTGCGGCACTTTCCGGCCTTGGGAATATACTTTCTGATTATGCTACCAAGAAGGATGAAACAAAAAGATTCAAAGATAGGGAAAATGCAAGGGCCGACAAGCAAATGCTTCTCGGTGAAAACTTTAAAGGCGAAATGAATTCTATCATGAATTCCTATTTCAATGCGGAAGTGTATGTAGATGGGGTACTAGATAACAAGGCGACGGCTGAGAGAGCTGCGAATATTATTGAAGACTTCTCGATGCTAGTTGATGAAGCAGCTCTAGAGAGTGAGTCTCTAATACTTGGTTTAGACTTCAAGAATCAGGAAATTAGAGATACAGCGCTTGCGGAAACTGCCAACCAATTCAAGAATATGATTAACAACAAAGAGGCTATCCTTGGAAAACTAAAGAAAGAAGAAGAACGTGCCATAGTCAGCGGCATGGAGGATGCATTCCGAGAAGGAATGCAAGAACTCTACAGTGGTGAGGGGGCAGGAAGCCTAAGAGAATCACTACTTGAAGCACAGTCGTCTGCTCCGGGCATCACAGATAACGAACTTCGTCAATCCCTGGAAGCGAATACCCAGAAGGTTAGAGATTCCTGGATCAAATCCTACAATTACAATACCTTTGAAGGCCAATTAGAATTCCTTTCTGATCACCAAGCAGGAATGTTTGATGATTTCCCGCAAGTAAAAACCAGTGCTGAAAAAATATACAGAGATGTAGCATCTGATCTTGGTAATAACCTCCTAGCAACAACAGTCTCCTCAAACCAGAAATCCGGGACTTCTGGTATCTCAGGTTCTCCTGGATCCTTAGCAATGAATGAGGTTCCCCAAGAAGATATAGATGCTATTCGGGAAATAGCCAGCGATATGGAACCTGGATCAAGGGAACAGAAAAGACTTCTTCACAAAGCGTCTATAATGGAGGAGTCGAACAGGAAAAGCGTACCACTCCTTGCGCTTGTTGAAGTACTGGCTTCCGAAGCCGACGCACTCGGTGTGGCTGAGGCTGTCAGGCTTCTGAATTCTAAATACAAGTTTGGTCCTCAGGAAATACAAGCACTAGATAACGCAATTGACATATCGGGTGGGTATAACAACTTTGATGATAAGGATGCAGAAAGGTACTGGGCTTTATTTTCAAATATTTCTGACGCTAAACCTTCAATATTTAAAAAACAACTAGAAGGTTGGCTGCAACAAGGTGGAGGGTCGGGGCATACCGCTGCTGGCTGGAATACTGTTGCTAAGATAGGGACATACCTTAAAAATAACAACTTAGGAATGGACGAGGGCTTACAAATAAAAACAATAAACTTTTCTCGACCCTTTGAAACGGGGGTTGGGGACGGTGAGTTCATTTGGAAGAACGCTTCTAGCAAATTAAAATACGCAAGCGATAGTGAACCTGGGGGGCTAGGGTATAAAGGGACAATAGAGACAATTCTTTCTTCAGAATCTAATATCCCAAACCAGTGGTTCAGGATTGATGGCGATGGATCCCTTGGCACTGTGACTGATAGGTACTTAACCGCCAACATGAATGATGAACAGATACTTGAGGCTCTTGGGGCTTCCTCCTATGATCTTAGAATCATAGGAGCTCCAGGTGCGGGAGCGGGTGTGGTGAAAGTAAGTCGAGAATTATCTCACGCTGATCGAAGCACGATCAATCACACCATGAGGAATCTTGTAGCCATAAATTCCGATTATATTACAAAAAATATGAGCGAGCATCTATCCCCACAAGAGATAACAACTGAGGCGTTGAGGATTTCCCACGATCAATTATTGAATGGTCTGGTTGTGGATGAATCAGGAGATAAAATAAAAATATGGAAATTGATACCGACACACATACAAGGAGACATCGATGATTCTAATGGAAACAAAGTGTCCCTAAGAAGTCAACTTGGAAATCTTATAAAGGACACCCTGGTCCAGGCAACTCCTCCAGGTAAGTGGCAAGGAAGCAAGAAGGAATACGTCGATTGGGCATACGATAATTCAAAATTGATTTACGATTCAGAGCTTGGTTCTTATAGATTGAAAATAGAAAGAGAAGACGAGCCGGGTGGTTTTGTTACAACTACCGATAAGGAGGGTAGGGTAAGACATCTGTTTGTGAATGTCAATGATGCTGTTACCTGGGCTTTGACTACAGATAACCTTGTTTTCGAAGAGGACATTAAGAAGATCTACTCAAAGGGGACTCTCGTTGGTCCTACTTCGACAGGGTTCAGGGTTAATGATGTCTTATTGGAGACATACAAATCTTCAAATCCTTCAGACCAAATAGATATACTTGAAAATTTCTTACGATCTTCAGATACCGATAGCAAGACTCCATTTAGTGAAGATGCTATATCTGAGATACTAGAAATCCCTACATATGGATCAATGGATGAAGATACAAAGCTGTTATTCTTGAAGAAGGCTGCTTCTTCTTATAAGGATCTCATTAATCAAGATCCATTTATTTCAAATCCAGTAACACGACCCTACTACGAAAAACACGCAGGACTTCTCGCCGAGGAACTCATGGCCAAGTCGGACAGGAAGAGCCGTATTACCAGCGGCGGGCTAGGCCCAATGGATCCCAATGTAGGATATGTTCCGACTGCTGGTAAGCTCCAAGATATTGGAGAACTATGGAATGCTAAAACTCACATACCCGTAGCGCTGGCTAGAGCTAAGGAAGACTTCCTGTCCAGGGAAGTAGAACTCAAATCGCAAGAAGAACTACAGGAACTCCATAAGAAGATGCGGAGTTCTACTGGTAAATTCCGTGCTTCTGATTTCCTTATAGGCAATGCTACCGTTTCTGATATTACGCAACGTGCGATCTTTCGTGAAGTAATGGGAGTGAAGACTAAAAATACAAACATAACTCCCAAGAGAATTGGAATTAGTATTTCCAAGGTAAACAAAACTATATCAGAAAGAAGTAATAGACCTGACTTGCTCAATGTTTATCGTGATCCAAAAGGAAATCCTCTAAATACTCAAGCACCTGTCTACGAACTCAACGGTGGCATGGTTACTAATCCAAAGTTCTATAGTAATGAGGGTATCCTTTCAAGAATGGCAGCGCCTCTTGACGGTACGTCTGGGGAGCCGTGGGTTGAATTGAGAAGTATCTATAAGAATAAAGGATACAAGCAGATCTCAACTCGTGAGCTAATTAAATCAATAAGCCTTCTCTCTCCTGATGAATCAACCAGAGACATTGATTACTTTGATTATGTTCGTGCTGCTGTTGCCGGACAGTTTCTTCAATACGATGCCAATTTGGTTTTTGCTATGGACGATTCTCGTTTCTCTAAGTTCCTCTGGGAGATTATAGGGAAACAGGATATGACAGTCAGGACTGTTGATTGGACTTCTGGTGATTGATTATTCAACAGGACTACTCCAGGCCATGAGCAACATGACTACTGCCGAGTTGAAGTCCTATAGTACCAATGAGTATTCCCATAACCTTGGATCCTATAAGGGCTCCGTGAACTCCTCATGGTTTGGTCGTGCCGCATCTATGGCATGGAATTACAATACGACAAAACTCATAGCGGAGAATGTACTAGGGGAAGACTCAGACTTTTACGGTATTGAAGAATATGGATACAATGCAATCAATGATCCTAATCTTCAGGAAAACAATTGGATCCAATCCTATTATCCTAAGGCATGGGAAGGACTTCTCAGGTCCAAGAGTTCTATCTCCACAGAAAGAACTATAGATAAAATTGTAAACATCCATCCGTTCAACATGAAAATGCAGCAAGGTAGCATCCTTGGGAATCTAATGGCGGCTATTCCTGCTGCCCTCTTTGATCCAGTCAATTTTATTCCTGTGGGTGGTATTGCGTTGAAATCTTTTGGTGTGTCTAGGGCTACTGCTAATACATTAAAAGTAAAAATGGCTACTAATTCCCTAGAGAATCTAGCCTTGACCCTGGCTGTTGAACCATTAATGAGAGGACATGACCTTACCAGAACGGAAGAGGATGCATTCGCCGATGCGGTTGGTTCCTTGTTGCTGGGTGGAATCCTTCCTGGTGCTGGACATCTTGCTGGTAAGGGTATAAGAAAAGCATCTCGTCAAGCACAGCGACAACTCCTTGGTGGGAAAACCTCTGATGAATTCATTGAAGAGCATAATCAACAAATCAGAGATGAGTTGGAGAGAATAACAAATGAGGATCCACAAGCCCAAGCGGTAATGGATCGAATAGATGAAACTGAAGGATTAATATCCAGCCAGCAAGATATAGAAACATCTGTGGGGTATCTCAAGGAGGCACTTGAAGCAGTGCAAGGAGGTGCCTCTGTTATCCTGGGTGCCAGTCCTGATAGTTTCGTAGGCAAGTATCTTACCAAGTTCTTGTTCTTTAATCCCACTCAGAGGTTGCTCTTCAATAAGAGTGAGGGTGTGCAGATAATTGGTAAGACATTACTAAGAACTAATCTCATTGGAAATCAGTTAGGGAGAAGTAGGGTAGCTTTTGAGGAGCTTAAAGAATTTGTTGAGCAACAATGGGAAGCCAAGCAACAAGACCTAAGGGGTGTGGTAGACGAATACCAAGCCAAGGAAGTCCAGGTATCCCTAGATAAGAAGCTGACTGACGATGAGCTTTACGATCTAGCAGGGAAACTTGTCTTGAGTGGCCGGGACACCATAGACGAGGTTGTCAACTGGTATCTTCCTTCAAGAACCTTTGGTGATCCTGATACAGATCCTTTTCGAATTATAAGAAATGATACCACAACCAAATCAGCCATCGAGAAACTCGCTAAAGAACAAAGAAAGATACAGGATTCTATTTATAAAACAGCAGAGATGACTGGGTTCTTTACCAAAGAAGCGGACGATGCTAATGGTTCCCAACTTTCTAATCAAAGAAGTTATCTATCACGATTCATGGATACGAACGCAATAGATCAAGCACAGATGGATACCGGGAATGCTTTTGTTTCTTCTCTAGTGAGAGGGATGACAGAGAGAAGATCACAGAACCTTGCCATGTTCATGCAGATAGAATCCAAGTGGGCGCAAAGGATAAAGAGTGGAGAAGCAGCAAAACTTAGAGCTGAATCAGCAGGTAGATCAACTGAGGGTATCGATGCACAGATAGCTAACGCCAAGGAATATCAGTCTGCCGCACAGGAGAAAGTTGAGCAATTCGAATCTGACGATTGGGAATACCAGAGTGAGGAGATTGCTAAAAACATAGCACAGAACTACTCAGGTAGTATGGATCTTCAGTCGCAAGGGCATACAAGCTCAGGTGGTGCTGCTCAACTAATGCAACGCAAGGTACTGATTGACGACAAGTATCTTGCTCCCTGGAAGCACAACAACATACTCATGGTGAACGAGAGGACAGGTAAGCACTTAATACCGAAGCTGGTTGCCGCTGCTGAAATGCAATCAAGGCAAGACCACTTCGGTCTGTCCAAGAGGATAAGTCAAGCAACAGAAAAGCTAGCAAAACTAAAAGAACGCTTGGCCCATGGTGATATAGATTCACTGGATGATACTGCGAAGAAAGCCCGGAAGAATGAATGGCTTAATACTGTAGATGATATCATTGACATATCTGAAGAGCTTGAAATATCTAATAGGGCATATCTTCTTGGGGGAGAAGATGGGGATTTCAATGTAAGGAATCCCTCTGACCTGGACAATCCAAACTCAAAGTTTGAATCAGTTGAAGATGTAAGGCAGTTCCTTAGGGATACTGTAGAACAAAGGGCTGATTTAAGAGATGAAGTTCTCCATGCAATGGAGACCCTTGATGAAGCTAATCGACAGATTCCCTATATCCAACAGAACTACATAAGGCTTTTTAATAAGCGCCAGAGAATACAGCACGAGTTGCTGACTGGCGATGAGTTAGTATCTGACAATCAATACTATGAAGTCCTTCGTGGTAAAAAGTACGGACCAACAGATAAGGATGGGGTAAGGCTACCTCTTACTGAGTTCAATAAGACCGATACAAAAAAGATAGAATACGATGTAAGGGTTACAAAGAAGGGCGCAACCTATGTCTATATTACACAGGGTCCAATAGTAGGACGGGCCAAGCTGGGTGTAACAAAGAAGGCAAGGGGTGCCCAGGGTGCAACAGTAGATATCCTGGGCGAAAGTGGTGCCAAGGGATTCTATATCCAGATCAACAATAAGTTTCTTTGGATAGACCCTCTCGAATTCAAAACAAAAGAAAAGGCCGCGCTTGATACTAAGTCAACTCAGCGTGGGCTTCCAGCTCATGTAGCATCCAGTATGGGAAAGAAATCAAAGAAGGTTGATGCCGAGATAGAGAAACTAGAAGAAGGTACTGGATTCACGGAGAGGCTTGAACAAGAAGCAGTTGATCGAAGGGCCACTCTCGAAAGAGATCTTGATACAACAAACAAGCTAATCGAACTAGAACTAAAAACAAGAAACACTAGATCTGATGTTATCAAACTAGATAGGAAGATGTGGAAAGCATGGGAGACACTCAATGCGAAACTAGGACAGTTCGATGACCTAACTAAGAAACTTAATCAGGTTGCAAGTGACATAGATATTTCCACAAGAAGCGAAGTCTTCAAAGGTGTCGGCAAGAAACACATAAAGCATATGCCCGAGGGCGGACAGGCTTCAAACTATATAGGATTCAGCGACAACATTAGAACCTTCGAGGCATTCAAGTGGTGGATCAATGGTATACGTCGTAGAGCAACAGGTCCGGATGCTGAAGAGAGACTGCTTGGGATTAATGATCACATTAGTGAATACGAATACGCTGTGTTCCGTGCGGAAAGAGCAAGGCGAGACTCTGCTTACCTCCTTACAGATTCCAGGCATCTGATTAGCTTTTCCAATAGATCAATCAGGGCAGAGGGTGGCAATCATCGAGACATGAAGAAGTCCGGAGAAGATATAGATTTCATTTGGAATCAATTACTCAATAGGAACCAGGGTGATACAGGTGGAAGTCTCGATCAAACAATTAGAGTTCTAAAGAATATGAACTATATGCGTTACATGGGCATGGTAACGATTGCATCCCTGTCTGATTTCGGTAACGCCGTAGGTACTTTGGGATTAAGTAGATACGTACGTACCCTATGGCACTACATAGGAAGACCTGATCGTAAGAACCTTAGTGAGTTCGCTAACCTAAACGCAGCCTTCGAAGTTGCAAGTCTCCAAGGAAGGTCAGCTACTGTAGGAGGTCTTGACCAGGGGGGAGACTTCTATAATCCAGATACAGGTAAGAGTATCCCACAGGCTGGTAGTGGGGGTGCCTATGGGAAAACACTGGACTGGATGGATAGGAATCTAGGTCAGGGTTCTGAAGGCATGAGGGTGTACAACAGAATGAATATGCTCAACAAGTGGAACGCTTTCAACAAGAGAGTTATGACTCTGGGTGTTGAAGACATGATTGCTGAGATAGGAATTAAATTAGGTAAAGGTCAGTCTGTAAGTGAAAGAGATCTTGGTATAACTAGATCGTTTGGTTTCTCTGAGAGTGATCTTATAAAAGCTGGTGCTTACTTTGAACTTTACGGAGACCGTAAGAGTACAATAGTTGGCAGGGATTTCCTTCTTGCAAACTCAGAGAAGTGGACAGATGCCTCCTTCGCTTTTAAATACAGGGCCAAGATTAAGGGCGCTGTCAATAATATAATTGTTACTCCCTCTATTGGTAGTAATCCCAAGTGGACATCACACAAAGGATTGAGTCTTCTCTGGCAGTTTAAATCTTTCTTAGCAGCGTCGTTTGATATGACATTCCTTCCTTGGTTACAACGGGGTGTTCTTTATAAAGATCCCAACCAGATCATGCAGCTGGTTACGACTGCAACTCTTGGATCAATGACTTACGGGATCTATGAAGTACTCAAAGGGAATAATCCTTTCCATGATAAACCAATAAAAGATGACGATGGTAATGTTGTTGATACAGTCCACTGGTCAAGAACTATGATTGCTCAGGGATTGGATCGTGGTGGAATGTTTGCTGGAATGTTTGAACTACAGAATACATTCGAGAGGCCCACTGGTATTGGTTTCCACTCTCTTGTATCTGGCAGCATGGACACGCAGTACCGTGCTAGGCATCCACTAGATCTCTTTGGTGGCCCTACAGTTGGTGCCGTTGATGATTTAATTAAAGCTGCTGCGTGGATTGGTAAGATACCTGAGAGACCGACTAGTGGACCGATTGGTGCTTTGCGTAGACTAGGCCCGGCTCAGAATACAATATGGGCCAAGGTCATTCTTGATGTCGGACCCAGCCTTTTTGATACAGTCACGGGTAAGGGTTCCTATTTTGCTCCAGCTCCAGGGGCACCAAGGGACTACTTCAATCTTCTCCCTGATAGAGATCATGCATTTAAGACAATACAAAAACGGTTGGCTGGAGAATGACAATGGAAATACCTGTAGTTGAAAGTGGACTGGCCTCTGCTGCATTAGCGCTCTTGATTCTTCGTGAGGTTTTTGCTTTCATGAAGGACAGGAAGGGCAACGGAAACGGGTTGAAGTACACGGAGATCCAGAAATGGCACGAGGTAGAGAAGAGCTTAACAGTACTTACTGAAACTATAAGCAAACTTTCCCATGCGATTAGTACGCAAACACAAACACTCAACGCTGTTCTGTACAAGATACAACACGACGTTGAGGAAACTAGAAGACAGATAAAAGATGCTGTCCAAGATTGTAGGTTAAAATGAGATTCTCCTTGCTGATTGTTTCCCTTCTGTTTCTTTCCGGCTGTGCTTTTTGGGAGGGCTTTGAAAGGGTAGTGACTGGTAATGATCCGGAAGTCCTTGAAAGTATTGGCGAGACAACCGGAAGCGTAGTAGTAGACTCTGTTAACTTTCTTCCTTCACCTTGGAGGGAGATCGTTGTTGGTCTTATTTCAGGTTTGACTGGCTGGACAGCAGCCAAGAAAAATGAAGAGGATAAATAGAATGCCTAAGATATTTCTAGACTTTTTCAATAGCCGTAAGGCTCAGGCTTTGTTGGTTCTAATAGTAGTAGTACTCCTTGGTGCTGAGGCAGGTCTTAGCGCCTCCACCATAGAGCTTACAGCAGAAGGTATCTGTGCTTTCATCATAGGCCGTGCGATACACGACCATGGGCTGGCCAAGTAATGAAAGATAATTTGTTACGGTGGTCCTTCTGTGTTTTCTTCATGCTTCTTTTTGGTGGGTGTGAAGTCAATCGGGAGGTGGTAGTTGATCCTTACAACAAGCTACCAACACTGAAGCGAGTTGTAGTTGAGGGTCCAGGTGGAGATATGGTAGGAGTCGAGGTCGAGATCGTTCGCCGACTTGACCCGCTCCTACCCGAACCTTGGAATACAATCATATCAATAGTTCTTGGTGCCTTAGTCTATGCGATCCTTGTTAGATCCTTCTGGACTAAGACCGAGGAACCTAAATAACTATGTTGGGATTATCAACTGGGAAGGGGTCTTCTTCATTGTGGTATCCAAGAAGATCCCTTACCCAATTGACCATTTCCCCACTGTCTATCTGAGATCGAACTACCCTTACAACCTTCCAGCCTAGCACTAGAGCTGTATTGTATTTCTCACAGTCCTTGGTGTATCCCTTGCCAGAGGTGTGGCCTCCAGCAGATCCCTTCCAGATACCACCCTCGACTTCGATTGCTACTTTCTTTTCAATGAAAGCGAAATCAAATCTCCACATCCTCTTGCAGAACCGATGCTCCTCCACGAACCCTGTTATCCCGTTCTCCACTAGAACAAGTGCAGCCTTGCGCTCCAGCTTGCTCCTCTTCCAGGAGTAAGACTTCTTCTGTCGTGATGATTTTCCACTGCCCTTCTTCATGGAAGACATCTAGTTCCACTTCCCCTCTAAATACTTGAAAGTCTTGGCCGGGCTTTAGCGTATACTTTCTTCTACTTCCTGGTGTCCTTGTCTGATTCTTCATCTTGCGTCTTCAATTCCTGGGCCTTGATCACAATCTGCATTTTAAGAATCTCGTTTGCTGTGTTCTGTCTGTGACATTCCCATGGAGAGGAAGGGTTTTTTATATTCGACCATTCCATTATGGTCCCCTGTTCCTTTTTTGTTGTCGGGCATCCACTTGAGAACCAGAAGTTAACTCTCTCCTGTGCTTCGTTTAGATCGTTCACCCATTTTCTAGCTGTTGCGTTCTTGGCGACAGCGCTTTTGATGTTGAGTGGGCTTGTACTTTCTGTATCTTCGAGTAGTCCGTGAAGCACCCAGTCTACTCGACTTATATTAAGTGATCCATCTTCGTCGTCGTACTGGAATATCCATTCGTTATCAATGTCTTCTGTCATGTACCAAGTATTATTAAATACATCTGATTTGTTTTTTATATATACTATTCCCCCTGTCTCTATCCCTACCTCAGAATTACCGTTCTCAAATCTATGGGTTCCTACTACCTGATTCTCTAACAACTCATTCTCCTTCAGTCTTCTTTTCCGGTCTGAATTCCCCTACCATTACTTCTCTAAAGTAGTCAACGCCTCCGTCCAATGGAACTCTGATAAGCAACTCCAGTGTTGCACCTTCTAGCATTAGCTCTTGATCGAATGGCAAGAAGCCTTCTTCTATTGAGTCCCAGAATTCCTCTACCTGATCTACCTTGTACCCTTGTTCTTTTATCCTCCGGATCAGTAGCATCTTCCTTGCCCCTGTGATCCGGTTCCATTTACTGAGGCCAAGGTTATCTGATAGCTTGTTGTATCTTTTCTTATGGTCGTCCCAGATACTCTTCTCCTCCTCGACAACTGCCTTGGTCTCAAGTTCTATCTTGGGACTGGAAGCTGAGAGGGATTCCCTCAGGCCATTCTTTCCTATGGTCTTCTTCTCTTCCTTGTTGTATCCGAACTCAGCATTGTCGCTGCCTTGGATAATCTCCTTGGTCTCGGTAGACATGGGCGCTCTCTTCAAAGCACGACGAATGACTACCTTCTTGGCCATTTCTCCCCAGTGGTCACGCCATGCTGGTGAGTTGGCTGAGCGGCTCCCTGAGCGGATCTGATCGATCTCCGCAACAGACATGAGTTCTGAGTAGGATACCCCAGTTGAAGGGATCACAATGGCATACACGCCCACTACTGGGCCTCGTGTGGCATTGGTTCCGAAGGGGTCATACTCGTGTGTGAAATCCTCATGGGTTGCTGTGTACGAATCGTTCTCTCTGACGATCCCTGTCCTGATTGCCTTCATTCCAGATCTGTAGGCTAGGTCTATGTAACCCTGATAGCCAATGGCTAACTGTGCGTCTTTCCCATACGGGACAAGGTAAGCAGATCCTAGCACTCCGATATCTAGACCCAGTGTGCTTGCCTGAACACAGGCTTTAGCAATGGAAGAGATCGAACAGTTCTTCAGACCGTCATTCATTTTGATCTGCATAATAATATTACGTAGGAATCTCTCCTTGTGGATATTACTTGGTAGTAAACCAAACAACTCATCCCTTTTAGATTCCAACCAGGATTCAATAGTGACCGGGGCATTCGTTCCAGACATTTCTAGTCCTTTCTTGGCAGCCATTTGATCTGCCTATATGACTTCTCGCCTACTGAGTAGGGCTTCCTAATGTATTCGTAGTAAGTGAGAGTTCCCAAGCTACTCTTACCTTCTTCTGCATCATCTAATTCTGATAGTACAAGAGATCTAAGTATGGCTTCACGCTTGCGAGCATCTGCAAGTTCTTGTTTTGAAGTGATCCATGATTGAACATTTATATCCTTTAGTTCTTTACTCTTATTAGGGGTACGTACAATGTTTTTCAGAGTCTCTATATTAGGGTGAGTTTCTTCCGGTGCAACTCCTTCCATCACATTCTTCTGCCAGAACTTTCCTACCCTGCTAACAATCTCTTCTATCTCCTCTTCGTAATCCTTTGGGTCAATGACAAAGACCTTGAGTTGAAAACCCCTGTCACCTATTAACACAGCGACGTGTACCATGTGGATATCAGCTACTATGGCTTGCCACAAACACTGCACGAGAACGTAGTCAGGAACCTCGTCAGTGCCTTCCGTTCCCCAGTACTTGGACAGACCCGTCGTCTTTGCTTCGATCACCTGACGACCGTGTGGCTCTGCTATGAACATGAAGTCTAGGTTGGCATGGGCTGCTATCTCCAACCCTTCAGAAGAAACAATAGTTTTTGTTCGACGGACATTGACACTGGACCAAGTGAACTCTTCCTTCTTCACCCTCTTGATAGCCCAGTCAATGACAGCAGGTTCCAGCATATGCCCTGCCTCTATCGCTGTGTTGTCTATCTGTTTCATCTTCTGTGTCTTCTCAATAAAAACATCAGCAGCAGATTTGAAAGGAGATATTCCTAAGATAGCTGGGACATCAGAGCCACCTACTGACTGCTGTCGGGCAGTCATTTGCTTATCGGTAAGCGCCATTAGTCCTCCAACCTGTGAATATTATTTTCAATATAACGAACAGGGTCAGAGAGATCTTCACTGTTCCATTCCTCAATGGAGAACAGCAGATCATCCAGCGTCAAACCAAACCCATCAGCAATCTTCTTTAAGGTTTTAGTACTCGGTGTTGTCTTCATGTCCAGCCAGTTCTTTAACGTGGCCCTGCATACATTAATCTCTATAAGATAATCAGCAGCAGATTTGTCGAGCTTGTTTAAGTTTCTATAAAAAGGATGAAGCTGTCGGTGTACTAACCTAGCAAGCATTTGCTTTGATGTCTCACCATCCTTAGCCACTACTCTTAGTGTCTTCTTGCTACCTGTTGCAACTTTCTCCATGCCATACTCCAAACACTTGACATACAACTCAGCAGGATTTACCCCTAAAACCTGTGCTATTTTGTATACGGTTAATGGTTGTGGGTTATTATGTAAGGTCTCAATAAGGTGGATAGTCATCCATGACAGACCCGTTTCAGCAGATAAATGACGCAATGAATACTTTTTATATAATCTAATTAACCTAATAGGATGAAAAGCAGAGCGAACCACACAAGCTAGGTCGCTAAATGTGATCCGCTCCCTGCCCATCAGTGCTTGCCGCAAGAGATTGACACCCTCTGACATTCAGAGAAGTAGTCACCAACACTAATGATTTGTAAATAGATAACACACCTCAAGCCATTTGTCTACCCTTAGTGGTAGTGCATTGTGAGAATTACTAGCTTCCTGGTGAAGATCTTTGAGCAACCTTCAATTGAAATACAAGATCATCTGAATTCTTTACCCATATTTTATGAGCCTTGTGACCTTCCTCTGCTTTCTTTGCATTGGATTTTTTATTAAGTTCCTTGAGGAGTTTCTTCTTGGTTGAAAAGTATTCAATACTATGATCACGTTCGTATATCAATTTCCATACTGTCATTTACGCTGGTCCTTCCGGATCTGTTTGATTCATGATAGAGTATAACGCATCCTTTATTATTATCTCTGAATAACGCTGTATGGATTCTATTGAATCTATTTCATCTTTCAATTTATCTATTTGTTTCTTTAGATTCGCAACACTATTCCTTCTGTACTTCTCTGACTTCTGTATCTCTTCAAAGATAGAGTATGCTTCCTTATATAGAACCTCGTTCGGTGTGTATTCCATTACTCTTCTCCTGTCATTTGAATTGAGAGTGGGCCTTCGCCACCTCTGTCTACTGGTACGCCATGACCTCCTCGTTCTTCCCAAGGTATCTCTTCAGTTTTAATTGTATCTGGATGATGAACTTCAACTATCGAGATAGGATGTTTTATTAACCTATGATACTTTGGTGACATACCTTCTTCTTCTTCTTCCCATTTAACTGCTGCATCAAATGAATGAAATGGACCTATGAAATCATGACCTTCTGTTAGATTACCTGCTATAAGTATGTACATTACTCTTCCTTCTCCTCGCTTTTTTCAATCGACAACATTAAAGAAGCTCCGAGGGGTAGTACTTGTTCGAACTCGTTGCCTTCAGTGTCTTGGTATTTAAGTAGAATTTTGCTCCCTTCCTTCACTGATTGGAACTCAACCTTAGCAGGTTTCTCTTCCAACACTTCTTCTTCTGTATTTTCTGTGCCTAGTTCTTCAACGTATCTGTACTTCTTAACAACTTTTATGAAGTCTGGATGCCAATAATAAGCGAACCCATCGTCAACTGGCAGGAGACTTGTAGGAATATCTTCCTTCTTCAGCCTTCCAACAAGGTAGTGAAAAGTATTTCTTTTTAATCCCCATTTGTCTGTGAAATCTCCAGTGATCAAATATCCACTTGGGGGATGACTTAAAGTACATTTCCTTTTTGATAAGTGGAATTTTTTATCGTTGTTTACGCCACCACTACGTGATCGTCCGCCGCGACGACTGCGACCAGAACCGCCACTAATTTTCTTTTTTAGAAAATCAATTTTGTAATCCTGCATAGCAACTTCTACGATAGCGTCTTTGGGGTAGAGCCTGCTTCCATTTGAGTTTGCATACTCTTCAAGTGGCATTGCATTTTCAGGTAGAAGTTTTTCTTTTACGGCCTTAATTAGTCTTCCATACTTAATATTTAGCAGGGTACAAACTTGTTTGTGAGGGATATATGTTAATCCTCGGATCTTTTGTTCTCCTACTTTATTTGTTCTTCTGATTTTCAATTGTGCCATTGCTCTTCCTTTCTACTCTTCTGAGTATGTTCCATGATACGGGTTCTGTTCCTCTGGTTCTGGTCCTACTCCCCATGCTGCGCTCTCGTCGTATGGGTATCCCGCGAACTCTCCTCTCTTTAATTCTTTCTCTGCTTTGATTCTTATCCTCTCTTCCTTGGTTGGTTCTTCTTCTTTTGTTCCCATGATTTTAAACTTTTCTATTTTGAAATGCCTTGAAGCTGTACCTAAAATATCCATTACCCAATTGAATGGTTCACCTAATCCTTCTGGATCCATCCCCTCTCTATCTAAGTACTCGATCACCATCTTATGTGTCTTTAGAAAATCTAACTTCCACCTGTCTAAGTTCCCATTCTTGTCCATGTTCCCCCTTAAAAAATAGGTCAGCCCTTGCAGCATAAGGTGGGGACTGCAAGTGACTGACCTGAGCGGAATGAAATGCTAATCCTTCGAGGGGTAAATCTTTACTGGCCCTCTGTAATCTACAACGTGGAAATTCATATCGCTTATCGATAGATCTCCTTCTGAAAATTCAACAAGCCAATCGAATGGGTTGTCTACCATTTCCTTGAGTACATTATAAACCATCTTCTGTGTTTTTATTATGTCCTTCTTTAATGATTGTAAGGGTAAGCTCTTATGCATTATCCTGTTACTGAAATCACAGCGCCACTCATTATTCCACGGGTCACTTGATATAGAATCCAATGCATCCTGAAGAGCAAAGAAAGAATCAGACATACAATTCTTTACTACCTCTTTGGAATCCTCTTGGATCATCCACTTATCATTGACCTCCATTAGATTCTGAGCGGATCTCTTTAACATACTTATCAGTAGCTCGTGATCACTGGTACCCAGGCTATCTTCTTCAAGATCCTTGGCTAAGTTGTAAAGCTCATCAGACTTCTGTTGTCTGTAGCTCTTGATCTCATGCCTCTGATTCATTGAACCTCCTCTCTTCTTCATAGTCTTTCTCTCCTATAAAACTTTGATCAACCACATATTCTTTATCAACTTCAAGAGTCATCCTGAAGCACTTGCCACACTGATAACCTTTACCTTGGCTTATATCTAACGCCGTACTGAATAAGGTAAAGAGATTTCCTAACTGACTAGCTTCCTTACCACACGTCCGGCACTTTGGTGTTCCCGTTTGCTCTTTCATTATTCTCTCCTTCTTCTTTGTTTATTATTATTATTCTTTTCAATACTTCTGCTATGAAATTTACCTGTGCATTTGTCAGTTCTACGGCAGCTTTTGCATATGCTTCTTGCATTTCTTCCTGTTGTTCCTCGTTCATCTTCTCCCCTTGTTTAGTCTTGATCCATGCTTATCAAAAGCCTTATTGATTATACTTCTCATCTTGTCTACCGGGTCGTCTTCCTTTTTCAACTCCTTTACTGCGTGATCTTTCTCTATTAATGATATCGCTTTCTTTGACTGAGCATCTGCAATCGGAATGATCTTCTTGTTCTCCTTGAATACAGACAGCCAACCCTTGAAGTACGCTATCGATTGATCATTATGTTCAGGTGCTTTGATACCTAGCTTTGCC
>TARA_R110002110_G_scaffold63319_1_pt1 | contig 22904 bp, 23 predicted proteins | sample TARA_R110002110 | Tara Oceans TARA_R110002110 (sample SAMEA4397330) | marine metagenome | biome: Polar Biome; feature: [SRF] surface water layer (ENVO:00010504); material: water (ENVO:00002006), including particulate matter (ENVO:01000060) such as... | depth 5 m
GCAGCATCGCGCCGGACCTCAATCAGGCCCAGCCGATCCCGGTAATGCACCAGGGCTTCCTCGATATCCAGGACACGGATCTGCACGTGACCGGGACGCATTACACCTTTCTTCATTGGTACCCCCACTTGAGGCCAGTTATATTATTTCTATCGATAAAAAGGTTTACGTACGATAAACACTGTTTTATCGTTAATCAATACTTTATCGTGGATACCGTTTATATCGATAAATTATAAAAAATCGATTAGATAGGCATGTATCGCGATAATGCCCATCCACATAGAGATCCCGGATATGCATTACGGGTAGCTCTTGGTACATTACTCTCGAAGGTTTCTGGAGACCGAGCTGGACACGATGGAAGCAAAGACACTGACTCATCTGGCTTACGAGCGCCTGCGGGAAGATATCGTCCACGGTGTGTTGCGCCCGGGGGAGAAGCTGAGGATAGAGCACCTCAAGAAGAGCTACAGCGTTGGGGCAACGCCTTTGCGGGAAGCCTTGTACCAGCTCAGCGCCGATGGCTTTGTGCAGGTTCAGGGGCACCGCGGGTTTCGCGTGGCGGACATGTCTTCCGGCGAACTCAAGGATCTCACCGATTTGCGCGTTGTCCTTGAGGGCATGGCGTTGACCCAAAGCCTCGAAAGCAGTGACGACGACTGGGAGTCACGTGTGGTCGCGGCATTTCACCACCTGACCAAGGCGGAAAGCTATGCTGACCCCGACATTCAGGAGTGGGAGCGCCGCAACCGCGAATTTCACTTGGCGCTGGTATCCTGTTGCGATTCACCCTGGCTGATGCGCTTTCACGAGATTCTGTACGATCAGCACAAGCGCTATCGGAACGTCGCCCGCATAGAAAGAGGCAAGAGGCGCGACGTACATGCGGAGCACACAGCCATATTTGATGCGGCATTGAGGCGGGACATCGACGCGTTGTGCAGAGCCAACGAGCAGCACATACGCCGCACCGCGGAAATTACCGGCGAGGTGCTGGCTGAGCACGCTGCCGGGTGACCCTGGCAATCAGGAACTTGACGTCAGCACTGCTTTTCAACGCCGGCCTTGCGGCCCGGAACTGTAGTCAAAAAATATGGAGTCGGGTACCGGGCCGATGATGGTAGCGGTAGAAGGCTCGATGGTGAGAGGCCACACCAGCCCCTGAGGGACGAAGGATCCGCTTCCAGCTTACTCACCGGGCTTCCGCTGGTGTCGAAAACCAAAGCAGCTCCATAGCACAGAGTTATCAGGCTTTTTTATTGCACCGCTCAAAGCGTATAACGCCAGCCGCTATCTACGATTTACCGCCAGATACCTCGGGAATACCGCAACAGCCGCTTCCAGCGGCGGATTTGCGCCGGACAAGCCCTGCCCTCTATAGTGGGGACGTATTCACTGCGGAGAGCCAGCATGGCAAAAAGTGTGACGCAGGAGCGCATCAAGCGCCTTGAGCAACACCTCAAGCAGGAAAACCCGGTCCTCGCCGGCTGCGTCCAGAGCTTCCAGAAACTGGACCGGATCGCCCGCAAACTGGGCCTGATGGACCCCGACGACTCCTATGCCACCCAGGTATCCTGGTGGCCGGTCATCTCGGTACTGGGCACCTATTCCGCCGGCAAGTCCACCTTCATGAACCAGTATGTGGGGCAGCAACTGCAGCGCACCGGCAATCAGGCAGTGGACGACAAGTTTACCGTGATCTGCTTCGGCGCCGGCACCGAATCGACCTCGCTGCCGGGGCTGGCGCTGGACAGCGACCCGCGTTTTCCGTTCTACCAGATCAGTCGCGACATTGAGGACGTGGCCGAGGGCGAAGGTCGCCGGGTGGATTCCTACCTGCAGCTGAAGACGGTGCCGGCGGAAGCGCTGCGCGGCAAGATATTCATCGACTCGCCGGGCTTTGACGCCGACCTGCAGCGCAACTCGACCCTGCTGATTACCGACCACATAATCGATCTTTCCGACCTGGTACTGGTGTTTTTCGATGCCCGCCACCCCGAGCCCGGCGCCATGGCCGACACTCTCAAGCATCTTGTGGGCAATACCGTACAGCGCCCGGATTCCACCAAGTTCCTCTACATTCTCAACCAGATCGACAACACCGCCCGGGAGGACAACCCCGAGGAAGTGGTCGCGGCATGGCAGCGAGCCCTGGCCCAGCAGGGCCTGACCGCGGGTCGCTTCTATCGCATCTATGCGCGCGATGTGACGCTGCAGGTCGACGACCCGCAGGTCAGGGAGCGCCTGGAGCGCAAGCGCGACGAGGACCTGGACGATATCGAAGCGCGCATCCGCCAGGTCGAAGTGGAGCGTGCCTACCGGGTCGTGGGCGTGCTGGAGAAAACCGCCAGGCATATCCGCGATGTGTTGGTGCCGCGACTGGCGGAGGCCCGCCGCAGCTGGCGCAGCCGCACCCTGTGGCTCAGCGGCTCGGTATTCGCGCTGCTGGCCGGTCTGCTGTTGTGGTGGAGTTGGCAGGGGGGCCACTGGGAGGGCTTCTACCTGATGCCCTTTGCCCGGCTGGAGGTCGAATTCCAGATTGCGGTGCTGGTCGTGGCCGCGGTGCTGATTCTGGCTCTGCACGGCAAGTTGCGGGAACTCGCGGGCCGTAGCGTACTGCGCCGCCTGCAGCGCAGCAGTGATGAGCCGGCCCGGGACCGCAAGGCCACGGAGCGGGCGTTCGGCTGGAACGTCAGGGCCTGGTGGGCTTCCCTGGCCAGCACTTCGCCGCGTGGCTGGGGACCGCTGCAGCGGCGCAAACTGGAAAAGGTACTGGCGGAAGCCGACGAATTCGTGCAGTCGCTCAACGACCAGTACGCGAGCCCGTCGGGTTCATCTGATACGTAACCGCGTTGACTGGACCGCAACACCGGGACCTCGCATTCAAACAAAGCCCAAGTACCATGTATTTATACTGGACCGCGCAGGAGTGGTGCCGGGCATCGCTAGTGGTGGCATTTACGGGGACAGCCACGCTACATTCGGAATATTAATAACGCTAATTTAAATTCCAGGAGATCTGCACCATGCGCCACTTTTCGTCCCTGTCCCTGTTAGCCTCGGCCGTTGCACTCACGGTCAGCGGCACTGTTGTCGCCCAGGAGACCCAGCGCAACGCCGCCCTGGAGGAAATCATTGTCACCGCGCAAAAGCGCGAGCAGAACCTGCAGAGCGTGCCGATTGCGGTTACCGCGTTGAATGCCCAGACCCTCAACATGTTCCGGGTAACCAATACCGAGGACCTGAGCAACCTGGCCCCCAACCTGAACGTCCAGAACCAGGGCCGGGGAACGGTGCCACAGATCAACATCCGCGGCGTATCGTCCGGCGTATCCGCTGCTGAGGTCGACCCCAAGATCGCAACCTACCTCGATGGCGTTTACATCGGGCGCACCATCGGCTCAATTTTCGACATGGCGGACATCGAACGTGTGGAAGTACTGCGCGGCCCCCAGGGTACGCTGTTCGGACGCAACGCCACCGGCGGGGCGATCAGCATCACCACGGCAGCACCTACCGGCGAGTTCGGGCTTTCTCAGGATATATCCGTGGGTAATTTCAATGCCCAGCGCTTCCGCACGATTATGAATCTGCCCTCTGTTGGCCCGCTGAGTGTGAAACTCAGCTATCTCTATGACAAGAACGACGGCTACTCCGATAATCTGATTGCGGGCCGTACGCTGGATCTGCGTCTGCGCAATCCGGACATGGGTATACTCACCTATGCGGAGAATCTGGGCAGCAAGAATGTCGAGGCGTTCATGCTGGCGACAAGACTCGATTTCGATGCGCTTACGGTTGATTACCGCTTCGACTATACCGACAGCCTGACAGTGGGTGCGCCGGTGCAGCAGGTGGGCATCATCGGCGCCACGGCACCACTCGTAGGCGCGATCAACCAGTTCCAGCCCCTGTATGGCGGCATTACCAACCTGAGCACCACGCCGCTGGAGGATGTTGCGGCCGCGACCAGTGCAGAGCCGCTGCTCATCCAGGGACACAACATTACCCTGAACTGGGAGATCAATGACAACCTGAGCCTGAAGAGCATCACCGCCTATCGGGAGATGAACCAGCGCCCGGCAGTCTACGACCTGGGTGCCACCGGCGGCTGGGTATTCTCGGCGGCGCAACTGGGTGCCTTGCTGCAGGGCGACATCGGCGGAATCCTGGCCAATCCTCCCGGTCCCAACGACTCCTTTTTTACCCTGCTCACCGCCCGGGCGCTGGAGCAGGAACAGTTCAGTGAAGAACTGCAGCTGACCTGGACCACTGACCGCTATACCGTCGTTGGCGGCCTGTTTTACTTTCAGGAAGAGGCGCAAGCGCGCAACGTCCTGGGCGTGTTGCAGCCCGTAGCCAACGGGGTAGTAATCCCCACGCCCCTGGATGCCGTTTTCGGTAGCGGGGTCAATTCAACCGATACGGATAACAGCTCCTGGGCGGTCTTTGCCGAAGGCACCTTCCATGCCACAGAAAAGCTGGAGGTCACCCTCGGTGTACGCCGCACCGAAGATGATCGTGAAATCGATCTCGTCGATATCAGTGCTACTTCTGGCGGCGGCAATCTGGCGGAAGGTCTGTACAACCTGAGTTACGGCGAGACCAACTACAACGTTGTCCTCAGCTACAACTGGGCGAGTGACGTGATGTCCTATGCAAAGGTCAGCACCGGATTTGTCGCCGGGGGCATCCTGAATGGCATCTCCTATGAGCCGGAGTCCATCACCAACTATGAGCTGGGCCTCAAGTCGCAGTTTCTGGATAACCGCTTGCGTCTGAACGCGGCGGTGTTCTTCATGGATTACGAGGACCTGCAGGTCCAGCTGTTCAAGGACGGCAAGCAGAGCTTTGAAAACGCCGGCCAGGTGGAAATTACCGGCCTGGAAATCGAGATGGACGCGATCCTCGGCGATGGCCTGACCCTGAGCACTACGCTGGGCACCTACGATTACGAGTACAAGGAATATATTCGCAACGGCGTGGATGTCGCTGATGAGGTGCGCCCGATCAGGGCACCGGATTTCAACGCCAGAATCTCCCTGCAATACGACTTCGGCCAGCAGATGCTGGGTGGCGCCCCATTCATGCGCCTGGACAGCCGCTACCTGGCAGATGGCGAGAATACGGCGTTTGCCAGCGGCTTCCCCGAGGCTGACCGCCTGTCCCAACGCGATGCCTACTGGCTGCTCAATGCGCGCGCCGGCGTGATGGAGATTCCCATGGGCTCTGCCGTGAGCAGTGTGTCCTTCTGGGTCAAGAACCTTCTCGACGAGGACGAGATCAACGTCTTCGGCAATGAAGTCATCAATATGACCGCGCAGTACAGTGTGCCGCGCAGCTATGGCGTCGACTTCAACATCACGTTCTGAACCGGCACGACCCCGGCCAGCGCTGCCAGGCAGTGCTGACCGGAGTGAGGGAATCCTGTTGCCGTGCTGTTTTCAGGCGGCGTCGAAGTACTCGCCCAGTGACCACATGGTGTCTTCGAAATCCGGGCTGTGATGCACGCCCAGCTCCTCGCGTACCGCTTCGATGGTCCAGTCGAACATTTCCTCGTAGCGGGGCATGAACAGCGGGACCCGCAATTGCTCGCCAATCCGGTTGCCTTCCCCGAGCGCCTTGTAGAGTGGCGGCAGCAGGTGCGGGTAATGACAGCCAAAGCGCGCAATGCCGGTTGACACCAACAGATTGGATACCACCGATATGTGCTCCCCGAGCTCCTGTCCCAGGTGTTTCAGAAGGTTGGTGGTACGCGCTGCAATCAGTGCGAACTCGCCCAGGGGGTCGTAGCGGTAGCCCACCACGAGGTGTTCGATATCGTGGGTCTGGCTGTGCCGGCGATGGAAGTAGTCGTAGTCGCTGACCGTGCTTTCAAAAGGCAGGAAGTCCGCCTGCAGGCCCTGTTCGGCCAGCATCTTCTGGTACTCGCGCCCCAACGTGCCTTCGGGCAGCTCTGCCAGGGCATCCAGATCATGGGGCGTCAGGAAGCGCGCTTCGAACCAGGCGTCCAGCTGCGGGTCGCGGGCGCGTGCTTCGCCAAACAGTCGATTGATTTCGTCCGCATCATCGAGCTCACGGAAGATATCGATAATCTCCATGGGGCCGCCGTAATGGTCCATGTCCGGGCCGTTGCGGCGCAGTGACTCGACGGCGACCCAGTGCCGCAGGCGCGGGTGGTTGAGGTATTTGGAAGTGCTGCTGAGCATCGTTGTCGTGCCCAGCCGGCGCGGGTCCAGCAGGCGCTGCCCGGCCGTGTAACTCGGTACATCCGTCATGGTGCATTCCTCTCAAGCAGGGAGCATTGTTATGACTTGCTGCATCCATTAAGACGCCCGCGCCGACCGGAGGGAATGGAGAATCGGCTGGCTGCCTTGCACAATTGCCCACCGGCTGGTCCCGGCCAGGGTAAACGCGGAGCGTGGTTCATGTCGTCGTACCGTTGCGGACCTGGGTGGGCGACCAGCCGGTGAGCTGTTTAAAGCGTCGGGAAAAGAACATCGGGTCTTCGTAGCCGACCTCGCTGGCAATGATCTTGATGGGCTTGTCGGTATCTCTAAGAAGCTCCCGCGCCCGCTGCATGCGCAGCTGGTCCCGCCAGCGCATGAGATTTTCACCCATCTGGCTCTTGAAGAGCGCGTGCAGCGTCGAGGGAGCGGCATTGGCTACGGCCGCCACCTGCTCCACGGTGGTCTTCTCACGGTAATGAGCCAAAAGGTAATCCCGTGCTGCCGCCACCCGCCGGTCCAGTTGCTCCCGATCTCCGGGGGGGCGCAGTTCGTCGCACAGCAGCAGTACCTGCTCCAGCAGATTGAGGTGCAGCGCCAGCGCGTTGCGGGCGCGCGAGTGAGCGATATCAATGATACGACCCATAGCCTCCGTCAGGTAGCCGGCGATGCGCGGGGAGTCGACCGCAAGCGCCTGCAGCCCGTATTCGCCCTGGGTTGCCTGCAGTAGCGGCTGCCAGCTTTCCCTGGGGAAAAACGCATGGCTGAACATGCTGCATGCGCCGCCCGTCGGACTGCGACACAGTTCCACGGTGGATTCTGGAGGCAGCACCAGCACCGCGGGGCCGCCGGCACCGAGGGTGACATCAGCTGTGGCGCTGCGCACCAGGCAATGCCCCGACTCGACGAAAAGTAGAATCCAGGAGCCCGGCGGGGCGGAAATCGGACGGGGGTAGTCCGGCCCGGACTCGGGGAATAGCTCGACATGCGCACTCAGGGCCTGGTGGCTGTTGAGGAAGCGCTGGTAGAGAAAAGTCCAGACCCGATTCTGGAATTGCATTGCCAACTCAGGCATTGCCTGCCAATCCAGGGCGCCCGCGTTCAACCCAAGTTCCGCCAGGACCTCTTCCAGCAGGACCCGGCGCTCTCGCAGGCTCAGGCTGTCCAGGTTCATGATCGCACTGTGCGACAGGGAAAGGGTGTCACCGAGCTGGTCCACGAACTGATTGCTTTCTTCCACGAAGGCAGTCTCGGTGTCCTCCGACTGCAGTGCCGCCACCAATGCCTCGGTCAGCGAAATCAGGGTGGCGCGAAGCGGGGTATCGACGGTATTCATGCCGACCAACGCGCCGTGCAAATGGCAGCCGCCACATTGCTGGCGTAGGCGGTAATCACTGGTGCTCGCTGCATCGAACTGCTCCATTTGCTCCCGGCCGCTGGCGACAGTCCGTGCCAGGCATTGGCGGGAGAACTGGCGGCGATACTCCATGCTTTCTGGTCGATCCGACATGGTGCGGTCCGGACTCCGGGCCTAGAGTACCGATTGTCGCGAGGAGAATCGAACATGTATGACCTGATTATAAAGAATGCCCGTATCGTCGACGGTACGGGCGAGCCATCATTTTACGGTGCCATTGCCGTCAGCGAGGGACGCATTGCGGCCCTGGGAACACGCCTGGACGGCGATGCACGCCGGGTGATCGACGCCGGCGGCCTGGTGCTGGCGCCGGGGTTCATCGACTCCCACACCCACTTCGACGCCCAGATCACCTGGGACGGGCTGGCGACGCCCTCCCTGGAACACGGTGTAACCACGGTGATCAACGGCAACTGCTCATTGACCATGGCACCAGTGCGGGCCCGGCACCGCGACTTCGTCGGCGCGGTGTTCCGCCAGATAGAGGAGATGCCGACGGCGGCCTTCGACGCCGGGGTGCGCTGGAACTGGGAGACCTTCGCCGAGTACCTGGCGGCGTTTCGCGACAACCTGGGTATCAACGTCGCAACCCTGGCGGGCCACAGCATGCTGCGACTGTGGGTTATGGGTGACGCCGCGCGGGAGCGCTGCGCCACCGGCGATGAGGTCCAGCAGATGCAGGCACTGTTGCGGGAGTGCCTGGACGCAGGCGCCCTGGGCCTTTCTACCAGCTGGGTGGACATCGACCACGAACACCGGCCAGTGCCCTGCCGTCTCGCGGCGCCAGAGGAACTCGACGCCCTGTGTGCGGTGCTGGGGGAATACGGCGCGGTGATGCAGGTGGTGCCGGAATTCTGGGATCCGGACCTGCTTTGTGTGCGCATTGATATCCTCGGGGAATTGTCCCGCCGTCACGGCATCACCGTGACTTTCTCGCCGCTGTTCGATTCCAACGCCACACCGGAGATCGTGGGGCGAGCCCTGGAGCGGGTGCGTTTGCAGAGCCTGCACGGCGCCCGCGTCGTGCCGCAGATGCAGACCCGGCCGATCGACGTGACCTTTGAGTTCGATGTGCCGACCTCGGTCTTCAGCACACGCCCCACCTGGTGGGCCACCATTCTCAAGCCCCACGAAGAAACGTTGCGGGATTTCCAGAATCCCGAGATACGCAGGCAGCTGGTCGACGAGGCCTACAATGCCATGCATCCCATTGCCATCGAAGTGCACTTCCCGGAGTTCATCGTCAACCGTTGCCACCTGCCACACAACAAACCGCTGGAAGGCCGCCGCCTGCGCGAGATTGCCGCCGAGCGGGGCTGCGACCCGGTGGAACTGATGCTCGACCTCGCGATCGAGGAAAACCTCAAGACCAGTTTCACGGCTCTGGAGGTAGGGCACAACAACCTGGAGCGCATCTGCGGGCCAATCGCTGATCCGCTGGTGCAAATCGGCTCCGGGGACGGTGGCGCCCACGTAACGCGGTTTGCCACCTATGGCGACACCGGTTACCTGTTCAGCCGCTTTGTGCGCGATGCCGGCGCTCTCACCCTGGAACAGGCGGTGCACAAGCTCACCGGCCAGGTGGCGCGGAACTGGGGCCTGGTCGAACGCGGCCGCATCCGTCCCGGCCTGGCGGCAGACCTCGTGCTGTTCGACCCAGACACCATTGACCGCGGTCCGGAAATCACAGTGGAAGACCTGCCCGCCGAGGGCTATCGGTTTTTGCGGCGGGCCCGGGGGGTGTCGCAAGTCTTTGTCAACGGCGTGTTGGCCTACTCCGCCAGCGAGGGTTATAGCCAGGAGCGCGGCGGACGTATTGTTGCCGGACCGCGAGTGGCAGCGTGACAAGGGGAAGTAACATGTCTGTAGCAATCGAACCCCAGCGCCCCTGGGTATACCCGCTGGAAGGTGATGACTGGCAGAGCATTGCCACCAGGGTATTCCCCGACCGGCCAGTGGAGGAAGCTGTTGCCGATCTGCAAAGCTGGAACCTGTACCTGGTGTTTCGACCCGCGCCGGCGATGATGACCTGCTCTGATATTGTGTTTACAGGGCCGCCGGCGGCGTGAAACGCGACAGTGGTGCAGTAATCCGGGCGGTGCACCTGACCCCAACCCACGACGGGGAGGCGGCGATGGTGGTTCAGCTATCTTACCCCAATGGCGGCGCCGCCATGGTGCAGGTCGGCGGGGAGGATACCGCGGCGGTGATGGCGCGGGCCGGCGTCAGCAACGCGGCAGACCTGGTGGGCCTGCCCTGGACTGTACTCCAGATCCGCGAGGTGCGTGGTTCCGGCGCCGGATAGCGACAAATACGGTCGCGTTTGCGTCGGGCGGTGCTGGTCGTGGCCGCGGTGCTGATTCTGGCTCTGCACAGCAAGCTGCGGGAACTGGCGGAAGCCGACGAATTCGTGCAGTCGCTCAACGACCAGTACGCGAGCCCGTTGGGTACGTCGGATACGAAATCACGGTGATTGCCCGCTGCTCGCCAGTCAATGTGGTCAGTGCTAATATCGGTTGGACAAAACCACGACAGCGACTAAAAAGGACGATCTACCATGAAGGCACGACGATCTTTGCTACCGGGCCTGGTGCTGGCCCTTTTCGGCACACTCCTTGCCGCCTGCAGCGACAGCGGCGACGGGAGTGCCGAGGCAGAGGTAGAGTTGCAGAACAATATCCTGGTGTTCACCGAGGCCCGGTTCTCCAGACGCCTGGTGCAGGAAATCGTCGACCAGCACGAGGCAGCACCGGAGACACCGCTGCAGGATGCGATCCTCGGCCCCCTCAGTCTGGTCAAGCTCATGGGCAAGACCAACCACTTCGGCATCGATATCCAGGTCTCGCCGCCAAAGTACATCGACTACCACGCTACCGTACCGGAAACCCTTGTGTGGATTGCGGAGTACCCGGAAACCCGTGCGCGCAACCTGCAGACCGACGAGACCGGCTGGTGGACCATGTACGTGCTCAAGGACAAGGGCACGGATCTCGAGTTCTCTTTCATCTACGAGAAGGAAGACTGGATCACCACCAAGACCAACATCCATACCATCAACGACGAAGACAACACCGACTTCGCGATCCAGTTCATCGACCCCTACTACTACCAGTACGGGATGCTGCCCTTCGTGGAAAACATGATGCGCAGCAACGGCTACCCCAATTTCTTTTTCGCCAATGCGATGGTAGTCACCGTCGGCAAGTCCTGGAGTTCAATGCATGATGACCGTCTGCCCCATGGGGATCCGGGGGCACTGGTGTCACTGAGCCCGGAAACCCCCGAGGCCATCGGCCCCATCTACTTCAACAAGTCCGTGATCCCGGACCTGAACCAGGAGGACGTATCGGTTGATGGTGGCGTCACCTGGCTGAACATGCCGGTAAACGGAACCTACAGCGTTACCGCCCACAAGGAAGGCGTGAATTACGACACGGTGACGTTCAATATCACCGACGCCGATATCGACGCCGGAGTAGAGCTCTTCATCGCCTCGCCTCCGGATTCGGTGGAAGGCGACAACGACTCAGCACCCGGGGAATACTGACCCGTGCGTCCAGGCCTCCGCAGTTCGAGGCCTGTTGCACGGCGATAGAAACACGCCTCTGCGAGTATCCCTGAAAATGGTACTCGGTGGCGGCGGGGCGCCCTGGCCTTTGGCCACCAATCCCAACACGGATGCCCATTCGATTTTTTGCGGAAAGGACGTTAGGGTATCGCTTTTGAGGTACCCATAGGGGGGATCACGCGTGCTCGACCGACTGCAACGCCTGCTGGGCCTGCAGACCATACCGGGGGTTTTCTTCACGGCGGCGGCGATCGCGGTGCTGTTCGTGGCGGTGGCGATTCCGGAAGACCAGGCCGTGGCAGCCCTGTTCGGCGCCGTGACCGGCTGGGTGGCACGCCACCTGGGCTGGTTCTATATCCTCTCGGTGAGCGGTTTGCTGATCTTCCTGCTGGTCCTCGCAGTCAGTCGCTACGGCAACATACGCCTGGGCAGCGACGGCAGCCGTCCCGACTACTCCAACCTGACCTGGTTCACCATGCTGTTTGCTGCGGGCATCGGTACCATCCTGATGTTCTGGGGCGTGGCCGAGCCCATCTCCCACTTTGCCAGCCCGCCCTTCCCCGGCACCGAACCCGGTAGCGAAGCGGCGGCGCGGGAGGCAATGACCCTGGCGCTCTACCATTTCGGCCTGCATACCTGGACGATTTTTGCCCTGCCCGGACTGGCGATTGCGTACTTCACCTACCGACACGCCCTGCCGATGCGCATCAGCAGCCTGTTCTACCCGCTGCTGGGGGAACGGGTACATGGCCCGTGGGGCCAAGCGGTGGATGTGGTAGCGGTCCTGGGCACACTGTTTGGCGTCGCCACGTCCCTGGGCCTGGGTACCTTGCAGCTCAACAGTGGCCTCAATTTCCTCTTTGGCACACCCACGACCGGTGCGGTGCAAGTGACCCTGATCGCGATCATCGCCGGCATCGCCGCCGTGTCCGTGGCCCTGGGGCTGGACGCGGGTATCCGCCGCCTGTCCCAGCTGAATATCCTGCTGGCGCTGCTGCTGGCCGGACTGGTGCTGTTCCTGGGTTCGGCAACGCTGGTCCTGGAGGGCATGGTGGAAACCGCGGGCAGTTACCTGGACGCCCTGCCCTGGCTGGCATTCTGGACCCAGACCTGGTCCGACTCCGACTGGCAGCGCCGCTGGACGCTGTTTTACTGGGCCTGGACAATTTCCTGGGCGCCCTATGTCGGCCTGTTCATCGCCCGTATTTCCCGCGGCCGCACCATCCGCGAGTTCATTGCGGGCGTGCTGCTGGCACCGACGCTGTTCACCCTGGTCTGGTTTTCAATTTTTGGCATTTCCGCCATCCAGGCGCAGTTGCAGGGTGGCGTCGACCTGGCCAGCCAGGTGCAGCAGGACCCGTCAGTGGCCGTGTTTGCCTTCCTGGAAACCTATCCGCTGGCCACTTTTACCTCGGCCCTCAGTGTGGTGATCATTATCATCTTCTTCACCACCTCGGCGGATTCCGCCTCCCTGGTGATCGATACACTGACACGGCGGGATGACCAGCCATCCCTGGTACGCCAGCGTGTGTTCTGGGCCGCGGCGCAGGGCCTGATTGCCGCCACACTGCTGCTCGCGGGTGGACTGGAGGCACTGCAGAACGTGATTACCGCGCTGGGCCTGCCCTTCTGCTTGTTGCTGCTGTTCATGGCGGTGTCACTGTGGCGCACGCTGCGAGCCGACTACCGGGGATACTCGGTGGATGCCCTGGTACAGGGTCGAGCCTACCCCGAGATCGAGGCTGCCACAGGCGCAGCTGTCCCCACAGAACTGGAGGAAACCCATGTACCGGAAACTGTTGATCGCACTTGACCCCGAGGACGATGGCGAGGGCAAGGTGGCCCTGGAGACCGCCTGTGGACTGGTGGACGAATCGGGCGAGCTGCACCTGGCGAGTATCTACAATCCCGGGAGCGCGGGCTTCTTCCCCCATGTGGAAGAGACCACGCCCGAAGACAAGGAAGCCGAGGTCCGCCGCTGGCTGGACCTCCTGATGCGCAAATACCTGCCGCTCAACCGCAGCGCGACCCTGCACGTGGTCGCCGGCACCCCGGGTGAGGCACTGGTCGCGCTGGCCGGCAATACCGGCGCCGACCTGTTGCTGCTGGTGTCCCGCGGCGCAGGCAGCCACTGGCTCCTGCGCAAGGCGACGGTGGAGTACGTGAGCGTGAATGCGCCCTGCGCAGTTCTCATTCTGCCACCGATTGCACGGGAAGCGGTCGAGAGCGACGCGTGACCGGCATCGAATGGTGCACCGCGTCGCAATCACGGCAAAACCGATACGGGATCACCACGGAGTGTCAGGCCGAACGTCCGTAGGTCCGCTCCCAGGACCGACGCTCCCAGGGCTGTATCGCATCGAACATGTCCAGCGGGGCCGTATTGCTGCGTGCGCCCAGGAATTCAGGTCGCGGAGTAACGCCGGCGTAGGGGGCACCCAGCAGATTGTCGACACTGTTGTAGACAAAAAACAGGTTGGATCGCGGCCAGGGCGACAGATTCCGGTTGGATGCGTGCAGGGTATTGCATTCGAACAGGAGCAGGGACCCGGGCGGCCCCTTGGGCGCCACGATGCCACCCTGCCCCGCGAGTTTCCTGAGGCTCACCTGGTCGGGCACACCCAGGCGCTGTGATTTCAGGGAGTCCTTCCAGTTATCCTTTGGGGTTTCTCCCTGGCAGGGAACGAAATACTGGTGCGAGCCGGGAATCAGCATCAAGGGCCCGTTGAACTCATTGTTGTCGGTGAGCATCAGCGAGGCACTGATTGCCCGCATTCTGGGCATGCCGTCTTCGCTGTGCCAGGTCTCGAAATCGGAGTGCCAGTTGAACCCACTGCCCTTGAAGCCGAACTTGTCATTGATCCGCGACTGATGGATATAGACGTCACTCCCGAGCAATTGACGGATCATGCCCAGGATACGCGGGTCGCGGGTCAACTTGTTGAAGCGGTCGGAGAGTTCATGCATCGCAAACACGGAACGCAGTTCACCACTCTCCGGATCGATGATTACCTGATCCGAGTCCATCAGCTTCCGGTCGCGCGACAGCTCCTCGAGTTCCTCGAAAAACGGCTGGATTCGTTCCCGGGCAAAGAAACCCTCGAACCACAGAAAACCATCCCGCTCGTAGCGCGACAGGGAAAATTCATCGAGAGGTCCATCCCATCGCTTCTGGTTCCGCGAGTAAATGACCGGGTCCAGGCGGGGGAACATGCTGTCTGCACCAGTCTGGCGAGTTGGGTAAGGGTCTGGTCTGTTGCTCATCACACAACCTCCTGACTCCATATAGTGATTGGTGTCAGTCGTGGTACCTTCACGGCTTTACGCAACCCTATAGCCTACGCCACAAGACTGCTGCTGGCCAACCCGTCGTTTCTGGCAACACTTCCCGGCGATACCGCCTACGTGAAGCAGTCAAGAACCGGCGAATGGGCAGGTCTTGCGCCGCCGCCGCACAAGCTTCTGATGCATCGATTCAAGTACAGCGTCACTGAAACCGGTACCTACCCGCCCTGCGAGGATGTCAAACACGTACGCAAATACGGGAACGCGTTCCACCAGATCCCGACCAGGTTTCCGGACCTGCATCCGTCGCTGCAGTCGCGAGAAGTCCGTGACGTTGTTCGCGAAAGCGACGATCTCGCAGTCGACGATAAAATCACCAGGCAAACGGGAAAATGCCGCAGTGATTTCCGGATAGGTCAGCTGCCTCTCCTTGCGGTTTCGGGAGTACAGCTTCACCTTATTGCCCTGCTTGTGGACGAGACACCTGACACCGTCGAACTTGCGTTCGTAGAGCCAGTCCGCATCATCAAAGGGGGCATGCGTCAGGACCGCCTTCATCGGTTGCAGGAAGCCCGGCTGGTTGCATTCCTTGAGGCGGTCCCTGCTTTCCCCCGAAAGCGTGTTCAGCGCGTCAGCGAATGGCTTCATCCAGCAGTTTCTGCAGCCGACTGGCTGGACCCTTGAGGCTCCTTGCATGCTTCCGGTGATTGCACCACGGATCCGATCTCTGCGCTGTACTGGAAAAGATATTCTTGATGGAGTAGTACGCGGCATGCAGTTCCGGATCCTGCAGCTGCTTTCTGGAAATGGGCGCCGCTATGGGTGCGCCGGCTCTGGCCCGCAAACTGTAAGGTGCCACCGCCGTTTGTCCATAGCTGTTGCGCTGCACGTCAAGATACAGACGACCTCCCCGATCGGCGATGCGCTGCTCCAGTGTATAGCTCTCAGGTGTGCGCGACACCAGCAAGCGGGCGCAATCCCGCGCAAACGCTCTCGCCTGGTCAAAACCGTACTGGCGGAGTATCGGCACCATCACGTGCAAGCCCCGTGAACCGGTGGTCTTGGTGTAGCTGGCCAGGCCCAGCTCATCGAGTAGTGCAATGATAGCCAGGGCAGCCTGCCGCACCGGTTCGAAATCCTCGGCGGGAGGGTCCAGATCGAAAATCAGCTGATCCGGCTTGTCGGCACTGCCTCTTCGTGACAGCCAGGAGTGCAGCGTCAGCGACCCCTGGTTGGCCAGATAAAGTAGCGACGCCTTGTTGTTACAGACCGGAACATACTGTCTCCTTCCCCTCGCGGTAACCGCTGCCTGCTGGAACCACTCGGGAAAATAATCCGGCATTGCCCTTTGAAAGAAACCTTCCTCATGTGTACCGTCGGGATAGCGCTCCATGACCAGCGGCCGGTCCCTGAGCTGAGGCAACATCAGACTGGCGATACGCTCGTAATAGTCGACAACCTCCCGCTTGCTAACCCCGGCCTGCTTGTAAAGCACCTTGTCCAGGTGGGTCAACCTGACGGTGTATGGACCGCAACGGCGGGTCACTTCTTCAGTAGCGGATCGCTGGTCTCCGACACTGCTGGGCACGGTTCACTCCGCCTCGCACTGGGCGCGAATCTGCTCGAGGTCCTTGCCGCTTAACACGCTTTTCGGCTGGGTGCTGGTGGGCTTCCTGCGTCCGTCCGCGAACTCGTCCTTCAACTTCATCAAAAGCCAGCTGTCGCGGTCGCCCTTGATTCTTGCATGCACCAATGACCACTTTCCGCGCAGTTTCCGGCCCCATAGTTCAATGACCAGTTTCCCCTGATCCAGGCCTCTGCTGGCTGACATGGCCCTGCCACTGTCATCCAGGGTCAGGTTCCTGAAGGTTCCCGCATCCCAGACAAGCACGGTTCCTCCACCATATTCCCCCTCCGGAATGGTTCCCTCAAAGTCGGCATAGTCCAGGGGATGATCCTCGGTGGACACCGCCAGGCGCTTCTCCCGCGGGTTGAGGGAAGGGCCCTTGGGAATCGCCCAGGACTTGAGAACGCCGTCAATCTCAAGGCGAAAATCATAGTGGAGCTGAGAGGCATCGTGTTTCTGGATCACAAAGATCGGGCGGCTACCTGGCTTTCTGCCGAGCCTGCCCGATGGCTCCGGCGACCGACGAAAATCCCGCCGGTCCCGGTACAGCTTTAGCTTGCCTGCCTGACAACTGTCAATGACGATGATTCTCCATCCAGTCCTGGGTACCGCCTTCGTAGTCATAGACATTGTTGAAGCCAGCCTCGTCCAGCTTTCTGGCTGCATCAGTGGACGCGGGGCAGTCGAAATTGGCGCAATAGACCACGACCTCCAGATCCTGGCGGGTGATCGCTTGCATGAGACCTCCCAATTTTCTCCTGGTATTAGTGATAGTTGGTTGCGTGGCCAGACTTCGACGCCACGGCCACTGGCTAGTGTCGCAGCATGCCACGCACCACCGGTCTACATTCACCACCGGATTCACCGGCATGCCTTGAGCTCCGGTTTTGTGTTTGGCAAAAACCGGTGCCTCGTATGCTGTCGCGGATTCACGCTACGCCCGTAGCGACTGTGTCTGTAATCGAGGCCGTCCGGTCACGTCAAAGCGTACCGCACCTGTACTCATGTAGGCACAGAGCCATGTTGTTAAGGTAGTTCAGGATCCAGGGAATATCAAACAACCAGCCGCCCCGACACTCATGCGCAGTATACGAAAGGTCCATGGCCGGCGTCGCGATTCAGTCGCCCCTCACGCCGTTTACAGCGCTCGAATGTCACTCCAGGCAGACGAAAAATATTTCTGCTACACTCTTGACGAAACCGAAAATTAATGCTTCCGATTGACCTCGCTAGTTCCGGGGGATACCGGCACACATTTTCGGTAACTGTTAGGCGCTTGTAAAAAGGCGTGATTTTCGACGTTCAATCAAAAGGAGTCCAGAATCATGACTATTAAGCCCTTGTCAAAACTAGCCGTTCTGATGACTGCCGTATCCGCAGTCACCTTCAGTCAGACATCCGTCTTGGCGGCGGAGAGAAGCATCGAAGAGATCACAGTGATGGCTCCGCGGATTACCAGTGAGCAACGCACATCTCCACCCTACGGCAAAACCGTCGTCGCGGAGAAAAGCATGGTGGTGAACATTGCCGACCTCGATATCACCCGGACCGCGGATATGCGCAAGGTACGGGATCGTGTAGAGAGAGCGGCCACCACTGTCTGTGAGCAGTTGACGGAAGAGCTGCCTTTTGGCCAGCCAAGCACATCCGAGTGTGCGCGCCGGGCTGTTTCAGATGCGATGGCCCAGGTGAACGAGATCGCAGCGACGCTGGAGTAACTCTCCAGCCTCCTGTCAGGGATGGTCAGGAATGGCGCGGGCATTGTGCACGGGTCGTTCCCTGACCGCTCCTCCCTTCCCGCAAACCAAAGCAGACAGAAGGAGCGAATGATGAAAACATTGAACGCATGTTCCATATTCTTTCCCGTGGTGCTGCTCTCTCTGCCAGCAGTGGCACAGAATCCCTATCTGCAACCTGACGACACCTGGATCACTATCAGTGGCAAGGTGGAGTCCGTTTCTCCGGACCAGTTCGAGCTGGATTATGGATCCGGAACAGTCACAGTGGAGATGGATGATGGCGACCGGGATGCCGATGCCTACAAGATTTATAACGGCGATGAAGTCACTGTTACCGGATTGATAGATGATGATTTTTATGAAGTGACCACTATCGAGGCCAGTAGCGTTCATGTGAAGGATATCGGTACGACATTCTATGCTAGCGCCGTGGACGAAGAAGATCCCCTTGGGATTTATGCATACCCACTCCCGGAGCTTACCGTGGTTGTGGGCGCCAGCGTGGTGACGGGTACCGTCAGTGACGTTGATGTGGCCGAAGAGGAGTTCACCCTCAATACCGGCCTCCGGCTAATGACAGTCGAAGTTGATGAAATGCCCTATAACCCCGTTGATGACGAAGGCTATCAAAAACTCGAAGTCGGTGATGTGGTCAGCGTTCGGGGGCAGATTGACCATGATCTGTTCGAAGGGCGGGTCTTTGAGGCAGACAGTGTCACAACCCTCTCGCACAATATTCGCTGATGGTTGTCAACCGGCCTGGCTCGGGAAGCGTCTGCAGGAGCTGGCCTTCCCGGGCCGATGGGGGCAGCTGACGACACAAGCAGCGCAGCACCAGCCCCTGTCTGGCCGTCGGTAACTGTTGATCAAAGACTGGGCACTGGATTATAGCGAGTCCGCATGTTGTCGAAGGCGGTTTCTTTCCTGACGAAACCAGCGACCAACTGGTTAAAAGACGACCAGCCAATTTCCAACCAATTTATTTAACTTTTATCGGTGACGCCCGTTGCAGCCTGGGGAGATCAAAATCCTCTCCAATATAAGTGAACCACTCCTACTAAAACATTTCGCCTCAGCTAATTTTTGGCAAACGACACGACATTAAAATTGCACTTCAGGCCATCATGAAGATAGAGGCACGCGGCCCAGCTGTCGTTTGATTGCAGCGATTACATCACGATGCAATGGCAGGTTCTTTTGCTCCGCGCCCCAGACCTGTCGAAATGCCTCGACAGTCGCCTTCGCCGTATCAACGACCATTTTGGCTGGGAGCCCTGCCCGGCCGGCAATATGCTCAAGCTCATCCACGCCGAACGCATCGAAGCGCTTGGTGCGACTGAACTTCAGCGCGGCTTCCTCATCATCGAGGCCGGGGCAAGTGATCGTGGACACGAAATCATAGGCTGGTGCGAGCCGAGCCGTCTGACGGTCCGGGTAGTAGACGGACCAGTTCTTCACATGCATGTCCGCATTGCCGATCAGCGTACTGAAGGTTAGTCTCCGGACGAACTCCCGCACGTCGTCATCGTCGCTTTCCGTTGCAATGACCCGCGCAATATTCACGGCGCTAGCCTTCTTGTATTTGTCAGCCGGATAGATCCCGAAGATTTGCGCAAAATCCTCAGTATGGACGGCGGTCCCGTCGCTCAATCGGTCGAACCGCTCGATGGCCAGCGCCTGGCCTTTCAGTGACACCACCTCGTTGGGCACACCGGCGATGGATTCAGTATTGATGAGTTCTACGGCCGGCACGTTCATGCCGACAAGGCGTGCGAGTGTCATCATCGAGTATTCATTCTCGGGCACACCATCGAACTTTTCGGATGGAAGTTTGATGATCCATGAACCACCGGCCCCCGATGCGGGAATGGTGAGACCGCCGGTCGCGTCAGTCACGGCGGAAAATTTTAGCTGCACGCCGGCCAGTGAGAATCGCATTGCGCGAGCCTCGCGCGCGGCACGCTCTTCGTCATCAAGTGCCCGGCCAGCATCGGGCGGCCAGGCCTCACCATCTGCCGGACGGACGGTGATGGCACCGGGCAGGTCCCGGCCAAGTACCCAGAGCAGAAAAAATTCCCGCTCTGGGTTCACACCGGCGCGCTCCGCGAGATAGTCCCGAAGCCTTCCCTCCGGTAGCAAGTTGGAGAAGAAAGGCATGAGCCGGGTCTGCGTTGTCCGGTGGTCCGTGATCAACTCTCCGAACTGGTCTTTGAAGGCCAATCCAAGAACTGGACGAGCCACGTTGTCCATGTAGGCCTCATTGAATGCGAACAGAGTCCGGTCACCCGCGACGCGCGTCAGCGTTCCGATGGCCTCACCGTAGAGCAGCACTTCGAGAACGGAGACATCAGCCATCATCATCCTCCAGGCTGTAGGCGGGGCGCGGACCCTCTTCAGTCGCGTTCGAAAGCTTCGTCAGACTGGTCGGCGCAGGCTGCGCTTGACGAGTCAGCGACCGCACAGCGGGAACAACCTTCCTCGGCACGAGCATGAGCTCCAGATCGAGAGCCCGCGCGAGTTCCGTCAGACTGGATAGACGCAGATCAACACCGGTGTTCTCGATCTTGGAGATATGGCTCTGCGGCACGCCTGCCAGCTTTGCCAGCGCAGCCTGGCTCAACGCCTTTGCTGTCCGCGCCTGTTTTAGCGTCTTGCCAATCTCAGCTTGTAGATCCACGATAATATCTATCTATTTAGATCGATGATAAATAGCGATAAATCTATTTGTATAGACAGCACATTCTTCGCCCGGGTGCAAAAAAATATCTATATTAATAGAATTTTAGTCTAGAATTATATATTTATATAGATGATTTTTGCTTTCCTGGCCCTTCTGCGATCACCGTGGCAGCCGGCTAGACCCACGTGAAGCAACGCTGAGCCTCGGAATTTTTGCATCGTAATCCAGAGTCAGTGGAGCTGGTTTGGGGAATTCCTTTTATACAACCTCAAATTCCCAGTCAAAAGCTACTCAGATTGATCAAACAGCTCCACGCCAGCCCACTTCACCGGCTGGCGAAGACCTTCACATCCTGGCTCGAGCCGATTGTCACAATCTGGCGCGCCGTGCTGGATTCGAACCAGCGACCTATTGGATTGGGACTACATGTCCGCTGCCGAGAAGGCGATTTGCCATCGTTTCAGCGGGTTATCGAAGTGCACCCTCTCCGGCTTAAACAACTCAGGCCCCCAGCCCTTCGGAATCCAGTGACTCAGCGATTCATAGTCAGGATGGGACGGATCAAACAAGACTTCCAAAAGTGACTCGTAGCCAGGAATTCCACCGCAGTCCTCCGGCGGGCAGCCCCGCTCACCCGCGACACACTTCGGATAGCGCTGCCCCTTTTCTCTGGGTTGGACCCTCAGCAGAGTTACCTCATGAACCCAGCCATCGCCGAAATCATACTCATACTCTGTGCGGTCACCGGCCTCGGACAAATAATCAATGACCGAGATTTCCCAGCCTGGCTGTACTTCCGGTAAGTCCTCCCACTCCTCATCATCGGGTATTCCGATCAGTATTGCATCATCGCGAGAGGACCCTCCAATTCGAAATTCGTGGAGATGGCAGTCCAGCCAGCCCATGGCATCCTGGATGGCCACATGCAGATCCCAGAAGGAGTATCGTGCGGGCACCAGAATTTCGCGCCAGATCGATGGCGAGATTCCGGTTAGTTCAATCCTGATTCGCAGCAGATCACGTTGTCGATCCGTCACGGCGTCAGGTCCCTCACCAAATTGCGTTTGATCATCAGGGTTCAGGATGCTTCAGGAGTTCCGCGGCAACCGCCTCGGCCGCCCTGACCAGGTCTGTCACAAGCCTTTCATCCACATTCAGATCTCCCTCATACTCCCCGAGATTGCGAGTATCGTGCGCCTTCGCCAACACCCGCCAGACCTCCGGACCTAATCCCAGCGTGTGCGGCAGCACTTGGAAAACGATGTAGCGATGTTTGGCGCGATAGCCTAGACGTCTCAATGCCGCCAGGCATAACGCGTGCGCCGCGTTGTACCCGAGATCAAACCGACTTTCCAAGGACAGGGTGGTATTTGCAGCATCGTGCAATCGGGCGAGTCCGGATTTTTTCAGGCCGTTGAACTCCTTGCGGTCCGGGGGCTCCGCTGCCAGCGATCCGCCCGCGCCCGCCAGATTATCCAGTGGGGAGCTCACTTTCCCTACCTATTATCCATATCTTGGGTTGTGCAAGCACCCGTTGGACAAATGCATTTTCGGTGTTGATACGCTTGCACAGTTCGTCTCGCGGATAGAGGGTTGGCTGAATCGCTCGTCCCATACCGACGGACGCCTGCTCCAGTCCCGGAAATACGTCGGCGTAAGTAAGGCTATCACTGATAATCATCAGGTCAATATCACTGGAGGCGGTGTCCTCGCCTTTCGCCACAGACCCGAAAACGAATGCCAGTTCGATTTTTGACAGAAAAGGCTCCAGCGCCGCTTTCAGCGGCTCTACCAAGGCCACCGTCTTGGTCAGGATTGAGCACAGCTCGTTGAAGAGGGGCGATTCGGGATTGGCCTGATAATGCTTTTGGGAGCCGATTCGCTCTACCGTAACCAGGCCGCTGCGGACTAGCCGTGACAGCTCCCGTTGCACGGCGCCAGAACCGCCGCCGGACCTCTTGATGACCTCATTCGTGTAGAAGCTCTGCCAGTGCTGTCCGAATAGCAAGCCTAAGACATTCTGTTGCGTCCTGGAAAAAAGTGCATCGGCCATAGTCAGCGGCTGCATGTGCTTCAACTTGTCTAGTTTCGTGCCCATATCAGGCATGATAGTGCTCAATATGGGCATTTTCCAAGGAATAGTTCTTGGTTGCGACAAATGTCGGTAAAACTCCCACACTGGTGGTGCTGCGGCACCGGACTCAGGGCGCCGGTGCCGGGTAGGCAATTGATTTTGAAGGGGAAAATGGTGGGCCGTGCTGGATTGATCACAACAGCCTTTGGGCTGTTGTGACCCCTGCGGGGCGCCTCCGCTGCGCTGCGGCGTCCAAAATGCTCCGTTGGTCGCATTTTGTCGAA
>TARA_R110002110_G_scaffold350871_1_pt1 | contig 22873 bp, 22 predicted proteins | sample TARA_R110002110 | Tara Oceans TARA_R110002110 (sample SAMEA4397330) | marine metagenome | biome: Polar Biome; feature: [SRF] surface water layer (ENVO:00010504); material: water (ENVO:00002006), including particulate matter (ENVO:01000060) such as... | depth 5 m
CCGGCGGCGTTCTGCGGGATTGTCGGCTTCAAGCCGACGTCGACCCGGGTGGCCCGCGCCGGTTCGGTGCCATTGTCCAACAGCCTGGATTGCATCGGTCCGCTGGCCAGCAGCGTCTCAAGCGCCGCGGTGCTGGATTCGATCATGGCGGGCGGCGACGGCGCCGACGTGGAGTCTTTCCCCGAGGGGGGAATTCGCCTTGGCGTGCTGGAGGGCTATGTGACCGAACATATCGACGAACAGGTGGCAGCGGCCTTCGAGGGCGCGCTGACCCGACTGTCGCGCCGCGGCGTGCGCCTGACGCCACTCGACATCACCGAACTTGCCGACCTGCCCCGCATCAACGCCAAGGGCGGCCTGGTCGGGGCCGAGGCCTATGCCTGGCACCGGCAGCTTCTGGACACCCGGGGCGAGTTCTACGACCCTTGGGTCCGGGCGCGGTTCGAGGCCGGCAAGTCACAGAGCGCTGCAGAATACATTGACGTGCTTGAGCAACGGCTGCGGCTGCGGGCGCTTGTGGCGGACAGACAAGCACCCTTTGACGCGCTGATCCTGCCGACCGTTCAAATCGTTGCCCCGGCGCTGGGCGACCTGAAAAGTACCGACAAGTCGGCACAGATCAATCTGCTGTGCCTGCGCAATACCGCGGTCGGAAATTTTCTTGACCTGCCGTCGATTTCCATCCCGTGCCACGACCAGGGTGCGTTGCCGGTGGGTGCGATGCTGATGGGCCAGAGCGGTCAGGACCGGCGTCTGCTGTCGATCGCCCGTGGTCTGGAACAGGCCCTTCGGGGCCACTAGCTGAAAGGAACTGCCATGACTGCAAAAGTCTCGTTCGACGCGACATTCACCTCCCGGACAGGGCAGGTCGTGGAACCGGTGACGGTGGTGAGGGTCATCGTCGGCGGCTGGACCGGCCGCGACAAGGTGGCGTTGCAGCACCATATCGACGAATTGGCCAAGATCGGGGTGAAGGCACCACAAAAGACCCCGACCTTCTACCGCGTCGGGGTGTCGCGCCTGTCGACCGCCGATGCAATCGAGGTGATCGGCGACGGGTCGAGCGGCGAAGTGGAGTATGTGCTGCTGCGGCACAAGGGCCGGATTTGGGTCGGCGCCGGGTCTGATCACACCGACCGAGTGGTCGAACACATGGGCATCACCGTGGCCAAGCAGTTGTGCGACAAGCCTGTTGCTACCGAATTCTGGCCGCTGGACGAGGTCGAGGGACACTGGGACCAGATCAAGATACGCTCCGTCATCTCCGATGGCGGCAGGGACGTGGTCTACCAGGATGGCGGGGTTGCCGGGTTGATCTCGCCAGCCGAACTGTTGGCCTGTCTGCGCGAAGATGGCGACGAACTGACAGAGGGAACGCTGATGTTCGGCGGCACCTGCGGTGCTATCGGTGGCGTGCGGTTCAGTCCCACTTTCCACGTCGAACTGACCGATCCGGTGCTTGATCGTTCGATCGCCCACACATACGCAGTCTTGCCGGTACCGATCAACGGTTAGGTTTGCATTTCCTGATTTCACGGAGTATACTCCTTAAAGTGGGTGAAACATGACCTTTGTCGTCACCGAGAACTGCATCAACTGCAAATTCCAGGACTGCGTCACCGTTTGTCCGGTGGATTGCTTCTATGAGGGCGAAAACTTCCTTGTCATCCATCCAGACGAATGCATCGACTGCGGCGTGTGCGAACCTGAATGCCCCGCCGATGCGATCAAGCCTGATACGGAACCGGGGCTGGACAAGTGGTTGGCGATCAATACCAAGTATGCCGAGATCTGGCCGAACATCGCCGAAATCGGCGTGGTTCCACCCGACGCCGAGAAATGGAACGGAAAGCCCGACAAGGCCCGGCTGCTGATTGCCGGCGACGAACCGGAAGGCCACAGCACGCAAAAGCCGGTATATGCCGTCGAAAGCATATCCGACGAACAAGTGCTGAACAGCTTCGAGATTGAAGGCACCAAGGTCGCCTTTCCCGATCCCGGCGCCGATACCGAAGTGGCAACGCTGCCCCCCCGCGAGCCGGAGCCGGCGGAGGGTTTCGAGATAGACGGCCTGCGCGTCAGCACCGGGCCGGATACCTGACGTAAAAGGCGCTGTTCGGTTTACCATTGAGGCAAGCGACCGGGCTTGTGGCAAGCCTGCTTGAACTCTCTGCCCTGATCTGCAGTTCGGCCACTTGCCTGTCGAAGTCGTGCGCCATCACTTGCTCACCGCGCAACTTGAAGCAGCGCCGTTTCGTTTTGACCAGACGTCGTCGATGATATCCGCTCCAACGCGTCGCTATCGCGCGGCCGAGGCGGCGGGTCGAGCGGACAGTTTCGTTTCTGGCCTTTGCGCCGGGTGAGTTTTCCAGCCAAGGTCGTGCGTTCTTTCGCGAGGGTATGACGGCACAGGCATCGCGGGCGGCAAGGGCAGCATGACACGCCCGGGTGTCATAGGCGCCGTCGGCGCTGACCCGGTCGATAGGCTGGTCGGGAGGAAGCGCCGCCAGCTGTTTTCAATGTGATCCGGAGTTCAATGACGCGTTTTAGCCCCGAAGACCTGCTCTCTGCGCTCCTCGAAACTGCCCCACGGCCGACGGTACATGCGCCGCAGGATGCGCGTGGCCTTTATGGGCTTGTCGATCACCACGAGAGCCGTTCATCGAGGCGCTATCGGTTCAAACCCGATGGACGGCGGTGACCGCTACCGCCTTGGCCAGAGCAAGGCCAGCCAGGACAAGGCGCAACCCAACACCGACATCGCAGGAAATTGACCCTGAAAGGCCAAAGCATCCGGGCAACTGCCAGATCTATGACAAGCGCGGCTGCCCGGATGCTGGCGCACGTCTATGCGGCAATATCCCTAACCCAAAAATGGCAACATTTTGCACTGCCTTTTGGCTCACTTTTACGCTACCGTTGAGGCCGATGGTTGTGTGCGGAACTGGCAATCCTAACACGGTCAGTTGGCTCATTAAGCCCGCATTCCAACTCGGGCTTTAGCAGTCGGCTACGGCCTGACGGATCCCGGTTTAGGGGCAGGTTAACCAAGGCTGCGAGAAATCGTAATTTTCCCATCGCCCATCCTCGGTTAAGCCAGACTGGCGCCCTGTGAATGGGGCACAAGATTGCCGTCGGACCAATGAAGGGGAATGGCAAAATGCCCATGGAAAAGACAGATACGCTGGTTGTCGGAGCCGGACAGGCCGGCATCGCCGCAAGCGAGCACTTGGGCCGGGCAGGCGTTCCGCATCTGGTGCTTGAAAAGAACCGTACGGCCGAAGCCTGGCGCACTGCCCGTTGGGATGCGCTGGTTGCAAACGGGCCTGCATGGCATGATCGGTTTCCAGGTTTGGAATTCGAGGGCTGCGCCCCTGACGAATTCGTAACGAAAGACCGCTTTGCGCAATATCTGGTCGATTATGCCGCGATGGTTGAAGCCCCTATCCGGGAAGGAGTCGAAGTGATTGAAGCTGCCCGGCTGCCCGGCGAAGGGCGCTTTCTGGTCAAGACAAACAAAGGCGACATTCAGGCTCGTCGTATCGTCGCGGCTACGGGGGCGTTTCAGCATCCGGTAATTCCGCCCATCGTGCCTGCGATCGCGGGCATCACTCAAATCCATTCCTTTCATTACAAGAACCCCGCGCAACTGCCCGAGGGGGCGGTGATGGTCGTCGGGGCTGGATCGTCCGGTGCGCAGATCGCGGATGAACTGAACCGCGCCGGGCGCAAGGTGTTCTTGTCGGTAGGCCCGCATGACCGTCCGCCGCGCCGCTATCGTGGTCGTGATTTCGTCTGGTGGTTGGGTGTCCTGGGTCTGTGGGATGTGGCGGCACCGAAACCCGGCACCGAGCATGTGACGATTGCGGTTTCCGGGGCATATGGCGGCCGCACGATGGATTTCCGCCGTCTAGGGGGAGAGGGCGTCATCCTGACGGGCGTGACCAAAGACTACAAGGATGGCGTTCTCGGTTTCGCAAACAATCTTCGGGCCAATTTGGTGGCGGGCGATGCAAACCATACCAGTTTACTGGATTTGGCCGACGCCTATGTCATCCGCACCGGGATTGATTTGCCAAAAGAGCCAGAGGCCCGCCAGGTGTTCCCCGATCCCGACAGCCTGACCAATCCCCTGAAAGGCATCAATCTGGCAGAAGAAGAAGTGACCACGATCATTTGGGCCACGGGCTTCCGGCAGGATTTCAACTGGCTCAAGGTCGATGCGTTCACCGAACGCGGCGCGCCCATCCATACCCGCGGAATCTCGGTGGAACCGGACGTGTATTTCCTTGGCTTGCCATGGCAGTCGCGGCGTGGATCGTCGTTTCTGTGGGGAGTTTGGCATGACGCCAAGCACATCGCCGATCAGATCGCTATCCAGCGGTCCTATATGCTTTACGAAGGTTGCGCTGCCATCGTTCCAACTGCAGCAGAATAAACGAGAGGTTCGACGAACATGACCCACACACGTATCCGCAAATTCAACACCAAGGTCACCTATCCGGAACAAAGCCTCGACAATGATCTGTGTCAGGCGGTCGTTACCCGGGGCGGCAAAACGGTTTACCTGCGCGGCCAATGCCCGCAGAACCTAGACGATGCCCGCGATATCGGCAGCCACGATCCGGTAGAACAGACCCATAAGGTCATGCAAAACATCAGGCAGTTGATCGAGGAAGCCGGCGGCAGCATGGAACATCTGGTTAAGGTCGTGGTCTATATCACCGATGTGCGCCACCGCGAGGCGGTGTATCGGACCATGGGCGAATATATCAAAGGCGTTCATCCTGTCTCGACAGGCCTGGTGGTCAGCGCCCTGGCCCGGCCCAACTGGCTGGTGGAAATCGACGGCACCGCCGTCATTCCGGATTGAGCAGATGACCTTTTCCTTGGTGGCACGCTGTGCCGAGACAGGTATGTTTGGCGTGGCGATTTCATCCTCATCACCGGCGGTGGCCGCGCGCTGTTCCTATGCCCGCGCAGGTGTGGGGGCGGTGGCATCCCAAAACGTCACGGACCCCTCACTGGGCCCGTTGGCACTGGACCTGATGCAAGCGGGCATGACGGCGACAGAGGCGATTTCCGAAATCCAAAAGCGTGGCAAATTCGTCGCGTACCGACAAGTTCTGGCTGTCGACACGCAGGGGCAAACGGCTATTCACTCTGGCCCAAATTCGCTGGGTATCTGGACACAAGCGCAGGCATTGAACGTGGCTTCAGGCGGTAATATGTTGGCCAACGACGGAGTGCCACAGGCGATTGTTGACGGGTATCTTGCGGCAACGGGACATATCGGGGACCGTCTGATCACGGCAATGCGGGCCGGATTGGCAGCGGGCGGTGAGGCCGGCCCTGTCCATTCAGCGGGAATGATGATTGTCGACAAGGTCGGCTGGCCCATCGCCGATCTGCGCTGCGACTGGACCGAAGGCTGCCCGATCGTCGCAATTTCCGACCTTTGGGACCGCTACAAACCGCAAATGGACGCTTATATTCAGCGCGCCCTCGACCCGCGGGCCGCTCCGTCTTACGGCGTGCCGGGCGACGAATAGAACCGAAAGGAATACTCATGCCGGATCTCAGCCATCAAGATTGGCGCAACAAGGCCGGCGCGCTACGGTTTCGCAATCAGGCATTTATCAATGGCAGATTCACCGATGCCGTTTCGGGCCAGACGTTTGACAGCGTCAACCCCGCCACCGGCGCGGTGCTGGCATCGGTAGCCGCCTGTGACATAGCCGATGTCGATTTGGCCGTCGCTGCCGGGCGTCGTGCGTTTGATGATGGGCGCTGGTCGCGCATGGCTCCGGCCGGGCGCAAGGCGGTGCTGTTGAAGCTGGCCGACCTGATCCGGGCCAACCTTGAAGAAATGGCACTGCTGGACAGCCTTGATATGGGCAAGCTCGTGACTGATGCCGCCACGATAGATGCGCCCGGGGCGGCGCATTTCTTTCAGTGGTACGCCGAGGCAATCGACAAGATGTATGACGAGGTGGCCCCGACGGGCCCCGGCGATCTGGCAATTGTGCGCCGTGTGCCTTTGGGGGTTGTCGGAGCCGTGGTGCCGTGGAATTTTCCGCTGGATATGGCGACTTGGAAATCGGCAGCGGCACTGGCTGCCGGCAACTCTGTTGTCCTGAAACCCGCCGAGCAATCGCCCCTGTCCGCCCTCCGGCTTGCGGAGCTGGCGGCAGAGGCGGGCGTGCCTGATGGTGTGTTCAACGTGGTGCCGGGGTTTGGCGCGACAGCGGGCAGGGCGCTCGGCCTGCATATGGATGTGGACTCTCTTGCCTTTACCGGATCGACAGCCACCGGCAAACTGTTCATGCAATACTCTGGCCAGTCGAACCTGAAGCAGGTCTGGCCCGAAACGGGCGGCAAAAGCCCCAACATCATCTTTGCCGATTGCGAAGATCTGGACGCAGCCGCCGATATGGCTGCCTTTGGAATTTTCTTCAATCAGGGCGAGGTGTGCTCCGCCAATTCCCGGCTTTATGTTGAGCGTTCGATCAAAGACACTTTGGTTGAAAAACTGATCAAACGGGCCGAGGCGATGCAACCCGGTGATCCATTGGACCCGGCCTCGAAAATGGGCGCGATTGTCGATGAAAGGCAAACGGCGAGCATCATGCGCCATATCGAAGCGGGTAAAGAGAGCGCCGATCTGGTGACGGGCGGCGCGCGGGTGCAGGTGGATGGAAAGGGCTGCTTTGTGCAACCAACGATCTTCTCGGACGTGCGCCAAGATAACCCTTTGGCGCGGGATGAAATCTTCGGCCCTGTGCTTGCGGTGATCCCGTTTGATACCGAAGACCAGGCGGTCAGCATGGCCAATGATTCCATTTACGGCCTTGCTGCATCCGTCTGGACCAGCAATTTGTCACGGGCCTGCCGCGTGGCGGATCGGCTGCATGTGGGGACGGTGTCGGTCAATACTGTCGATGCGCTGTCAGCACAAACGCCTTTTGGCGGCATGAAGCAATCGGGGTTTGGTCGCGACCTGTCGCTGCATTCCTTTGACAAATACACCGCCCTCAAAACCACCTGGATCAAATACAGGGCGTAAACGGCACCCAGACTGCCAAGGATAAAACAATGCGCGATCCCCGCTATGACGTTCTGTTTCAACCGATGGCCATCGGGCCTGTTACAGCCCCGAACCGTTTTTACCAGGTGCCCCATTGCAATGGCGGCGGCTACCGCGACCCATCAGCAGCTGCCGAGATGAGGGGCATCAAGGCCGAGGGCGGTTGGGGTGTGATCTTTACCGAACAGACAGAGATGCACCACACTTCGGAAATCACACCTTTCATCGAGTTGCGTCTGTGGGAGGATAAAGACATCCCGCAACTGCGTCGGATGTCGGAAAAGATGAAATCCCGTGGCGCGCTTGCGGGGATCCAGTTGGCCTATTCGGGCATCAACGGCCCGAACCTTTATACCAAAGAGGTGCCCTTGGCGCCATCGGCCCTGCCAATCCGCACTTTCACCAACGATCCGGTGCAAGCGCGCGCCTTGATGAAATCAGAGATCAAGGACCTGCGGCGCTGGTTTGTGAATGCGGCCAAACGATCAAAACTGGCGGGGTTTGATTTAATCTGCCTTTACGGCGCGCATGGGTTCGGGATTTTCCAACATTTTCTGAGCCGCGCAACCAACCAGCGTACTGATGAATACGGTGGCAGCCTGGAAAACCGCGCGCGCTTTGTGAATGAGGTGATCGCGGATATGCGCGATGCGGTTGGCGATACAATGGGCATCACTTTGCGCGTCAGTCTGGATGAAACCATTGGCGAATTGGGGTTTTCCAACGCCGAGGTGCGCGAGTTTATCGAGATGAACCGCGATCTCCCCGATCTGTGGGATCTGGCCCAAGGCACGTGGGAAGATTGTTCCGGCACCTCGCGTTTCACAGAAGAAGGCGCGCAGGAAATGCTGGTACACGGTATTCGCGATCTGACCAGCAAACCGGTCGTGGGGGTAGGGCGCTTCACCTCGCCCGATACGATGGTGCGGATGATCAAATCCGGCTCGTTGGATTTCATCGGTTGCGCGCGACCTTCAATCGCCGACCCCTTCCTGCCCAACAAGATAAAAGAAGGCCGGATAGACGATATTCGTGAATGTATCGGCTGCAATATTTGTGTGACCGGCGACATGACTATGTCGATCAGCCGTTGTACGCAAAACCCGACCTTCATGGAAGAGTGGCGCAAGGGTTGGCATCCCGAAACGATGAACACCAAAGGCAGCAGCGAAAATGTGCTGATCGTCGGCGCGGGCCCAGCGGGGCTAGAGGCGGCGCGCGCGTTGGCTGTGCGCGGCTATGATGTGGCATTGGCTGAGGCCGGAACTGTGCTCGGTGGGCGTGTGGCGCGTGAACGCCATTTGCCGGGGCTTTCTGCTTGGGGCCGCGTTGCCGACTACCGCGAATATCAGCTTAGCCAGCGACCGAATGTCGAAACATATTTCGACAGCCACTTATCTGCTGCGGAAATTCTGGAGTTCGGCTTCCAAAACGTCGCAATTGCAACCGGGGCAACGTGGCGCCGCGACGGGGTAGCAAGACAGCATGTTGTCCCGATGAAAATCGCGGGTGAGGCGAAAATCTATACTCCTGATGACTTGATGGCTGGGACGGTTCCAACTGGCAATGTCGTCGTGTTCGACGATGATCATTACTATATGGGCGGCGTTCTGGCAGAGCTTTTGATGCAAAAGGGTGCGAAAGTGACGCTGATCACACCTTCGGCTTTTGTTTCGGATTGGACCAACAACACGCTGGAACAATCGACCATTCACCGCAAACTGGATGCATTGGGGGTGAACATCGTGCTGAACCGCGGCGTGGCTGAAATCGCTGCGGGCCATGTCGTCAGCGATTGTGTTTACACCGGTAAGACCCGCGACTATGCGGCGGATGCGGTTGTGTTGGTCACCTCCCGCAATGCCAACGATCAGGTTTACCATGACCTCCTGGCGCGGCAAGAGGAATGGGCGGATGCGGGTATCCTGTCCGTCAAGGTGTTTGGCGATGCCGAAGCGGCGGGCCCGATTGCCTGGGCGACCTATGCGGGCCACCGCTATGCCCGAGAGCTGGACGGCGAGCCGATTGGTGATGCGCTGCCCTTCCGCAGAGAGATCACCGAACTGGCACCGAAATGACGCGTGAAGCACCTCATATGGCCAGGCTGGACATTCTTGGCCGCCTGATTGCCTTTCCAACGGTCAGCGCGGCGAGCAATCTTGCGCTGATTGACTTTGCCGAAGCCCTGCTGACCAGAGCCGGGTTTCAAACCCAACGCATCGCTGACCCGGATCAACCTAAATCCGGGCTGGTCGCGCGTATCGGTGGCGATGGCCCTGGTGGCGTGCTTTTGTCGGCGCATAGTGACGTGGTGCCGGTCAAGGGTCAGAACTGGACGCGTCCGCCCTTTGAACTTGCGCAAGATGGAAGCCGGCTCTATGGGCGCGGCAGTACGGACATGAAGGGGTTTCTGGCGTCTATGCTGGCTTTGGCGCAACGGGTGTGCGCGTCTACGCTGCGCAATCCGCTGATGCTGGTGAGATTCCCGCCAGCGGTGCGCAAGATCATCTATACGACCAACGCCCCCTCTCGTCGCTGCAAGCAGCGACTGCCGGGCAACGATCGAAAGCCTGAACAGGGTCATTTGAAAAACCACCAAAACCCGCGGCAGCTTTCCAACGAAGGAAGCCGCGACAAAGCTGATTTTTCTGGCCATCCGTAACGTCGAAAAAGCGGGAAGATGCGTCAGGGAATGGGTTGCAGCACGAAACCAGTTCGCTTTTCTATACCCAGAACGGTTCAAAAAATGACCTGTTTCAACCGTATGGGCTAAATCCCATACACAGAGTTTCGGATACGCCCTCCGCCGCCAGTTTTTCAGCCTGCCGAACATGATCTCGATCTGTTACCTGGCAACGCATTTTCACATGCGTGAGAAGGCGGTTGCGCCGCTTGTAGCGGCGTTTGTCGTATTTCACGGGCGTCTTGCGTTGTATTCGACCCGGGATGCAGGCGCGTATCTCTTTGTCTTTCAGGGCTTTTCTGAACCAATCAGCGTCATAGCCACGATCCCCAAGCAACCAATCGACATGCGGTAGGCTGCTCAGCAATGCCCGTGCCCCGATGTAGTCGCTCACTAGCCCGCCGGTTATGAAGAAGTCGATCGGACGCCCCTGGCTGTCGCAAACGGCATGCAGCTTCGTGTTCGTGCCGCCCTTGGCACGCCCGATCAACCGTCCACGCCCCCCTTTTCTACGCCCAAACTGGACGCGGTGCGATGGGCCTTGAGGCAGGTGGCATCGATCATGACTGTCTTTGCTTCACAGTGTTGCGCCGCCAGGGGAAGGCTGCCGAACAGCGGAGCAGATCACTCCCTAATCCGACAAGACCGCTGTTCGGCGGTGCATCCCGCATGTGCAAAACCGCTTGACCGGGACGCCCCCGTTACCGAAGTCCTGACCCCACGGCGGCACCCCGATAAAAAAGGGGGATTACCCAGCCAGCCAAAGAGCATAAAGGTTTTCATTTGGAGTATTCATGAAATCGGGAATTATTGAAGAGGTTTTGTAGCATGACTACACTGGTCTTTGTTGCCGTTGTCGGGGCTGCCGTCTTGCACGCAGCTTGGAACGCCTTGGTGAAAAGTGGGGCAGACAAGACGATGAGTATGGGAGCAGTTGTCCTCGGACACATGCCGCTTGCGCTGATTGCTTTACCGTTTGTACCAATGCCTGCGTTCGAGAGTTTGCCGTACCTGGCGGCGGGCATATTGCTTCATGTCGGCTACCAATTGTTCTTACTGAAGTCATACCAAATTGGTGATCTTACACAGGTCTACCCGATCGCGAGGGGGACAGCACCGTTGATTGTGGCGCTGTTTTCAGTCTTTGTTCTCGGCATCGAGTTGTCCCCGGTACAATTACTTGCGGTCCTGATTATCGGGTGCGGCATCGTCAGCCTTGCCTTGGTGCGCAAGGCCGATGGGCAGCGCAACGGCAGCGCGGCGCTGTTTGCGCTGACAACGGGCCTGTTCATTGCATCTTACTCCCTGGTCGATGGCATGGGGGCCCGCATTGCCGGAACTTCACTGGCGTTCTACAGCTGGCTGGCGATTGGCAATGGATTTGTGATGGCGGCATACCTTGCCATTAAATTACCGAATACCCTTTGGGATATCGCAACCAAAGGGCGGCGTGTCTTTCTGCTTGGCGGTGGGGCGTCGTTCGTGGCCTACGCCATTGTAACATGGGCATTTACTCAGGCACCGATTGCTCTGGTAACTGCCCTGAGGGAAACAAGTATCGTTTTTGCTTTGCTGATAGGCGTCTTCTTTCTGAATGAGCGTCTTGATTTGATGAAGGTTTTTTCGACGCTTACCACATTGCTGGGTGCAGTTCTGCTGCGTTTTGCCAAATAGATAGAGGGTTGAAAGATGAAACTGCTCTCGTTCTCAGATTTCCACTGCGATAAAGCCTCAGCGCAAATGGGTGTTGCTGCAAGCGGCGAAGCGAACGGCACTGTTGCACAAATCGGTTGACGGCGGGACTGCCCCTTTCCCCCGGACAGATCTAACAGAGTGCTGAAATAGTCCCTTCCGGACAATGATTTGAGAACGTGATTCCTCATTCGCAGGAGAGCGGTGGGGGGCAAGATGCGCGGGACAGATGAAACGAGCGGGTCGCTGTTCAGCTACGTTGATCTTGAGGAGCGCATTCCCGCCAGACATCCGCTGCGCAAGATCCGGCATGGTCAGCAACGAAAGCGCTGACATCCTGCGGTTGTTCAACACCGCCTTTGCCGATCTGGTGCCGGGCCGCCCAGACCTCTACCCTGCCGACCTTGCCGCCGACATCGACGCACTGAACGCCGAGGTCTACCTCCGGTCCAAAGCCCTGGACTGTCATTCCCGGACTTGGTCAAGCACCCCGTCGGTCGCGCGGCTGATCCGGCCTGGCGACACTTGCAGGTCGTAGACGTCCTCGAGAGGGGCACGGGTATCGCGGACCGTCAGACCCGCCGCGTTGAGGCCCCATCTTGTCTTATGAATTGAGCAGTTCCTGTGCGACGCTGGAATGGCTGCCTGGCACGGCATTTATGCCGGGCAGCGGCGGCGGCCGGACCGTTCACCTCTTGGTCGTAGTGGACCGTTGCCGAGTGTGGTCACCTCCGCAACGATCGCACCTGGGAAAAATCCTGCGATTGACCAATACGGATACTCTGCCGGAGACTGAGGGCGCCAAGCAAGAGGCCCCCGGCAGAAATACCGGGGGCTATGCGGTTGGTCTTGCCCTTCTTCGCCTATTCGAAGGCACTTGCCGGATAGAATTTGGTATCGACCCAGGCACCGTCTTTCGCAGCCTGGATCGAATACGATCCTGCCACCGTGCCGCTTGCATCGAACGCCACGTCGCCCGAAGCGCCCTCGTAGTTGATGTCCTTGCCGGCGGCCAGTGCATCTCTGCCGGCGGCGAAGGTGGAAACCGGCTCGCCACCATCGGCCACATCACGAAGGACGGCGTTTATCGCCTCGCCGGTGCAGGCATCGGCGGATTGCAGCGACAGCGCTATGAGGTTCGCCATGTCATAGGAGTTGGCCGCGAACGGGCCCGGCGCACCGCCGGTTTTTGCCATATACATGGCCTCGAAGGCTTTGAATTCGGGCAACGAGCTGTCGGCTGCGGCATATTCCACGAAGGCGCGGCCGTTCAGCAGACCGGCCCCTACGGAATTGAATACTTCGGGCACCGCAAGATCGGCGGTGAACAGCCATTCCCCGGTGAACCCACCAGCGATCGCTTCCTTGATTACCGTGATGCCGGATTCCTGGCCACCCGCGAGATAGATCGCATCAGGTTCGTTGGAGAGAACCGAGATCAGTTCCGCCTGATAGGACGGCTGGCCAGGGTTGTAGACCACATAGTCTGTCAACTCGATGTTGGAAGCTTCGACCTTCTGGCGCGCGACCTGCGCCGGCGAGATTGTCGATTCCTCGTTCTGCACCAGGAAGGCGACGCGCTTGTAGCCGCGATCGGTCATCCACAGACCGGATGCCGCCCCGTCGCCCAGATCAGAGGATACAGTGCGATAGACGTAATCGCCGCCCAGCTTGTTGAGGGTGATGGTGCCGGCATAGGGCGACATGACGACGGTTTTCGTCCGCTTCGCCAGATCGACAAGCGCCACCATCACGCTCGATGTCGGGCCCAGCAACGCCACCGCACCATCGGCTTCGATCATCTTGGTGGCGCGGCGGAGTCCGATCTCTGCGTTGCCGCTGGTATCTCCAACGACGCTGCGGATCATCCCGCATTTGGTGCCCCCCGCATCGTTGATTTCAGCGATGCCAAGTTCGATCGAGTCAGCGACAATCTGCCCGAACTCGCCCAGTTCACCAGTCAGCGGCACCAGAATTCCGACAGTCACTTCCTGTGCCTTTGCGGCCACCGTCGTGGTGATGAGCGCGCTCGAAAGTATGGTCGTGATGCCCAGCATACGCCATGTAGCTTTGGAATGTTTCATGATCTTCCTCCCTATTCGGTTCTCAGGCGTGAACTTGTAGTAGCACTTCTTCCAGGCGGCCCAGTTCCAGAAGAGACTTGCTTTTCACGGTCTCGGAATTTTTTCCCGCGTCGAGCACATAGGCGGTTTCAGAGATTGCGAGGATTTTTTCAGGATTTTGTTCGACAACCCAGACAACACCCATGCCGTCCTCGGTCAGCTCGCGCACCCAACTGACGATCCTGTCAACGAAAATCGGGGCAAGACCGGCCGTCGGCTCATCGAGGATGAGGGTGTCTGGCCCGGCGACAAGGGCCGTGGCAATGGCGAGGGTCTGGCGCTCGCCTCCCGACAGGGTCGAGGCAAGCTGGTCCGCCCGTTCGCGCAGGATCGGGAAACGCACCAGAACATCCGCGACGCGCTCGCGCGCGCCTTCGAACGCCAGGGAGGATGCCAGAAGGTTGTCGCGCACCGAAAGCTCGGGAAAGACATTGGCCTCTTGCGGAACATATCCGATGCCCATCTTGCAGATGGCGAGGGGGCTTTGGCCGGCCAGCGAATTGCCCCGATACTTGATCGCGCCCGACATGATGGGCAGGTGGCCCGCGATGGTTTTCATCAAGGTGCTCTTGCCCGCGCCATTCGGTCCGAGAACAACCGTGATTTCCTTTGGCGGTGCGCAAAAGTCGATCCCGTGCAGGATCTGAACTTTCCCATAGCCGGATTTGAGGCCGCTGACGTCAAGCTGCATGTTCTGCCCCCAGATAGGCCGCGATCACCTTCTTGTCTGATTTGATCTCCTGCGGCGTTCCCTCCGCCAGAAGCTCGCCGTGCTGCAACACGATGATCGAATCGGCGATCCGGAGCAGGAACTGCAAGTTGTGTTCCACCACGATAAGGGTGCGGCCTTCGGCGTGAAGGTCGACCAGAATTTGACTCAGCCTTGCCTGATGGCTGGGGTCCACGCCAGCGGTCGGTTCATCGAGCAGCAGGATTCTCGGATCGCGGACAAGTTGGCGGGCGACCTCCAGCATCCGCAACTCGCCCCCCGAAAGGTTGCTGACTAGATCGTTGATCCGATCGGCCAGCCCGACGCGGGCAAGCACCTCGCGGGCCTTCTCGTTGAGCGCCTTCTCCGTCGCCCGCCAGCGGCCAAGCACCACCGAAGTGATCGTCTCGCCGGTATTGTCGGCACCAACGATTACGTTGTCGAGCACCGTCAATGACGGGAAAGCCCGCGGTGTCTGAAAGGTGCGCCCGAGCCCGAAAGAGGCGATCTTTGAGGCACCGGCATCGGAAAGACTGTGTCCATCCAGAGTGATCGTACCAGAATTCGGTTTCAGCGCTCCGGAGATCAGGTTGAACAGGGTCGATTTTCCGGCGCCGTTCGGGCCGATCAGCCCCAGAAACGCCCCTTTGGCGACCGAAAAACCAAGGCCGGTGTCGCCGCCAACGGCCTTCAGGCCGCCAAACCGCTTGATCACCCTGTCGACGATGAGAAGATCGTTGCTCATGCTTTTTGTCTCCGCCGCGTCAGCGCCTCGAACGGCCGCCAGCGCAGCACGATGATAAAGAGTATGCCGGTCATCATGTGTTCCACCGAATCTGCGATCTGGGCCACGCGCACCGATTCAAATGGTATGGCGCGCACCACCTCCTGAAATCCCAGCAGGACCATGGTGCCGACAATCGCACCGATGACCGTGCGCTCGCCCCCGATGACAAGGGCGATCCAGACGAAGAAGGTCACACTTGCCTTGAAAAGCCCCGGACCGACCAGCGTTGTCACCATGGCATAGAGCGCGCCGGCAAAGCCGATCGGAATCGCAGAGATCAGGAACACTTGTAACCGAAGCCGGGCGATATCCTTGCCGATCGCCTCGGCTGCGGCCTCATCGTCGCGGATCGCATCAATGGCGCGGCCGTAGGGAGATGCCAGGATATACCTGAACGATAACGCTGTCGCCACCATCAGTAGAACGGCCGCGGCCGTGAGAACATATTTGTCGGGCACGCCGGTCCAGGCGAAATCCGGCCTAAAGACGTTCGGCAGCCCGACACTGCCGTTGCCGATGCGGCGTTCATTGAGCAGCAACGAGCCTAACATCTCGGCAAAGGCGAAGGTTGTCAGCGCCAGATATTCACCCCGCAACCTCAGCGTCGGCCAGGCTGTTACCGCGGCGAAGGCCATCGACGCCACGCCGGCCGCAAGGAACCCGATCCACCAAGGGGCGTTGAAGCCGAACAGATACTGATCGAGGCCGCTTGGCGGTGCCTGGGTCAGGATGGCATAAGTATAGGCTCCGGCAGCAAAGTAGGCGACTGTGCCGAAATTGATCATTCCGCCGCGGGCATACTGGAAATTCAGCGAAAGCGTCAGCACCGAATAGATGCTGCCAAACATTGCCACTGTCATGAACGTCTGAACCCAGTTCATGACGCTTTCCTTCCCGACAGTCCGTCGGGGCGTATCAGCAGCACGACAATGACGACCCCGAAGGCAATCAGGGGGCGGTATCCGGCCGGGATCCAGTAGACCGAAAGATCCATGGCGATCCCGACGATCAGACCCGCGGCGATCACGCTGTAGAGCGAACCAAGGCCGGCCAGAATCGCGACCGCGATGATCGGCAAGATCTGCAGGAACGCGATTTCGGTCGAGAGTGTTGCGATCATCGCCAGCATCACCCCCGCCAGCCCGGCAAGCCCCGATGAAAGAAGCCAAGTGGCACGAGAGGTCTGGCGGATATCGATGCCGCGCGAAGCGGCCAGATCGGAGTTCGACGACATCGCCCGGATTGCCAGCCCGGTCCTGGTGCGGTTCAGAAATACCGCAATCGAGATACTGGTGAGTGCGGCCAGAGCCACGACCACCATCTGATAGTCGGTTATCCGCACGCCGAAGAACTTGTAGGTGGTCGCCAGCGGAATATCGAGGGTACGGATACCGGTGCCGATGATCGCGTTCATCGCGCCGCCGATCGCATAGGCGACGCCGACCGAGGTGATCAAAAGCACAGACGGGCCCTGCTGCCGGATCGGATCATAGACCACCCGTCCGATCATCAGTCCCAAAACCGCCGTAGCGACGACGGCTGTGAATGCAGACAGCAGAAATGGCAAGCCTGCCAGAGATTTCAACCCCCAGGTCAGGAATGCGGACACCCCCAGAAGCTCGGCGTGGGCGATATTGAGGAACCCCTCGACCCGGCGCGTCAGCGAAAAGCCGATGGTCGCGAGAATCAGAAAACATCCGGTAACAAAACCGGTGACGAGATATTGCGCCAGCAGGGTCATGCGCACCCCCTGCTTCCGGTCGCAACCGCGTTGCCTCGGCACCTTGGTATTTCTTCGGAAATCCGGCTGGACATGTGCATCTCCACCACGCTGATCTTCTATTTAAGAAGTATGCTTCTCTTTGATGAAAGCGCAATGCTTATTTCACGATAGCCGAAACATTCGTACTTTCGGATGCGTCCGTCCGCGCCCCGCATCATGAGGTGCCCGCCGCCTAAACGGTCCCCATCGGGGCGCGACTGGCATCGTTGTTGGCGGCGATCATCTTGTTGATCAATCGGTAGAATTCCGCGCGCTCCTCGTCGGTCAGGGGCGCGATCAGCCGTTCTTGAGCCTTCGCGACCAACGGACGTACCTTGGCGATGTAAATTTTGCCCTGCTCGGTAATCTTCACGATCTTGACCCGCCGGTCAAAGCTCGATTCATGGCGTGTAACCAGCCCCCGCCTTTCCAGTCGCCGAATGACATCGGCGCCGCTGGTGCGGTCGATTCCCACCGATGTCGACAAGGTCAGCTGGTCCATTTCCTCGCCGCCCTGCAGCACCGTCAGTATCGCCGATTGGACCGGCGTCAGATCTACATTGCCGCATTCGTCGGCAAACAGGCCGATATGGATCTGGTGCAGTCTGCGGACCAGATAGCCAGGGCGGCTCCAGAGATCCTGGTACATCCGGCTTTTGTTCTTGCCGGGACGGCGAGGCTTGCCACTCTTCTGTATTTTGTCAATTTTGTCCGACGTGGAAATTGTCGGAACCTTGTCTGCGCCAACCTTTTCGCCGATCTGCCCGGCCCGGTCTGGTTCTTCGATCATCTGGCATTCTCCACACAAGCTCTCAGGAGTCTCTCATTGTTGTTGAAAAGAGATTATTATGAAGTATACTTCTTTTATTGAGGCTGCGCCAGACGTGATGTGATCCGTCGAGGTGACCCACCGCGGGGCGGCACAAGGGACGACACCTTAGCACAGCGCCAGGAAAGGTACAGTCGAATGACCACAGGCATCGGGGCCCGCGTCGAGCGCAAGGAAGACAGCCGCCTGCTTGGAGGCCACGCAAAATTCGTCGGCGACATCAAGTTGCCCCGCCTATGGGAAGCCGCATTCGTGCGCAGTCCCATCGCGCACGGCCGTATCAAGAGCATCGCCAAACCGGCGCAATTTGCCGGCCGGGTGTTCACGGCCGCCGATCTGGCCAATATCGCCGCCATCCGGGCGCTGTCCTCCTTGCCGACTTACAACGCCTCCGACCAGCACCCGTTGGCAAAGGACAAGGTGCGCTTTGTCGGCGAATGCATTGCCATCTGCATCGCCCCCACGCGCGCCGAGGCCGAGGACATCGCCGAGATGGTCGAGGTCGATCTTGAGTCGCTGCCGCCGGTTGTCGATGCATTGAAAGCGCGCGAACCCGGTTCGACACTTCTGCATGAAGACTGGGGCAACAACCTGTTCCTCACCACCGAATTCGACGGCGACATCGACAGCGTCCGCGACAGGGCCGCCGTTGTGATCGAGCGCGAATACAACACTGCCCGGCAATGCATGAATCCGATGGAGGGCAAGGGCACTCTGGCACATTGGGATGAAAAGGCCGGGCAACTGATCGTCTACACTTCGACCCAGGTTCCACATCTGATCCGTACCGGTCTGGCGGAATGCCTGCGAATGGATCAAGGCCAGATCCGGGTGATCGCCCCCGATGTCGGCGGCGGCTTTGGCTACAAATGCGTGCTGCAACCTGAAGAGATATCGGTGTCCTGGGTGGCCCTGAAAACCCGGCGGCCGATCCGCTGGACTGAAGATCGCCGCGAACATTTGGTGGCGGGGGCAAACACCCGGCAGCACCACTACAAGATCGCGGCCTATGCCGATGAACGCGGGCTTATTCTTGGTCTTGACGCCGAGATCACTGTCGATGTCGGCGCCTATTCGGTCTGGCCATTTACCGCCTGCCTGGAGGCTGCGCAAGCGGGCGGCAACTTGCCCGGCCCCTATGCTTTCGGCATCTACCGCTGCAAGACATGGTCGGTCGCCACCAACAAACCGGCCTTCACCCCCTATCGTGGCGTGGCCAGGCCCGGCGTCTGTTTCGCCATGGAACTGACCATCGACGCCATCGCCCGTGCCGTCGGGCGCGAACCTTCGGAGGTGCGCAAAGATAACCTGGTGCCCGCCGACAAGATGCCCTTCACCAATGTCACCCGGAAATTCTATGACAGCGGCGACTACCCCGACAGCGTGGTTCAGGCCGAGACCGCCATCGACCTGATCGGTTTTCGCGAACGACAGACAGCAGCCCGCGCCGAGGGCCGGCACCTCGGTATCGGCTTTGCGACCTTCACCGAACAATCGGCGCATGGCACCAAGGTTTTTGCCGCCTGGGGGTTGCCACTGGTGCCCGGCTATGAACAGGCGATGGTCAAGATCACCCCCTCGGGCTCGGTCGAGGTCCGATCTGGCAATCACAGTTTCGGCCAGGGGCTGGAAACCACCCTAGCCCAGGTGGCCAGCGAATGGCTGACCGTGGATATCACCCGGATCAACGTGACCATGGGCGATACCGGCCTGACGCCCTATTCGACTGGCGCCTATGCGTCGCGCGGCATGGTGATGGCCGGCGGCGCGGTGTCAAAGGCCGCCGAGGTTCTGGCCGGCCGCGTCAAGATCCACGCCGCCCATCTGCTGCAATGCCGGCCCGCGGATATCCGGCTGTCCGATGGCAAGGCCTTTTTCGGCGAAGCGCATGTCGGCTTCGACGATATCGCGCGTGCCTGGTATCTGCGGCCCGATCAACTGCCCGATGGCGTCGATACCACCGGGCTTGAGGTCACGGAAGGTTACAAGCCCGATATTGACACCGGGGTCTTTTCCTATTCCACCCATGCCGCCATTGTTGCGGTCGATACCGACACCGGCCAGGTGGAAATCGAGGATTATTTCATCTTTGACGATTGCGGCCGCAGGGTAAATCCGCTGATCCTCGAAGGACAGGCCTATGGTGGCGCCGCACAGGGAGTTGGCACCGCCCTGTTCGAAGAGGTGATCTATGACGCCAACGGCCAGCCTCTGACCTCGACCCTGGCCGACTATACCTTGCCCGGGCCGGCCGAATTGCCGCGGTTCCGGCTCGGTCATGCCGAAACGCTGTCGCCCTATACGCGCCATGGCATCAAGGGCGTTGGTGAAGGTGCCGCCATCGCCCCGGGTGGCGCATTGATCAATGCGGTGAACGACGCTCTCAGCCCTTTCCAGGTCGAACTGACGTCTGTTCCGGCAACACCGGAAAAGATCCTCGGCGCGTTGCTTGCGGCCGAAGCGCGGCGGGAGGCAGCCGCATGAAACCCGCCCCCTTCACGATGTCGCAACCCCCGACACTTGCCGCCGCGCAAGGCCTGCTGTCCACGATCGACGGCGACACCAGGATCATCGGTGGCGGCCAGTCGCTTGGCCCGATGCTGAACCTGCGGCTGGCCCGGCCGGACCATCTGGTCGATCTGGCCGCACTGCCTGGAATGACCGAGACGCGCGCAACCGCCACCCATGTCGAAATCGGTGCCGGCGTCACGCATGCGCGCATCGAAGACGGTGATGTACCTGACCCCATTCCCGGAATGCTGCGCCATGTGGCCGGCGGCATCGCCCATCGGGCGGTGCGCAACCGCGGCACCATCGGCGGCAGTCTATGCCACGCTGATCCCGCCGCAGACTGGGTGACGGCGATGACCGCGCTGGGCGCCACCGTGATCGTGGTGCCGGTCAACGGCCCGCAACGCGAGGTGACGATGCGTGATTTCATGCGGGCCGCCTACCGCACAGCCCTGCAACCGGGCGACATCCTGACCAAAATCCGCATACCACGCTATTCCGCCGACGCCCATTGGGGCTACTACAAGATCTGCCGCAAGGTCGGCGCATTCGCCGATGCCATCAGCGCCTTCGTGGCCGACCCGCAATCGCGACTTTGTCGGGTGGTGTTCGGCTCGACCGGCGCGGCCCCGCTGCTCAGCGACACGCTCGCCCGGCATCTGGCCGAAAACGGCACAACTCCGCCACTGCCCGCGATCAAGGAGGCTTTGCGCGCCAGTGGTCTCGAGCTGTCCGAGGTCAAGTTGCACCAACTGTCCATTGCCCATCAACGGTCCGTCCGGGAGGCCTTCGCATGACTGAAATCCTGTCCCTGACCGTCAATGGCGAAGCGTTCACCGTAGCGGTCACACCGCGCACCCAATTGGCCGAAGTGCTGCGCGATCACCTCGATCTGACCGGCACCCATCTGGCCTGCGAACAGGGGGTCTGCGGCGCCTGCACGGTGATGATGGATGGCAAGCCGGTGCGCTCGTGCATCACCTTCGCCCATGGGTGTCAGGGCACGCAGATCGAAACCATCGAAGGCTATGGCGACGATCCGCTGATGCAACGGCTGCGCGCCGCTTTTTCCCGCCATCACGCCTTGCAATGCGGGTTCTGCACCCCCGGGATGCTGGCCACTTCGCGCGATATCATTGCCCGGTTCAAGAACCCTGATGAGGCGACGATCCGCCATGAACTCAGTGGTAACCTGTGCCGTTGCACCGGCTATGTCGGCATCGTCAATGCCATTCAGGATGTGATCGGCCAAGGCCAGGCCGAGGCCACCGTGCCCGTCGAGGCCGCGTCGAGGCCGACAAAGCGTTCCTTTACACCGTTTCAACCTTTGGCTGAGGTTGCGGCACCGGCCATCACCGCAGCCGTCGGCAGGGTCAGTGTTGAAGACAACTGGACGGTGATCCAGCGCGGATTCACGCTCAGCCATCCGCCCGAAATGGTCTGGGCGCTGTTTCGGGATGTGGCGACAGTGGCGCCCTGTGTTCCCGGCGCGATCATTAACGAGGTTGGGCCGGACACCTTCTCGGGCGCGGTCGAGATCCATTTTGGGCCGATCCGGGCACGATTTGGCGGAAGCGGCAGCTATGAAAACGACGATGCCGTCCGGCAGGGCGCGATCACCGGTCAGGGCGACGACAAGAACGGCAAATCGAAGGTGCGCGGCCAGTTGCACTACACCATCCATCCGGGGCAGTTGCCGACGACAAGCCGTGTGGATGTCGATTTCAAGTTCGAGATCCAGGGCATGCTGGCGCAATTCAACCGACCGGAATTGGTAACCGGCTTCGTCGATTTCATCCTGAGCCAATTTCTCGCCAACTGCGACGTGGTCCTGTCGGGCGGTAGCGCCGCCACCGCAAGAAAACTCAGCTTCGCAGCATTGATCTGGTCGGTGTTCCGCGCCAACTTGCGCCGATTGTTTTCAAGAAGGCCTTAGCCGACTCCAAACAGGCTGGACCGCACAGGCGAAAGCTTCGAGTGCAACGCCGGGCCAACCTCGTCTCTCTCGCTCAGTCAGTCACATGGAGACGATTTGTTCTTGTATCGTCGATCACCGATCAGTATGTATCGGTCATAAACGATACATGGGGCCTGCGAAATGCTCGACCGAAACACCGTGCCGCTGTCTCCTTCGATTGAAGCGGACCAGATCGCCTCGATCGCCAAGGCGCTGGCGCATCCGGCCCGGGTCAGGATCATCACCTTTCTGCTCTCTAAGCCTGGCTGCATCGGCGGGGAGATCGTGGATCAGGTCGGACTGGCCCAATCAACGGTCTCCGAACACCTGCGGATCCTCAAGGATGCAGGGCTTGTGACGGGCACCATTGACTATCCCCGTATTTGCTACTCGCTCGACCCGTCGGCGCTCGCGCCGATACGGGATCTGATCGAAGCCATCGCCGCCCGCCCGCCGGAAGGCGAGGCTCCCTGTTGCTACACCCCCCAGGGCTGCGTTCCCAAGGAGCCCGCCTGATGACCACCCTCACCGTTTATGACCCAGCCATGTGCTGCTCGAACGGCATCTGCGGCATCGATGTCGATCAACGCCTTGTCGATCTGGCGGCTGACATCGACTGGGTGAAAGCGCAAGGTGCCAGCGTTCGGCGCTTCGGGCTGATGCGCGGGCCGCTGGCGGGGCTGGAGAAGCCGCGCGCGCTATGCAGCAGCGGTCGACAGCCTGTCCGATGCTG
>TARA_R110002110_G_scaffold6054_1_pt1 | contig 22870 bp, 23 predicted proteins | sample TARA_R110002110 | Tara Oceans TARA_R110002110 (sample SAMEA4397330) | marine metagenome | biome: Polar Biome; feature: [SRF] surface water layer (ENVO:00010504); material: water (ENVO:00002006), including particulate matter (ENVO:01000060) such as... | depth 5 m
TTATGTCGAAGGCCCGGCCTATGCCGTGGGCGGAGCGCTTTCACTTGCGGACTGCATGCTGGCGCCGACGCTTTTTTTCTTTGACCGGATCGGTCCGATGTTTGGCGAGGCCGCGCCACTGCGCCAGTTTCCAGCGGCGAGCGACTATTACAAGGCCATTTGCGGCGACGCCGCCGTTGCGAAGGCAATGGCTGAACTCGATATATCGCTGCGCCGGATGATGGGTAGCTGACGCCTCAATGATCCGCGTGGCCGCCGGCGAGAGAGGCAAGTTCAGTGTCGCCGGACGCTGGTGTCACGCCGGGCGAAAGACAACCGGGGACGAGCGGCATTGCAACCGTTACCGTCGTGCCCGCGCCAAGCTCGCTCTCGATCGTCATGCCGCCGCCATGAAGTTCCGCAAGCGAGCGCACCAGTGCGAGACCGAGCCCCGTGCCTTCCTTGCTCAGCGCAGCATCGGTGGCGATTTGTTCGAAGGGCTGGCCAAGCCGCTCGATCTGGTCCGGCGGAATGCCGCGGCCGCTGTCGGTAACGGAAAGACGGATCATCCCTTCGGCTTCGCTGACGCCGATGGAAATCCGGCCACCCGCCGGTGTAAATTTCACTGAGTTGGAAAGCAGGTTAAGCAGGATCTGCTTCAGCGCCCGCTCATCCGCCATTAATTCGCCGCCCGATGGCCCACTCTCCACATGTTTGACCAGCATGACACTGTTTTCCTCGGCGCGGCCGCGCACAAGCCTCATGCATGCATCGACCAATCCGCCGATCCTGATCGTTTCAGGGTGAAGCTCGTACTTGCCCGCCTCGATCTTCGACATATCGAGAATGTCGCTGATCAGGTCAAGCAGCAATGCGCCGCTCTCGTTGATGAGCTGGGCATATTCCATATAGCGTGAATGGCCGAGATTTCCGAACATCTGCATGCGCAGGATTTCCGAAAAGCCGATAATAGCGTTGAGCGGCGTCCGTAACTCGTGGCTCATATTTGCGAGGAAACGCGACTTGGTGCGGCTGGCTGTTTCCGCCCGCTCGCGCGCCTCGAGAAGCTCGATCTCGTGTTGCTTGCGTTCGCTGACATTGCGCGTGATGCTGATGACCTCGGCTGTGCGGATACCATCGGCGTCGCACGCGCTTCTCATCGTCGATTCCAGCCAGACATAATGTCCGTCCTTGTGAAGGAACCGGTAATCGAACTGGACCTGCTCCCCTCTCAAGGCACATCGGATGAATGCCATGCGGGCTTTCTCGTAATCATCGGGGTGGATTAGATCCCTGGAAATCGGACTGCCGATGAACTCTTCCGGCTGGCGGCCGAGCATCGGGCCGATGGCCGGCGATATGAATATGATGCGCGATTCAGCATCGCAATGCGTCATGACATCGGATGCCTGCTCCGTCATCAGACGGTATTTGGCTTCGCTCGCCTTAAGCGCCAGTTCCGCTTCCACCTCTTCGTTCACGTCTTCGGCCAGCCCGACCAAAGCACCGATCTCGCTAAAGGCGTCGGGTTCGGCATAGGCATATGTCTTGATGTAGCGGTAATTGTGCTCGCCGCTGCGAAACCGTGTCGTACAGGTGACAGGTTCGTGTGTTTCGAAGGCATCGAGGAATTTGGAGAGAAGTTCATCGCGGTCGTCGGGATGAACAAGGTGCTCGTACCAGTCGCCGCCTGCCGGGAGTTGCTGTTCTTCAAGGCCGAGGATACGTGCGACGCCACCCGACCAATGTGGCGCCGGCTCGCCCTTGACCCAGCGCCAATGCCCGAACCGGGCAAGCTGTTCGGCCTCGCGCAATTGATGCTCCAGGCGGTAGGCATCGGTCACGTCGCGCGAGGTACACAAAATACCTGCCACATTCGGGTCGTCCAGAAGATTGCGCGCGCGGGCTTCGACGCGGCGCCAGCTCCCACCTGCATGCGGCAGGCGAACCGTCGCCACCGCCTCGGAGCCGGGCGTACGAATACATTCCGCTATCTTTCCGGCGAGACGTTCGCGGTCGTCGGGATGTACCAGATCGACAATCGGACGGCCGATCAGGAGCTGTTCGGATGCGCCCAGCACCTTGCGAACGGCGGGGCTCTGGTAAGTGATGATGCCATTATTGTCGAGAATGGTCAGGATATCGCCGGCATTTTCCACGAGCGCACGATAGAACTGTTCGCCCGGCACAGCATGAGGGTTGCCCGGATCGTTCTCAGGCAGTCGAGGCGACTGTCCCTTGTCACTGGGACGAACCATGTTTTTTTCCCACACCCGGCTGCGATACCGACCCGTATACGGACAAAGCGTATCCGTCGTTCAACCGATACTATGGGGATTTGTTTAAGGTTCTCTTGACCGCCAATACCATTTTAATCGAATGCTAACCGGTTTTTCCAGGCGGCCGCGGGACTATCCGGCGCGCTGCACGATGTGCCAAGCGTGGTCCGCCAGCATCCGGCAGGCATCGCCCATGGTTTTTGCGCGCTCCGAACTTGCATTGCCGTCGAGTCCGCGCTTGTAGACGCCTTGCGCGATGGCGGCGAGCCGGAAGATCGAGAAGCCAAGATAAAAATTCCAGTCGTCGATCTTGCTGCGGCCGGTGCGGCGGCAATAATCGGCAATATAATCCGCCTCCGTCGGAATCCCCGTGGCGGCGAAATCGACACCGACAAGCGTCTCCGTCGTGCCCGTGTGATAGAGCATGCAATTGTAACCGAGATCGGCGAGCGGGTGGCCTATGGTCGACAGCTCCCAGTCGAGGACGGCGATCATGCGCGGTTCGGTGGGGTGGTACATGCTGTTTTCAAGCCGGTAGTCGCCATGTGCGATGCTCGTCGAGGCGTCCGCCGGAATATGGGTGGGAAGGTAGCCGATCAGTTGCTCCATCGCCTCGACACTGCCGGTCTGCGATCCACGATATTGTTTGATCCATCGGCCGATCTGCCGGTCGAAATAATTTCCGGGCCGGCCATAGTCGCCAAGACCGATCGCCTCATAGTCGACACGATGAAGCCGTGCGAGATTTTCGTTCATATTGTCGTAGATGGCGGCGCGTTCCTCAGGGTCCATGCCCGGCAAGGCCGGATCGCGGAAGATGCGGCCTTCGAGAAATTCCATGATGTAGAACGGCGTGCCGACGACGCTATCGTCTTCGCAAAGTGCATACATATGCGGCACGGGAACGTCGGTTTCCGCCAATGCCTTCATGACGCGGTATTCACGGTCGACCTGGTGGGCGCTGGCAAGAAGCTGTCCGGGCGGCTTCTTGCGCATCACATAGCGCTTCCCGCCGCCGTGGCCGGTTGTCGTCAGCAGAAAGGTCGGATTGGACTGCCCGCCTTCGAACTGACGCACCTCCAGCGCCCTGCCGAACCCCTCGACGGTGTCCCGGCAATAGGCTTCAAGCCGCTTTGTGTCGAAGCGATGAGCCTCGCGTATCGCGGTGGTTTCGTCTTGCGTACCCGTGGCGCCCTTGGCCATCTCCATCTCCCCGGCAATAGTGTGATGGAAGAGACTTAGCATGGGGGCGGGAGGCGTCAAAGACAGCCCGACCTGCCGTCGCGGAAAGCGTCGTGTCGTCAGGCGGCGTCCTTATTTTCCTCAAAACCTTCAGCCATTGTGCCCGAAACACGTTGCTTTCGCGCCTTGTGAACCAGGCTGCCCGGCCGGTCGTCGGTATCGGGCCGCGAGGTCGCCATACGCAGCACTTCAGCGTAGCCGGACTTTGTTTCGATGCGTTCGCCAAAGCCGTTCGCGATCAGAAGGCGGCGGGCAAGCGGCAGGTTGTAGCAGGGCACCCACATCAGCAGGTGATGCTCGACATGGTAGTTCACCCAATAGGGTGCGACGAACATGCGCTCCGCAACATTCGTCATCGTCGTGCGCGCAAAGCGAAACGGATCCTTGTCGTCCGGCACCATCGCATGCTCCGCGATATTGCGGATGCGGGTAATGGCCTGCTGCCAGGTCAGGAAGGGAACGAGCCAGAGTGCAAAGTAGAGATACCAGTAGCCGGTCGCGGCGAGAAGCGTGAAGAGAACAAGCTGCGTTAGCGCCGCCCGTCCGAGTTTGTTCCAGAAATGGCCAAGGCGGCGCCGGAGCGGCCACCCGGCCTCGCCAAGGGCATTCAGAATCTGCGCCTTGCGCTGCTGATAGCCCGTCTGCCCGGTGAGATCCCGGACCATCTTGCGGCGGAAGCTCTTGCGCGTAATCGGGAAGGGCGCCGAAAGCACGAGGTCGGGATCGTCGGGTTGCTGCGTATTGGCGTGATGTTTCAGGTGATAGCGGCGATAGGCCCCGGTCTCGGCCATCATCGGATAGGCGCAGAACCACTGGCTGAGAAAAATGTTGAGTGTCTGGTTGCGGGTCAGAATGCCATGCGAGCCGTCATGCATCAGAATGGCAAGGCCAAGCTGGCGCGCGCCGATGATCGCCGCTGCAAGGATATAGGTGATCGGATTGGGAAAGGCGGCAAAGAGCGCCATCGTGCCGAGGATCACCCCCCAGGCGTGAACGACAAGCCATGTGCCGCGAAGGTCCGAGCGTTTGCGCACAAGCGCAATCTGCGAAGGGCTGAGAAGATCCCTGGCCGTGCTCATGCGGTTGCCCTCCGTTCGATTTCCTTTTGCGGGCGGCGGAACAGCGGTGCGCCCGCGCCCGCCATGCAGAACGTCACGATCTCTTCGACCACACGGTCGGGATCGGTATCCAGTTCGTGAGAGTGCGGCGCAAGCGGGCCGATCAGCGCGGTGGGAATGGCGCCCGCGATGCAGGCGGCGGCAATCCTGACATCGCCCGGCGGTATTTCACCGGCGTCTATTGCGTCTTCCAGAATGCGCGCGAAGATTTCGGCGTGGGTACGGCGAAAGAAGGCGCGTTCCTCGGCAAGGTTTACATCGACGGGTTCCGCGAGAAGCGCATAGGCAAGACGGCGCCCGCGAACGGCGCGCCCCGCAAAGGTCCGCAACACCGCGACAAGGCGCTCGCTTGCCGGCTCATCTCCGCCGGCGATGGTCGCGAGTATGTCCATCTCGCGTACCGACACCTCGCGAAAGACCTGACGGCATAGCTCTTCCTTGGAGGAGAAATAGCGATAAAGCGTACCCGTCGCGACGCCCGCGGCCTTTGCCACCCCGGTCATCTGTGCTGCGGCGAAACCGCCCTCGGAAACGAGATCGCGCGCGGCATCGAGAATGCGGCGCCGCGTGTCCGCGAGCCGTGCCGCCACTTTATCGGTCTTACGATATGCCAAGATATGAACCTCCATTCATTTATAAAATGAACCACGGTTCAGCTTGTTTCGTCAAGGGGTCTGAGGGAGGAGGAAAGTGCGAATAATAAGCCTGCGCCCCCGCGCCTTCATCGGAAAGGCCGGGGAAATGCGGGGCTGTTGACGAAGGGTCTCGTCAGTCGGCGGCGCGAAGCGCAGGCGTGAAGTCGCGTTCATCGGGCGTTGCGGCCGGCATGCGTGGCGTGTCGGCGCCACGCCCGGCTGGTGCCCGGTCTTCCGGCGCCCCGTACCAATGCGGCTGGCCTGTGAAAAGCTCGGCGGCCAGAGCGGCTTCATGAAGCCATTGCTTGAAAATCCTGTTCATCCGGACCTCATTACGGAGAATTGCTGCACTGCGATGTATGTAACATCGTAACGCCGCTTATCAAGCCGCACGGACTGCGGCATAACGGCGTACACGGAAAGGGCGCGACTTCGCGGAGCGCTTGCGGCATAAACCGCCAGACCGAAACCGAGCCCGCCCGGCAGCCCTGGAATGAGCCTGACCCCTCCCGCCGCTCCGTTCGACGACGACAGCCCTTCGGGCCTCTTCCGGCTGCGCGATTTCAGGCTCTATATATCGGGACGCTTTCTCGGCACGCTCGCCTTGCTGATCCAGTCGGTGGCGGTCGGCTGGCAGGTCTACGACATCACCGAAAGCCCGCTCGCGCTCGGCTATGTCGGCCTGGCGCAGTTCCTCCCCATCGTGCTGCTGACACTGCCCGCCGGCGACATCGCCGACCGCATCGACCGCCGCTACATTGTGGCGGGCGCCGGCATTATCGAAGCGGTGGCGGCGGGCTTCCTGATCTTCCTCTCGCTGACGCATTCGGGCGACGTCACGCTGTTCTACGCCGCGCTCGCGCTTTTCGGTGTGGCGCGCGCCTTCATGGCGCCGGCCTCGCGCTCCTTCGTGCCGCTGCTCGTGTCGCCCTCGCAACTGCCGCGTGCCGTCGCGGTCAGCTCGTCGACCTTTCAGGCCGCTGTCATCACCGGCCCGGCGATTGGCGGCGGGCTCTATATTTTCGGTCCTGTTGTCGTCTATGCAACCTGCGTCTTTCTCTTCCTCGCGATTTCCGGCGCCTTCCTGGCCATTCGCACACGCCCGCCGGTGCAGACGCACATGGCCGTCACATCCGCTTTCAAACGTGTGACGGCGGGCATCGCCTATATGCGCCGCTCGCCGATCGTACTGGGTGCGATCTCGCTCGATCTTTTCGCGGTGCTGCTCGGTGGCGCGGTCGCATTGCTCCCCATTTTCGCACGCGACATCCTGCATGTGGGCCCGGAGGGTCTCGGCGTCATGCGCTCCGCGCCGGCGGTCGGCGCCATTGTGGTGAACCTGCTGATCATCTGGCGCCCTTTGCGGTCGCGCACCGGCCGCATCATGTTTGCCTGCGTCGCACTTTTTGGCGTGGCGACGATCTTCTTCGGCCTGTCGGAAAATTTCTGGCTGACGCTCGGCGCGCTCGCCACGATGGGCGCCGCCGACATGGTGAGCGTCAATATCCGCTCGACGCTCATTCCGCTGGCGACGCCGCAGCCGATGCTCGGCCGCGTGACGGCGGTGGAAATGCTCTTCATCGGCGCCTCGAACGAATTGGGCGAATTCGAATCCGGCCTTACAGCCGCATGGTTTGGAACCGTGCCTGCCGTTATCATCGGCGGCTTCGGCACGCTCGGCGTCGTGGCGGTGTGGATGTGGCTTTTCCCGGACCTGCGCAAGATCGACAAGCTCTCCGATGTGAAGCCGGAAACCTGACGCCTAGAAAAACTGTCCGGCAATGATGGCGGCAAGAACGATAAAGCCGAAATCGCGGTTGGAGCGAAAGAGCGTCAGGCAGCGTGCCGGATCGTCGATATCGAGCGTGAGCGCCTGCCATGCCAGTTGCGCGGCGGCAATGGCGACACCGATATAGAAGAGGACGCCGAGCGACACAGCGGCGCCCGAAGCCAGCAGCGCCGCGATCATGACGCTATAAAAAATCCACAGATATTTTTTTGTCGCCTGCCCGAGCTTCAATGCCGAGGACTTCACGCCGATCAGCGCATCGTCTTCCTTGTCCTGATGTGCATAGATGGTGTCGTAGCCGACCGTCCAAGCAATGGCGCCGAGATAGAGAAGGACAGGCGCGAGCGAGAGTGAGCCCGTGACGGCGGTCCAGCCGATCAGCGCGCCCCAGTTGAAGGCGAGGCCAAGCACGATCTGCGGCCAGTCGGTGATGCGCTTCATGAAGGGATAGATCGCGATAAGCACAAGCGAGGCAAAGCCGAGCATGATGGTCACGCCGTTGAGCGACACCAGCACCGCAAGCCCGATGAGACATTGCGCCATGAGAAACGCCCATGCGGCCTTGACGCTGACGGCACCGGACGGGATGGGGCGCAGCCTTGTGCGCGCGACGGCGGCATCGAAATCGCGGTCGACGATATCATTATAGGTGCAGCCCGCGCCGCGCATGGCGACAGCGCCGATGGCGAAGAGAAGCATCAGCCAGGGCGATGGCCAGCCCTGCGATGCGAGCGCGAGCGACCACCAGCAGGGCAGCAGCAGCAGCCATGTCCCGATCGGCCGGTCAAGCCGCGCGAGACGCATATAGGGGCGCATGAAAACCGGCGCATAGCGATCCACCCAGTTCGCGGGCGGGGCATCGGCAATGCGGGTTCCGGCGGGTCCATCGGCACTCATGGGGCTCGGCCTCGAAGAAAGAAGATACGTCCACGGATCGTTGTGCGACGCCGTGATGAGAGGGGGAGGATAGCGGTTCGAGGGGGGCGTTGCACCGGGGATAAGGGGGTTATCCGCAGCGATCGGTGCCCCTCTGTCACGGTTCTGTCACAAACCGGCTTATGCCCGGCTTATGCCCGGTTCAGGGCGCAACCGCGAAGGGAAAAGCGGGGATATCTCCCGCCATCAAGGCGGGGATATGCTGCACCAGCGAAGTCGGGAAGATGGTGTCGGTGGTCGCCTGCAATTCATCGAGACGCCACCATTTCAGATCAAGGATGACCTGCCGCTCCAGTTCCGTCCATGCGTCGCGGCTGAGTTCGGTTGCCTCCGTCCATGCGGGCAAAAAAACTTGCTGAAGCATCTGGTTTTTGCCGTGAACGCAAAGGACAAGCTCGCTCGTCCAGACGGGTGGCCCGAACCGCACATCGCTCAAGCCGGTCTCTTCCGCAAGTTCCCGCTTTGCCGCAGCGGCAACATCCTCGCCGGGCTCCATCTCGCCGCCAACCGTGACCCAGTAAGGATCGCGCAGCACGACGCCGTCCGCGCCGCCGACAGCCGGGTCGTGCATCCGGATGAGGAGGAGGCGGTTTTGCCAATCGAACAGGAGGACGCGAGCGGTTTTACGAATGTGCATGAAGGTCCGAGGCGGCTATCGAGAAAGGGAAAAGGATAGAGGGAACGGGCGAGCACACGAAGAAGAATCCCGACGGCCATTTCGCGAGCGGAGCGCTTCGCTCCGGGTGGCTTGCGATGACGTGAACCGGAAAAGCGGAGATACTGCCGCGATGACAAATCGCGGGCCGACATCCGAAACCGACTCCGGCGACGCCCCGCGCTGCGCAAGCGGCAAGCTGCGTCTTTATATAGAAGAGAGCCTGCCAAAAGAGCGCCTGACAACGGGTGCGTCGCTGACGCTCGGAAAGGACCGCTCGCTTCATCTCGTGAGCGCGCTCGGCATGGCGGAGGGCGCACGGGTTTTTCTGTTTAACGGCCGCGACGGCGAATGGGCGGCGCGCATATCGGTGGCACACAAGACAAATTGTGTGCTCGAGCTTGTCGAACAGACACGGCCGCACGAACCGCTGGCGGATATCTGGCTTCTCTTCGCGCCGGTCACGCGCGTGCCGCCCACCGCCATCATCCGGAAGGCGACCGAGATGGGCGCCGCCGTGATCCAGCCGGTTTTCACGGCGCGCAGCGTGGTGACGCGGCTGGAGGAGGGGGGCCTGCGGGCCAGCGCGATCGAGGCGGCCGAGCAATGCGGCCTCCTCGCGGTGCCCGATGTGCGCGGCGCCGCGCGGCTGAGCGTGCTGCTCGAAAACTGGACAGAGGGGGCGCCGGGGCGGCGCATTCTCTTTTGCGACGAGACCGAGGCGCCGGGCACAACGCGCGCGGTGCTGGACAGGCTGGCGGACGAAGGCGGCAGGACTGCGCCGTTCGCCGTTCTCATCGGCCCCGAAGGCGGCTTCTCGCCGGCGGAGCGCGAGTTGCTCCGCAAGCGGACGGATACAGTCGCGATATCGCTCGGTCCGCGCGTCATGCGCGCGGACACCGCCGCGACCGCGGCACTTGCACTGGTGGGGCTGATGCTTGGCGACTGGTAAGGGAACCTCTCGCAGGACCGGACGTTGAGAAGCGGCGGGCCCATGATACCGGCGGCAGGCCGGCGCTTGCCCCGAAGGCGGGGAAACATCGTTTTCGCTCACGCTTGAACAAGGATCGACGCGGAATGCGCGCGCTTGTCGTCTATTGTCATCCGGTTGCCGGAAGCTTTGTCGCTGCCATGCGCGACGCGGCGGCGCAGGGCCTTGAGCAGGCCGGTCACGAGGTCCGCATACTCGATCTCTATGCGGAAAATTTCGATCCCCGCTTCACCGCGGAAGACCACGCCAATTATCGCGATGCCGCGCAGCTTCCAGCCGATGTCATGGCGCATATTGAGCACCTGAAATGGGCGGAAGGTCTCATCTTCATCTTTCCGACCTGGTGGTACGATATGCCGGCCATGCTGAAAGGCTGGCTCGACCGCGTATGGCTGCCGGGCGTCGCCTTTGATTTCGTCGATGACGGCAGGATGATTCGGCCCGCACTTCACGATATCCGGCTGGTCGCGGCGGCGACAAGTTGCGGTGCGCCCTGGTGGTGGTCGAAGCTCGTGGGTGAGCCCCACCGCCGTATCCTGATGCGTGGCATGCGGGCGCTTTGCGCGAAGAATTGCAAGCAACTGTGGCTCGGATGCTATCAGATGGATGGATCGACGCCGGCCAAACGCACACGCTATCTCGCCGCGCTCCGCCGCCGCATGGCGCAGGTGGCGTGAAGGCCGCCCGCGACCAAGGACACGAAGACGGGCCGGCCGGGCAAATTTGGATCGCTACACAGGCCGCGGCGTCCGGCCTGTCCGTCCGCTGCGTCTATCTGTTCCTTTCTGAACCGCGATTGGCGCTTGTCACGCCACGTTTGCTCTCTTACATCTTTTTGCAGAAAATGAAGGACCGGGAGGGCGGGGCTGCCGCTCGCAACGAGAGGTCCATCCAGGAAAAAGGGCTCGACCCATGAGCATACTCGTTGCCGGGCCCGAGCCCATCACCGACCGCCGCGATCTCGTGGCCGCGCTTGAAAGCGGCAACAAGCCGAAATCCGACTGGCGGATCGGCACGGAACACGAAAAATTTCCCTTCTGCGTCGAGAACCTGAGCCCCATTCCCTATGGCGGCGAGCACGGCATCCGCGCCATGCTGGAGGGGCTGACCCGCTTCGGCTGGCAACCTGTTTATGAAGGCGAGAATATCATCGGCCTCCAGAGCGAGGGGGCGGGCAATATCTCGCTTGAGCCCGGTGGCCAGTTCGAGCTGTCGGGGGCGGCGCTGGAAACGCTGCATCAGACCTGCGCCGAGCTGCACGACCATCTGGCGCAGGTGAGAGAGGTGGGCGGCGAGCACGGCATCGGCTTTCTGGGGCTCGGCTTCACGCCCAACTGGCGGCGCGACGAAATTCCGGTGATGCCCAAGGGCCGCTACAAGATCATGAGCGAATATATGAAGAAGGTCGGGAGCATGGGCCTCGACATGATGTATCGCTCCTGCACGGTGCAGGTGAACCTCGACTTCGCCTCCGAACCCGACATGGTGAAGAAGCTGCGTGTCGCGATTGCATTGCAGCCCGTCGCCACCGCGATTTTTGCAAATTCTCCGTTCACGGAAGGAAAGCCGAACGGCTATCTTTCCTATCGTTCGCATGTCTGGACGGATACCGACAACCAGCGCTCAGGGATGGTGCCCTTTATTTTTGAAGACGGCTTCGGCTTTGAGCGCTGGGTGGATTACGCGCTCGATGTGCCGATGTATTTCGTCTATCGCGACGGCAAATATATCGATGCGGCGGGGCAGAGCTTCCGCGATTTCCTGAAGGGAAAATTGCCGGCGCTGCCCGGCGAAGTGCCGACGCGGGGCGACTGGAACAACCACCTGACGACGATTTTTCCCGAAGCGCGGATCAAGAACTATATGGAAATGCGCGGCGCGGATGGCGGACCCTGGGCGCGCATCTGCGCGCTGCCGGCCTTCTGGGTGGGCCTCATGTACGACCAGTCCTCGCTCGATGCGGCCTGGGATCTTGTGAAGGACTGGACGGCGGAGGAGCGCCAGCGGCTTCGCAACGATGTGCCGCGGCTGGCGCTGAAGACGCCCTTCCGGGGCGGCACGCTGAACGATGTCGCGCGCCGTGTGGTGGAGATCGCCCATGCGGGACTTGCGGCGCGAGCGAAAGGCGACGGCGCGGGCGCGCCCGACGAGACCGGCTATCTTTCGGAGGTCGAGGAAATCGTCGCGCGCGGCCAGTCGCCCGCGGAAAAATTGCTCGACCTCTATCATGGCCGCTGGGGCGGCTCGGTCGATCCGGTGTTCAAGGAGTTCGCGTTCTAAAACAATATGTCATGCCAGCGCTTGACCCGGGCATCCGGGGCGGCGGACAAAAAGCACTCGTCGCCTGATTTTGTGAAGTGAGACGCCGCCCGCGGCGGCTTCTGGCCCCCCGGATCAAATCCGGGGGTGACAGGATTGGGAAAGGGGAGGGATCATCCATGTTCAGCCATGTGACCATCGGATCGAGCGACCCGGACAAGGCGGCGGCCTTCTACGACGCCGTGCTGGCGACGCTCGGGATCGCGCCCTTCTTCAATGAGCCGGGGCTTGCGTCCTACGGCACCGCGACAGGGCCGAAGGTGTTCATCCTGAAGCCCTTCGATGGCGGGCCGCATGTGGCCGGCAATGGCGGCCATGTCGCTTTCCTCGCGCCGGACCGCGCCTCGGTCGATGCGTTTCATGCGGCCGCGCTGAAAATGGGTGGCACCAGCGAAGGCGAACCGGGGCCTCGCCCGCATTACCACCCGAACTATTACGGCGCTTACGTGCGCGATCCCGAAGGCAACAAGTTGCAGGCGGTCTGCCACAGCTCGAAGGGGTAGGCGACGCCGTGCAACGGATTCTCGTCATCGGCTGCCCGGGCGGCGGCAAGTCGACGCTGGCGCGGGCGCTGGGCGCGAAGCTCGCCCTGCCGGTGACGCATCTCGACAGCATCTGGTGGCAGCCGGGCTGGGTGGAGATGGGCGCGGAGAAATTCCGCCCGCTCGTCGAAGCGGTGGCGGCAAAAGATCGCTGGGTGATCGACGGCAATTACTCGAACACGTTCGATATCCGCATGCCGCGCGCCGACACCATCGTCTGGGTCGACCAGCCGCGCCTCACCTGCCTGTGGCGGGTTTTCGCCCGCGCGGTGACGCAGCTCGGCCGCGTGCGCGAGGATGCGGCGCCGGGATGCCCGGAACGGCTCGACCCCGAATTCTTCCGCTATGTATGGAGCTTCAGGCGCGAGCACGAGGCGAAGATCGAGGCGGCGCTCGCCGAACACGGCGCCCCTGCGCGAGTGTTCCGTCTACGGAGCGATTCGGAGGTCGCGGAATTTATGTTGGCGATTTAAAACAGGTGTCATCCCGGCACTTGTTGCCGGGACCCAATCCACGCCGCCACAAAATGAGAGGCCAATGGATCCCGGGAATAAATCCCGGGATGACATTTTTATTTTTGGGTGGTGCAGAAAACCAACCGCGCCTAGGCCGCTCTTGCGGTGCCGCCGACCGTGAGCCCGTCGATGCGGAGCGTCGGCTGGCCGACGCCGACGGGGACGCCCTGTCCCGCCTTGCCACAGGTGCCGATGCCGGGATCGAGCTTCATGTCGTTGCCGATCATGGAAACGCGGGTCAGCACATCCGGCCCGTTGCCGATCAGCGTCGCGCCTTTGACCGGTGCGCCGATCCGGCCGTTCTCGATCAGATAGGCTTCGGTGCAGGTGAAGACGAACTTGCCGCTGGTGATATCGACCTGCCCGCCACCGAAGGAGACGGCATAGAGGCCCTTTTTGACGGAGCCGAGAATCTCGGCCGGGTCATGTGTGCCCGACAGCATATAGGTGTTGGTCATGCGCGGCATCGGCTGATGGGCGTAGGATTCGCGCCGCCCGTTGCCGGTCGCCGCCATGCCCATCAGGCGCGCATTGAGGCGGTCCTGCATATAGCCTTTCAGGATGCCGTCCTCGATCAGCACGGTGCGCGATGTCGGCGTGCCCTCATCGTCGATGGAGAGCGAGCCGCGCCGGTCGGCAAGTGTGCCGTCATCGACGACGGTGATGCCGGGCGCGGCGACGCGGCTGCCGAGCAGCCCGGCAAAGGCGGATGTTTTCTTGCGGTTGAAATCGCCCTCGAGCCCGTGGCCGATCGCTTCGTGGAGGAGGATGCCCGGCCAGCCTGGCCCGAGCACCACATCCATTTCGCCGGCGGGCGCGGGCACCGCTTCGAGATTGACGAGCGCCTGCCGCAGCGCCTCGTCGACCTGCGCCCGCCACTTCATCGGGTCGATGAAAACCTCATAGCCCATGCGGCCGCCGACGCCGTAGGAGCCGGTTTCCTGGCGCCCGCCCTCGCCCGCGACGATGGCGACATTGAGCCGGACCAGCGGGCGGATATCCTTGAGCGAGGTGCCGTCGGCGCGCACGATCTCGACCGCCTGCCACTCGCCCGCCAGCGAGGCGGACACCTGCTGTACCCGGGCATCCTTCGCGCGCGCATAGGCATCGATCTCGGCGAGAAGCTTCACCTTCTCCTCGAAGCTCTGCTGCCCCAGCGGATTTTCATCCGTATAGAGATGAAGGTTGGTGCGGGCCGGGCCCTCCGCCGAGACGCCGCTATGGCCGGACGTCACGGCCTGCACGGCCTCGCTCGCACGCCGCAGCGCGGCCTCGGAGAGCTCCGACGCATGGGCATAGCCGGTTGATTCACCCGCGACGCAGCGCAGCCCGAAGCCTTGATGCGTGTCGAAGCTCGCCGTCTTGAGGCGGCCATCGTCGAAACCGAGTGCCTCCGACTGCCGGAACTCCAGGAAGAGTTCGCCGTCATCCGCATCCCTCAGCGTCTCGCCAACCAGCCTGGCGACGCGGTCGCGCTCAAGACCGGTGCGGGTGAAAAAAAGATCGTCGGGAGATGAGGTCATTTGCGTTTGCATTCCATGAGGTGAGATAGGGCCGGGCGATTGTTGTTTTACTCCGTCTCCAGCCATTCCTCGACCGCCACGAGGCGCCGCGGCAGGCCGGAGAGATCGCAGCGCACGATCTTCGGCGCGCAGCTATAGAGCGGATATTGCGTGACCTTCATCAGTTGCAGGTCCACGAGAAAGACGCCGTTGATACGCCCGAACCAGCTATCCCACTCCGCGAAGGCCCAGCTTTGCCAGGTGGCGGGCGGCGGTCCCACGATGTCGCCGACGAGATCGGGATGCGCCACGCAGAAGCCGACCGCACAGCGGCCCGGATCGCGCGGATCGAGCCAGGGCGCGGCCTCGCTTACAAGCCCGGGCGCCGCTCCGCCATTATGCGGCAGCAGCAGACCCGCCGAAATATCGCGGCCGAGATGGAAATGGATGAGGGCCTCATCGCGCATCGACCTTTATACCTTCCGCTCGAATGTCCCACCTGACTGTCAGCCGGCACTCTAGGCCATCCCGGTGGACGAAAAAGGGCCGCCGACCGGATTCTCCCGTTTCTCCCCGGTCCATGTGTAATTTTGCCCCATTTAGTGCGACAGATCGTCGCAAGACCTGACCATAGATGTGGCCCCGGTGCCACCCGTGATTATACTGCCCGAACGAGTCGCCTGCGAGGCCAAGCGCCGGAGGCGGGAACCGTCATCGGCGGTCCCCGGGCAGGAGGCTCGTTCGGGAGGATCGCGGCCGAGGGGCTACATAAAAAGAATGTTTCTAAACAGCCGCGGAACTTGCGGGCGGCTATACTTTATGGTTTCTGAATGGCTTCCGACGGCATCTTCGCTGCCCGTCGATGCGATTCTGGGGCGCGATCCGATTGGGCCGGACGTTGAATTGACTAGTTGGGGAAAAGCATGCGGTTTCTGAACGGATTTGGCCTTTTCGCGCTTGTTTCCGGGCTTTGGCTCGGGCTTGAACAGTTTGCAGGCGGGTTTGTTTCCGCCGCCCACGCGCAGGCCGGACTGCCGACCGATGGCGGCCTGTCCTTGCAGGATGCCGTGACGCCGGTGATGCACGATCTTGTGGCGCTGCACGACTGGCTGATGATCCTAATCTCTCTGATTGTCGGCCTGGTGATGCTGCTCCTGCTCATCGTGATCGTGCGCTTCAATCACCGCGCCAACCCGACGCCGACCAAAAACACCCACAACACGTTCCTCGAAATCGCCTGGACCGTGGTGCCGGTGATGATTCTCGTCGCCATCGCCATTCCCTCTTTCCGTCTGCTCTACAAGCAACTCGTCATTCCCGAAGCGGAAATGACGGTGAAGGCGGTCGGCTACCAGTGGTATTGGGGTTACGAATATCCCGACAGTGGCGACATCGAAATTATCTCGAACATGGTCGGTGACGAAGACCTCGAACCCGGCCAGCCGCGCCTGTTCACGGCGGACGAGGCGATGGTCGTTCCCGTCGATACGACGGTGCGCGTGATCGTGACCGCCGCCGACGTGATCCATGCGTTCGCCGTTCCCTCTTTCGGCGTCAAGATCGACGCCGTGCCGGGCCGCCTCAACGAGACCTGGTTCCGCGTCGAGAAGACCGGCATGTATTACGGGCAATGTTCGGAACTCTGCGGCCAGCGCCACGCCTTCATGCCGATCAACGTGAAGGTCGTGTCGAAGGCGGAATACCGGCAATGGGCGCAAGAGCAGCAGGCCTCCGCCGGCTCCGGCAACAAGATAAAAATGGCACAGACGCCGGCGGCCGCACACTGACATCGGGCTTTAGCTGCCTGGTAACGAAATAAAACATCGTAGGAACTTGAAGGGTAAGAGAGATGGCAGGGCAAGCTGCGGGCGCACACGCCGACCACGCCGACCACCCCACGGGCTGGAAGCGGTACGTCTATTCGACAAACCACAAGGACATCGGCACGATGTATCTGATCTTCGCGATCATCGCGGGGATCGTCGGCGGTACATTCTCGGTGCTGATGCGCGCGGAACTGATGTATCCGGGCGACGGCATTCTGGGCGGCGACCACAATCTCTTCAACATGCTGGTGACGGCGCATGGCCTCATCATGATTTTCTTCATGGTGATGCCCGCGATGATCGGTGGCTTCGGCAACTGGTTCGTGCCGCTGATGATCGGCGCGCCGGACATGGCCTTCCCGCGCATGAACAACATCTCCTTCTGGCTGCTGCCGCCGGCGCTCGCGCTGCTTGTGATCTCGATGTTCGTTCCCGGTACGCCCGGCGGCCACGGCGCGTCCGGCGGCTGGACCATCTATCCGCCGCTGTCGACCTCCGGCTCGCCCGGACCGGCAATGGATTTCGCGATCCTCGCGATCCACATCGCGGGCGCCTCCTCCATTCTCGGCGCCATCAACTTCATCACCACGATCTTCAACATGCGCGCGCCGGGCATGACGCTGCACAAGATGCCGCTTTTCGTCTGGTCGATCCTCGTGACCGTGTTCCTGCTGCTGCTTTCCCTGCCGGTTCTCGCCGGTGCGATCACGATGCTGCTGACGGATCGCAACTTCGGCACGACCTTCTTCGCGCCGGAAGGCGGCGGCGATCCGATCCTGTTCCAGCATCTGTTCTGGTTCTTCGGGCATCCGGAAGTCTACATCCTGATCCTGCCGGGTTTCGGCATGGTCTCGCAGATCGTTTCCACCTTCTCGAAGAAGCCGGTCTTCGGCTATCTCGGCATGGCCTATGCGATGGTCGCCATCGGCGTGGTCGGCTTCATCGTCTGGGCGCATCATATGTTCACGGTCGGCATGTCGGTGAACACGCAAGCCTATTTCACCGCCGCGACGATGGTCATCGCGGTTCCGACGGGCATCAAGATATTCTCCTGGATCGCCACGATGTGGGGCGGTTCGATCGAGTTCAAGACGCCGATGCTCTGGGCAATCGGTTTCATCTTCCTTTTCACGATCGGCGGCGTGACCGGCGTGGTGCTCGCCAATGCCGGTGTCGACCGTGCGCTGCATGACACCTATTACGTGGTGGCGCATTTCCACTATGTGCTGTCGCTCGGTGCCGTGTTCGCGATCTTCGCGGGCTGGTACTACTGGTTCCCCAAGATGTCCGGCTACATGTATTCCGAATTTGTCGGCAAGCTGCACTTCTGGGTCACGTTCATCGGCGTGAACCTGCTCTTCTTCCCGCAGCATTTCCTCGGATTGCAGGGCATGCCGCGCCGCTACTCGGACTATCCGGATGCCTTCGCGCAATGGAACCTGATCTCGTCGCTCGGCTCTTATATCTCCGCCTTCGGCGTGGTGATCTTTCTGTACGGCCTGGCGCAGGCCTTCATCGTCAGGAAGCGCGCCCCGAACAGCCCGTGGGGCGAAGGTGCGACGACGCTCGAATGGACCTTGTCCTCGCCGCCGCCGTTCCATCAGTTCTCGGAATTGCCGCAGATCAAATAACGTGCCCTCCGGCCGGGGCAGAAGCGCCGGCCGGAGTATTTTTCCCAACGAAGCCTCTGTCACGGAGGCCATGATGCGGCGAACGGTTTCATGTCGGATATAATTGCCAGCGACGAAAGACACAGGCCCCGCGCTTTGCCGGACGGCGGGATGGGGAGCGCGCATGATTTTTTCGAGCTGCTGAAACCGCGCGTCATGTCGCTGGTGATTTTCACGGCGCTGGTCGGTCTCGTGGTTGCGCCGGGCAGCATTCATCCGGTCATTGCCTTCACGGCGCTTCTTTGTATCGCGGTCGGCGCGGGCGCGTCGGGCGCACTGAACATGTGGTACGACGCGGACATCGACGCCGCGATGGCGCGCACCGCCGGGCGCCCCATTCCGGCGGGCCGCGTGACGCCGGGCGAGGCAGCCGCCTTCGGTTCGATCCTTTCCGTCCTCTCCGTGATGACGATGGGGGTGCTGGTGAACTGGGTCGCGGCCGCGCTTCTCGCCTTCACCATCTTTTTCTATGCCGTCATCTATACGATGTGGCTGAAGCGGCGCACGCCGCAAAACATCGTCATCGGCGGCGCCGCCGGTGCCTTTCCGCCCATGATCGGCTGGGCTGCCGTGACAGGATCGGTGTCGCTCGAATCGGCCGCGCTCTTTCTCATCATCTTCATGTGGACGCCGCCGCATTTCTGGGCGCTCGCGCTTTACCGCAGCGAGGATTATAAAAAAGTCGGTGTGCCGATGCTTCCCGTCGTTGCCGGCGAAAAGGAAACGCGCCGCCAGATCATGCTGTATTCGCTGGCGCTGGTGCCGGTCACGCTGCTGCCGGGCATCATGGGGTTCGCGGGCCTGCTCTATACGGCGGTGACAGCACTCCTCGGCATCGGCTTTTTGTGGTTTGCCTTTCGCCTCTGGCGCACGGATGCGGCCTCGGCTGACGGCAAGGCGGCGCAGGACAAGGCGGCGAAGGGCCTTTTTGGATATTCGATTCTCTACCTGTTTCTTATTTTCTCCCTGCTTCTGGCGGAGAAGATGCTAGGGCTCGGCGGCAGTGCCTTTGCCGCGCTCATGTGAGGACGCGATGGAAGATGAGCACGACGAAGCCGCGCGTCACCGGATCGACACGCCGCAATGGACGGAAGACCGGCGAAAGCGCCGCCGCCAGCGCAATCTCGCGATTGCATGGACGCTTGTGGCTTTCATTGTTTTGTTCTTTGTGGTGACGATTGTGAAGCTCGGGGGTAATGTGGCGAACCGGCCGATCTGAACCGGACGCCGCCCCTTGCGAGAGAGTTTTCCGCCGGTGAGTGCCGGTGCCGAATTTGGTTGCGTTGCCGGACCCGAGAGCCAGAAGGGCTCACCCGGATACGCTTTGAAGCAACGCTGTGAAGTGGAGATGAGGGGACATGGCTGACGCCCACGCCAAAAATCACGACTATCATCTGGTAGACCCGAGCCCTTGGCCGATCGTCGGCGCGATCGGCGCCTTCGTGCTTGCCATCGGCGCGGTGATCTGGATGCACGGTTCCTCGTCCTGGCTGATGATTGTCGGCTTCGTCCTGGTGCTTTACACCATGTTCGGCTGGTGGCGCGATGTGATCCGCGAGGCGCATCACGGCGACCATACGCCGGTGGTACAGCTTCACCTGCGCTATGGCATGCTGCTCTTCATCGTCTCCGAAGTGATGTTCTTCGTCGCCTGGTTCTGGGCGTTCTTCGACGTGAGCCTCTTTCCCGGCGAGGAAATTCAAGCCGCGCGCACCGCCTTCACCGGCGGGCACTGGCCGCCTCAGGGCATCGAGGTTTTCGACCCCTGGCACCTGCCGCTCATCAACACGCTGATCCTGCTGACCTCCGGCACGACGGTCACCTGGGCGCATCACGCGCTCCAGCACGACGACCGCCGGGGACTGGTGCAGGGTCTGGCCCTCACCGTCATTCTCGGTCTCATCTTCACCAGCGTGCAGGCCTATGAATACGCCCATGCCGCCTTCTCCTTCGGTGGCAATATCTATGGCTCGACCTTCTTCATGGCGACCGGCTTCCACGGCTTCCATGTCATCGTGGGCACGATCTTCCTGGGTGTTTGCCTGCTGCGCGCCATGAAGGGCGACTTCACGCCGAAGCAGCATTTCGGTCTCGAGGCGGCGGCCTGGTACTGGCATTTCGTGGACGTGGTGTGGCTGTTCCTGTTTTTCGCGATCTATGTCTGGGGGTCGGCGGGCGGCGCTGTTCATGGCGGCTAACGCCGCGCGATGTATCTGTGTATCGGGGGGCGGGTTACGCGGAATTGCGGGCCCGCCCTTTGTCCTTTCAAGGCGGGAGACGGATCATGAGCGAAGCCGATGCGGCAATGCCGTCCTCCATCGAGGTCGGGCTGAGGGCCTGTTGCCCGCGCTGTGGCAAGGGAAAGCTCTATGACGGCTTCCTGACGCTCGCGCCCGGCGGTTGCCGCGAATGCGGCCTCGATTACGGCTTCGCGGATGCGGGCGACGGTCCCGCCGTCTTTATCATGATGATCGCGGGCTTCCTGGTCGTCGGTCTCGCGCTCTGGGTGGAGGTCACGTGGTCGCCGCCCTATTGGCTCCATGCGGTGTTGTGGATTCCACTGACGCTTCTGCTCACCATCGGCCTTCTGCGGCCGCTCAAGGGCTGGCTCGTCGCGCAGCAGTATCGCCACAAGGCGCGCGAGGGCAGGCTTCGGGATGAACCGGAAGAGAGAGGACGCGAAGAATGAGCATCGCGGCGAACCGCTTTTTCAGGCCGCTCCTCTGGCCGACGCTCCTCACCACGGCGATGCTGCCGGTGCTGATCGGGCTCGGCGTCTGGCAGGTGCAACGCCTGCACTGGAAGGACGCGCTGCTTGAGCGCATCGAAAGCCGTCTCTCGCAGGCGCCCGTCGATCTGCCGCCGCCGCGCACATGGCCGGACCTCGACATCGCGGCGCTCGAATATACGCGCGTGCATCTCACCGGCCATTTCGGCACCCGCGAGTTTCACTATTTCACGCAAAATACCGATGGCACGCCGGGCTATGCGGTGCTGAGCCCGCTCGATGCCGGCGGCGGCGCGCTCATTCTGGTCGACCGGGGCTTCGTGCCGCAGGCATTGAAGGATCCCGCGATGCACGGGGCCGCGCCGCAAGGCGAGGTGAGCTTTACCGGCATCCTCCGCGCGCCCGGACATCGCGTCTGGGTGTCCGGCGCGGACGATCCTGAAAAGAACATCTGGATGGTGCGCGACCCGGCCGTGATGGGCGCCGAACTGGAGGTCGCGGATCTGAAAATGAAGAACATCGCGCCCTTCATCGTCGAGGCGGAAGCGGATGCCTTGCCCGGTGAATGGCCGAAAGCCGGCACGACGCGGCCCGATATTCCAAACAACCATCTCGACTATGCGCTGACATGGTTCGGCCTCGCCGTGGTGCTGATGGGCGTCTATCTCTCCTATCACTGGTCGAACGGACGCATCGGCAAACGGGGCATGTGAGCAGCCGCAATTGGGCGCCGCCCGTCTGGATTTCGGGCCCCCCGGCGCCGTTTGCCAGCCGCCGCCGCCGGGGCTAGGTTACGCCCGTCCGGGTCCGCTATACTCTGGTGGCCGGGTTTCCTGGAGATTATGGTGAAATACATCAGCACGCGGGGGAGCGCCCCGGAGCTTGAATTCGAGGATGCTTTGCTCGCGGGTCTCGCGCGCGACGGCGGCCTCTATGTGCCCGCCGAATGGCCGCGGATGAGCGAGCGAGAGATCAGGGCGCTGGCCGGCCTCAGCTATGAAGAGACCGCCTTTCGCGTCATGCGGCCCTATATCGGCGCGAGCATTGCCGATGAAGACCTCCAGGAAATGATCGCGGGCGCCTATGCCACCTTCCGCCACCGCGCGATTGTGCCGCTGCGGCAACTCGGCGCCAATGACTGGCTGCTCGAACTTTTTCACGGGCCGACGCTTGCCTTCAAGGACGTGGCGATGCAGATCCTCGCCCGCCTCTTCGACCATGTGCTGGCCCAAAAGGGGCGGCGCGTGACGGTGGTCGGCGCGACATCGGGCGACACCGGCTCCGCCGCCATCGAAGCCTTCAAGGGCCGCGACACGACGGATATTTTCATCCTGCACCCGAAGGGCCGCGTTTCCGAAGTGCAGCGCCGCCAGATGACCACGGTGCTGGACGCGAATGTCCACAATATCGCCATCGACGGCTCGTTCGACGATTGCCAGGCGCTGGTGAAGGCCATGTTCAACGATCATGGCTTCCGCGACGAGGTCTCGCTGGCCGGCGTGAACTCGATCAACTGGGGCCGGGTGATGGCCCAGATCGTCTATTTTTTCACCAGCGCGGTGGCGCTTGGAAGCCCCGCGCGGCCGGTCGCCTTCTCGGTGCCGACGGGAAATTTCGGCGATGTTTTCGCCGGCTACGCGGCGGCGCGCATGGGGCTCCCGATCGCCAAGCTGATCGTTGCCACCAATGTGAACGACATTCTCGCGCGCACGCTTCAAAGCGGGTGCTATGAGGTCGGCACGGTGGTGCCCACCATCAGCCCGAGCATGGATATTCAGGTCTCGTCCAATTTCGAGCGCCTGCTGTTCGACGCTTACGGCCGCGACGGCGCCGCGGTGAGGCGGCTGATGGAGAGCCTTGGCCAGTCCGGCGCCTTCACGCTCGACCCCGCGCGCCTCAAGGCGCTGCGCGCCCGGTTCGGGGCCGCGCGCGTCGATGAGGGGGAGACGGCGGCCATGATTGCGCTTATGCTGGCGGAGACGGGAGAACTGGTCGATCCGCATTCGGCCGTTGGTCTTGCCGCTGCGGCAAAATTGCGCGGCGATGTTTCCGTTCCCATGATTACCCTGGCAACGGCCCATCCGGCAAAATTTCCCGATGCGGTGAAAGCGGCGACCGGCATTCACGCCGGATTGCCGCCCGCC
>TARA_R110002110_G_scaffold29981_1_pt1 | contig 22832 bp, 20 predicted proteins | sample TARA_R110002110 | Tara Oceans TARA_R110002110 (sample SAMEA4397330) | marine metagenome | biome: Polar Biome; feature: [SRF] surface water layer (ENVO:00010504); material: water (ENVO:00002006), including particulate matter (ENVO:01000060) such as... | depth 5 m
CATTTATAAACAATTAGGGCTAACTTACGCTTCTGGCCGAAATATGAGACTCAATAAAATAAACCGAAAGCAATTTTCGTAAATAATTTCAAATATGCCCATTAACCATAAAAATATCTATTCTGTAGTTTCTCGTATACCAGAAGGACGTATAGCCACCTATGGACAAATTGCGACTTTAGTCGGTTTTCCAAAACATGCACGACAGGTCGGCTTTGCCCTTGCTGCTCTAGAAAATAATTCTTCAATACCCTGGCACCGTGTTATTAATGCAAAGGGGAAGGTTAGCCCAAGAGGCTTAGACGGTTGCGATGATTATCAACGACTACTATTAGAAGAAGAAGGTGTTACTTTTAATGATAACGATTGCATTTCGTTAAAACATTTTCAATGGCAACCAGGCGCAACGGAGCTTAGTAATGATTAAAAAATTAGAAGTTATGGTTCGCACGGAAATTGAAGACTTACATCAATTCTTTGTCGGCTGGTTTAGCGGTGCACTCGATACCAATAGTTTCGATGAAGGCTTTCTTGCCCGGTTTGATCCCGATTTTTTATTGATCCCACCCGCAGGAATAATACTTTCATTGGAAGAATTAAACACCGGTATCAGAAACACACACAATACCAACCCTGATTTTCGTATCGCTATTCGAAACGTTAAGATTCAACGTGTTTTGGAAAGCGAAATTATTGCGACTTATGAAGAATGGCAACGTAATGCCCGCGCCTCAACACCACCAGACAATGGCCGACTAGCTACCGTGATATTTAAAAAGTCCGACCCTTTGAAATGGCTTCATGTACATGAAACCTGGATGCCTGAATCTATACAAACAGCAGGGCCATTTGATTTTTGATGTCTAAAACAATAATTTCACAAACGCTATATTTAAACCCAAAAACACTGTAATTCAGATATGTCTCAGAACATGAAGAACATAATTGCAGAACTTATAGAGAGTCAAGTCATTGCTGAAGAAAGCCAACTGATTATTAATGGTGAAGATAAAGAACAGACAATCGCCTTAACTGAAATACAGCAACTCAGCACGGACGGAGATATAAAATATATTCCATGGTTTAGCTTGATGCTAATTCCCATCTGCATTTTTCTTTATGCCCTGGGTTCAAACCTGCCAACATTCCTAATATGGTTGTTGGTCACCATCAGCGGCCTACTAGGGCTTTATATCTTGCTTGCGCCACCGGAACAAGAGTTTCTGGTCATCAACATGCACAAAGGTGAAAGCATTCGGACACCAATGAGAGACAAAAGAGAAACTAAACTGGAATTCATCAGAAAAACAAATGTGCATATTTACAGTCTCAACAAAAAATAATTACTGTTTCTCTAATACAATAAAACTGTAATCAAAATCGTTCTTTTCATCCGCTGTAAACGCCTCTCTAGAGACTTCATTCCATTCACTTCGATCAAACTCTGGAAAAAAAGTATCACCTTCTACTTCTGCATGAACTTCTGTTAAATACAACCGTGTTGCTTGCCCTATCGTTTGTCTATAGATTTCTGAACCGCCCGTTATCATCACTTCTTCAATATCTTTACAATATTCGAATATCTCATCGATACTACTTAATACGGTACAGCCTTCTGCCTGATAAGTTTTATTGCGGGTAATGATGATGTTTTCTCTACCCGGTAGGGGTCTGCCAATAGACTCTTGAGTCTTCCGACCCATCACGATGGGTTTACCCATAGTAATTTTCTTGAAGTTTTTCAGATCCGCTGAAATGTGCCAGGGTAATGAATCATTGTTCCCAATAACTCGATTACGATCCATGGCGACAATAATTGAAAGTTGCATGCTTTGCAAAACAACCTCTGATTAATTTACGGAGCTAATACGCACGACATCACGTTTCATCTGTTCTAATAAACCATCAACACCATTATTTTTTGCGATTGCGCGATATTCATTACGATAGCTTTGTACCAGACTTAATCGTTCAACAGTAAAATCATATGCGAACCAGATATTCACAAAACGTTTCATTCGGTATGAAATGGGTATCTCTATGTCTGCCTTGTTTTTTACAATAATTGTATCAACAGTAGCATAACCTTCATTATCAGAACTGGTAGAGACATATTCGACACGTTCTCCAGCAAAACGTCTTATACGTTCCCAGTACGTATTGAGTAATATTTGTTCAAATAGTGATATGAATTCTTTACGTTGGCTCTCATCCGCAATATTCCAATTGGTTGCAAGTATACGCCGGGACATTTCTTTAAAATTAATCCGTTCTTTAACCAATGCAAAAACCATTTCTTTTTGCTTTTTTTCATCAAGATTTTTATTTTTTAAAACAGACAGTACTTTATCGACCGTTTGTTTGACAATTTTACCGGGAGACTCCTCTTCTGCTGATAATGACACTGATGTTAGACAGAGCAATAAACTAATAAGCAAAATGTTCAATTTCATATGGTTTTCCTTTTAAACAGCAATAGGAGCAGTGATCTTTGGATGAGCCTGATAATTGATTAATTCAAAGTCTTCGTATTTAAATGCCAGTATATCCCTGACACTTGAATTAATTTTCATCTCGGGAAGCGCAAAAGGTTCCCGAGATAATTGTTCTTCAACTTGATCAAAATGATTTAAATAAATATGTGCATCACCAAAGGTATGCACAAACTCACCTACCTTAAGGCCCGTCACCTGTGCAATCATCATTAATAGCAAAGAATAGGATGCGATATTAAACGGCACACCCAGAAAAATATCAGCACTCCGTTGGTAGAGTTGGCAAGAAAGTTTTCCATCCGCAACATAAAACTGAAACAGGGCATGGCAAGGCATTAACGCCATTTGGTCAAGTTCACCAACGTTCCATGCGCTAACAATCAAGCGACGTGAATCAGGATTTTGTTTTATTTGTTCTATGACATCTGTAATTTGATCGATTGTTTTATCTGTCGTTTGCCATGATCGCCATTGCGCGCCATAGACCGGGCCCAGGTCACCATCCTCATCAGCCCATTCATCCCAGATTGATACCCCATTCTCGTTAAGGTATTGAATATTAGTATTACCTTGTAAGAACCAGAGTAATTCATAAACAATCGATTTGAGATGACACTTCTTGGTCGTCACTAACGGAAAACCTTTATTTAAGTCAAAACGCATTTGATAGCCAAAGACACTTATTGTCCCGGTACCAGTACGATCCTCTTTTTTTGTACCATTCGTTTTTACATGGCGTAGTAAATCCAGATACTGCTGCACTTCTTATTAATCTCCTTTAGTTCGAAAAGCGATACCGAACAAGATAATACCGAATAATATCATAGGCGCTGAAAGCAGCATGCCCATAGTGACATAATCAAATGCAAGGTAGCCAATGTGCGCGTCAGGCACCCGAACAAACTCGATCATAAACCTGAAAAAGCCGTATCCAAAAAGAAATAATCCTGAAATTGCCATGGTCGGTCTGGGTTTGGATGAAAACCACCAGAGAATAGCAAACAATAATAAGCCTTCCAGCAATGCCTCATACAGCTGCGAGGGGTGTCGAGCAATGCCACCTGCCGCAGGGTCCGGGAATATCATCGCCCAGGGTAAATTACTTGGGCCACCCCAAAGTTCTCCATTAATAAAGTTACCAATTCGCCCTGCGCCTAATCCAAGAGGCACAACCGGGGCGATAAAATCAGTAACATTAAAGAAACGCTTATTGAATTTATGACAAAAGAACCAAACAGCGGCAAGCACACCTAACAGTCCGCCATGAAATGACATGCCTCCTTGCTGGAGATAAATAATTTCTAACGGGTTTTGGAGATAATATGGCAGGTTATAAAAAATAACCGAGCCTAGCCGGCCACCAATAATAATACCCAACATGGCATAAAAAATAAGGTCGGAAACTTGTTCTGAACTATATCCCCATTCCTCATTATTACCTCGAAACCGTAATAAGATCCAAGCCGCTAAAATCCCCATAACGTAACTGACACCGTACCAATGCACCTTCAGAAACCCAAGGTTTAAAGCAACAGGATCAATATCAGGATAGGCTATCATCGAAAGTACTTACTAACATAGTGATCGAGAAAATTAGAGTTCACGGTTATTTGTCTGATAAAAAAGTAAAAATTAAGTTCAAGAAAACCGGTATTCCAGCCGTTATAAGTCTTGAATGCCCCATAATATAACTAAGCATTAACGGTTACCAATATGACAGGAAGACAGGCGATATCAAGCGTGAGATTAGAAATTCAAAGAATCGATCATTTGCCGGCTATGCCATCTATAGCACAAGAGATTCTTGTTGCCTCAAATGATGTTAGCTCCGGCTTAGATGACATCGCAAAGATAATAAAAAAAGACCCCACGCTATCAGCAAAGATCATCGGCATGTCGAATTCTGCCTTCTTTGGTTTCGGGAGAAAAATCACAACACTGGAACAAGCCATTATCAATGTTCTTGGTTTAGATTTAGTAAAGGGCTTTGCGCTAAGTCTAGCGATGAGCAGTGTATTTAATCCTGAAAAATGCCAGCAGTTTGATTTAAAAAAATATTGGTCTAGCGCATTCATCACGGCAGAGCTTGCCTCTGGTATTGTAAATATTATTGATTCAGACCATAACCTCGACCCTAACCAACTTTACCTGTATGGACTGCTGCACAATATAGGCATATTGGTATTGGTTGATAGATTCCCAAACATCATGTCTGAGTTGTTTACTACAGCAGCAGAAAATAGAGAAAAACGATTGATTGAATATGAAAAGGAAACGATTGATTTCAACCACCATGAAGCCGGTGCCTGGTTAGGTCATAAATGGAAACTCCCTTTTGAAATTATCGATATCATCGAACATCATCACAACCTGCAATATCAGGAGAGAAATGCTGGTATTGTCATTTTGATCGGCCTATGTTCAAGAATTTCTCGGCAATGGATTTTAAGTACCCAATACGATCCAATGCAAGAAATGGACGTCATTAAATCTCTTAATATCGATCATGATGCATTAGAAAAATACATTACTAAATCCCATAAAAAACTAGATAGCATAAACCAGTTGGTTGATGAAATAGCGAGATAAAAATATGGAACCAATAAAAAACATTATGGAGAAAATGGAAATGCAAACCGTTGTGAATGCCCAGTTTATGCATTTACTAAATTCTCTATCTGGCCTCAGAACCATTTCAAATCTCGGCAACCAACAACTCAATAGAGAAGAGCTGATCGATGCCATGATCCACGCAATCATTGAGCACCTTGAAGCTGAAGAAGCCTCCTTGTATTTACTTGAAGGGGATTCGCTTAATTGCATTGCGAATATTGATTGGGATGGAGTTCGCAACAACAGAGTTTCAATAAACAGTAAGATTCATTCTTGTTCTCTAAACGAAGGGATCTTGGGGAAGGCAGCAGCTACTAAACAAGTGTTGTATATACCTAATTGCAAGACTTCAACGGAGAATTTGATTCATTATAATAATGCGAAAAAAGAAACAGGTACTCTTATATGTGCGCCTATGCTGGTAAATGATTCACTATTAGGCGTTATCGAATTAACTCATCCCGTTCCTGATCATTTTGATGCGTGGCAAGAACACTCTATCGTTATCTATGCTGACTTAATGGGCATGCTTTTGAACAACTATCAACTTATGCACAATATGAAAAATATTGTCGATGTTCGTACCGAGGAACTTCGTAATGCACTTGAAGAATCAGAAAAATTAAAAACGCGTTATGAAGAAATGTCGGTTATTGACCCATTAACGAAGTTATTTAACCGTCGCTACTTTTATACAGAAGTTACCGCCAGCATGGCCAGAGCTAAACGCTACGCCCAACCATTCAGTCTGATGTTAATGGATCTGGATCACTTTAAGATGGTCAATGATACGTATGGCCATGATTGTGGTGACAATGTATTAAAGGCTATCGCTGAGATACTGACTGAGTTCACCCGTGAAGGAGACACCCTTGCAAGAATTGGTGGTGAAGAATTTGTGCTGGCACTACCAGAAACCAACCCCGAAGGCGCGCAAAAACTGGCTAAACGAATTATAACCACAATTCAAGATGCGCCCTGGGATTGTCGAGGAGCCAAAATGGACATCACCATGAGCATCGGCATTTCTTCATTGCGCCACCAAGAAAATGATTCCATTGGTGATGGCGACTTTCAGGTCAGTGATATCCTTAGAGAAGCGGATCGTGCTCTATATTTTGTCAAAGATCATGGGCGCAATAACATCCAATCTTATTCAGATATTCCTCATTGAGTCGGTTTGGGTCCCATATCAGTTTTTCCCTTCTCCAAAACTTCAAAATCATCACTAAATACGTTGTGCTACTTGATTTAGTCTACTAAAACTAGAATGATATGCGCACAAGAAAATAGCGATGCTGCTCGGCTACATCAGCTGATCATATTACATCATTATAATTTTAATATTTACAATTAGATACATAAGTATCCTCCGTCTTAAAGTTAACTAATTCTGATAAAGCGGGAGTTTCTTCCATAGAAATCCTGTTTTATTTCTTACAGCTATTAAATATAAACAATCAAAATGAGGGAAACATTAATGGCAACAAAAAATAAAAAGCTGCTGACGTGGGTTGATGATATAGCAGCATTGTGTCAACCAGATGACATCGTATGGTGTGATGGTTCAGATGCAGAGTGGGATGCCATGTGGGACATCATGGTCAAAGGTGGCACCGCCAGAAAATTGAACGAAGACAAACGCCCCAATAGCTACCATGTTAACTCTGTCCCTGCGGATGTCGCGCGTGTCGAGGATCGCACCTTTATCTGCTCAAAAAAAGAAGAGGACGCCGGACCAACAAATAACTGGGCAGATCCTGCTGAAATGCGTATTACTATGAACGCCTTGTTTTCCGGATGTATGCAAGGTCGCACCATGTATGTCATTCCGTTTAGCATGGGTCCTATCGGTTCAAATATTGCGCAAATCGGAGTTGAGATAACAGATTCACCTTACGTTGTCACAAACATGCATATCATGGCGCGCGTTGGCAATGCTGTACTCGATGTATTAGGCGCAGATAGCGACTTTGTCCCTTGCCTTCATTCAGTCGGCGTGCCATTAGCTGAAGGAGTTCAAGACGCCCCTTGGCCGTGTAACCCAGATAATCGTTATATTGTTCATTATCCAGAGACCCGCGAAATCTGGTCTTTCGGTTCAGGTTATGGCGGTAATGCTCTGCTAGGTAAAAAATGTTTTGCATTACGAATTGCGTCTACCATGGCACGTGACGAAGGCTGGATGGCTGAACACATGCTCATACTAAAACTCACCAACCCTGAAGGTGTTGTTAAATTTGTTGCGGGAGCTTTTCCAAGTGCTTGTGGCAAAACTAATCTTGCAATGCTCACCCCTACCATTCCTGGTTGGAAAGTTGAAACTATTGGTGATGATATCGCCTGGATGAAGTTTGGTGCAGACGGTCAACTCTATGCCATTAATCCTGAAGCAGGTTTTTTTGGTGTAGCACCAGGCACGGGCATGGCGACGAATGCGAATGCCATGTTATCTATGGAAGCAAACGCTATATTTACCAACGTTGGTGAAACGGATGATGGTGATGTCTGGTGGGAATCGATGACAAAGAAAAAACCAGATCATTTGATTGATTGGAAAGGTAAGGACTGGACACCAGATTCCGATACACCATCAGCACACCCCAATGCCAGGTTCACTGCGCGAGCGGGTCAATGTCCGGTTATTGCTAATGAATGGGAAGACCCTCAAGGGGTGCCTATTAGCGCAATACTGTTTGGTGGACGCCGTGCTTCTGTCGTGCCACTTGTCACAGAAGCACTAGACTGGAATCACGGTACTTTTCTTGGCACCATCATCGCTTCGGAAATGACCGCTGCTGCTTTCGGCGCAATTGGCAAACTCCGTCGCGACCCTATGGCGATGCTTCCCTTTTGTGGTTACAACATGGCAGATTACTGGGGTCACTGGTTAAACATGGGTAAAACCAGTGGCGCTAAAATGCCTAAGGTTTACTACGTAAACTGGTTTCGCAAAAACGAAGCTGGCAAATTCATGTGGCCAGGGTTCGGTGAGAATAGTCGTGTACTAAAATGGGTGTTTGAACGCTGCTCAGGTAATGCTGCTGCAATCGAGACTGCCATTGGCAATATGCCAACTTTGGATGCTATTGATTTTAGTGGCTTAGGTATATCTGATGAAGATACCGCAGACCTTATGCGCGTTGATACAGACGGATGGTTATCAGAACTACACAGTATCGAAGAATATTACGACACCTTTGGCGAACATTTGCCCGACGAATTACGAATGCAGGTTCAAGCCCTCAGAGAACGACTGGAATCTTCACAACAAGCCGTTGCTTAAATAGTTTCGTTAGTCTGATAAAGACTGATGAAATAGAGCGTCCAATGAGTGTATCGATCGTTGATGAATATGGTCGTCTGGTTATTTTTCACGTAGTGATAATGCAGTTTTTTACCTTTGATAGATCACGCGCCAAAGCGATGGGCGGCACTACATCGAATCAAGACCCCGAATGTGCTTTAGCCGGAGCAACGACCACTTAGTTGCTTTGAATCATCATGGGAATTACAACTCCGTAATTCCCATCATTAATAATACCGATGTCAAATTACTGAAATTAATTTGATACGGTGTGCCCGCACGAACAAGCGGTTTAGCCTTATAACCAACACCCAGTCCCGCAGCTTTCAACATCGGCAAATCATTTGCCCCGTCCCCGACTGTACAAGCCTGTTCTAACGAAATTGTTAGTTGTTTAGCTTCTTCTTTGAGCACATTTAATTTCGTCTCAGCATCAACAATAGGGTTCAAAACTTTCCCGGTTAACCTACCCCCGGATATTTCGGTCTTATTACAAACATAACGATCAAACCCTAACTTTACTGCAACCACTTTCACAATCGGTTGGAAACCACCGCTAACTAATACCGTACGTATACCTTCCTTTTGCGCCGATTCAATCAATAATTCTGCGCCAGAGTTAAATTTTACCTCTTGCGCGATCTCATCGAAAATTTCTTCTGGGACGCCCTTTAGCAAACTAACACGTTCATCTAGCGCTTTACGGAAGTCCAATTTCCCTTGCATTGCTCTAGCGGTAATTTCACTAACCTGTTCACCAATGCCAATACTCTCAGCAATATCATCCAATGTTTCTGTCTGAACAATAGTGCTATCCATATCGCAAATTAAAAGGTTTTTCTTGAGTCCCACTTCAGGCAAGACAAAAACATCGGTATCAACATCAGCTAACAACAACAAGAGGTTTTGAAATAGTTCCCATGCTCTTTGCGTCGTTATTGATATGCGAAATACGATTCCCACATTACCGGGTAAGGTATTAGTCGAGTTAATTGCAATATGCTGCTCAGCCAGATACTTTTGAACTAATCTAGTTGCAATATCATTTACCGGGTTTGATGCCAAACTGACAATAAACCCGGTTTTTGTATCCTCAATCTCACTTAAAAGCCAATGGGGATCGGAAAATGATGTTTGTCCGGTCATAACATAAGCGGAACCATATTTAAGTATTGTGCGCTATGGATATGCTCGATTGATCTTAAGGCCTCAAGATCATCTGTATTAACAGGTCCATCTATCTCTAACAATGAAATAGCATCACCTCGACTCTCTCGACGACCAAGATGCATATTGGCAATATTAATACTACGAGCAGCAGCAAAGTTTCCTATTGCACCTATCATCCCGGGTTCATCCTGGTTGGTAATATAGAGCATGTGTTGACCAAATTCAGATTCCAGCTTAATACCTTTTATATCGACTAATCTTGGTCGGTTTTGTATCAAAGTACCACTGACACTACGTGACTTACCTCCCGCCTCAATATTGATCGTGACACGATTATGATAGATATCTTCCAGATCTTCCTTAGCCTCGACGATATGTATGCCACGGTCTCTTGCAACATCACGCGCATTAACAACATTGATGTTGCTAAAATGTGGTGCCAAAACGGACTGCACTACTTGCGTCGTCAACGGTTCAACATTCAAACCAGCGGCATCACCCGCAAAAGTCACGGTCAACCCTTTGATCGCCGTATGAGTCAGTTGTCCGACAAAAGCACCGAGATAATTGGCCAATTGTAAATAAGGCGCCAATTGCCGCGCTTCATCTGCCGACAAATTAGGCGCATTAAGTGCATTCGCAACAGAACCTTCTAACAGATAATTCGAGATCTGCTCAGCAATTTGAACAGCTACTTTTTCCTGAGCCTCTGTTGTTGATGCACCAAGATGTGGAGTACAAATTACATTTTCTAAACCAAATAAAGGATTTTCTTTTGCTGGCTCTTCAAGAAAAACATCTAACGCGGCTCCCATTAAATGACCACTTTCCAAAGCCACTTTTAATGCCAACTCATCCACTAACCCGCCACGGGCGCAATTGATCAATAGCGCACCTTTTTTCATTTTATTAATCGCCGATGCACTTATGATATTTTCTGTCTCTGAAGTTTTTGGCACATGTAAGGTAATGACGTCTGAAGTAGTAAACAATTCTTCTAACTCAACCTTTTTAATGCCTAATGCGTTTGCGCGTTCTTCAGTTAAATAAGGATCATAAGCCTGAACCTTCATACCAAAACCCAAAGCTTTCTGTGCAACGATGGAACCAATATTGCCAGACCCAATAACACCTAGCAGCTTACTGGTTAATTCAACGCCCATATATTTTGATTTGGCCCATGCACCCGTATGGGTAGTTTGATTGGCCTGTGGTATGTGGCGCGCCAACGAAAACATCATTGCTAAAGCATGTTCTGCTGTCGTAATTGCATTACCCATTGGGGTATTCATGACGACAATGCCCTTCGCTGTACAAGCTGGCACGTCAACATTATCAACCCCGATACCTGCACGACCGACAACCTTTAATCTTGTCGCTGCATTTAAAACCCTTTCGGTTACTTTTGTAGCAGAACGAATCGCCAACCCGTCAAATTCCGGAATAATTTCTAACAATTCATCTTCTGTCATCTTTCCTGTTTGTACCACTTCAATACCGCGTTGCTCAAAAACACTCACAGCCTGACTCGACATAGGATCAGATATTAATACGCGTACTTTTGTCATTATTTTACTTCCTCAACGCTTGTTGCGTTTAACCATTGTTTGTAAGCCCAGTCTAACCAGGGAGTTAATGCTTCCATATCTGTTGACTCTACGGTCGCCCCACCCCAAATGCGAAATCCCGGTGGTGCATTACGATAAGCAGCAATGTCAAAAGCCACACCTTCTTTCTCTAAGGATTTACACATCGTCTTGATAGCACTCTGTTGCTCATCTTCCGTCAAAGTAACGAATTCATCGGCAATTATTTTCAAACACATGGAAGTCGTTGAACGTGTGTTGGGATTTTCAGGCAACCAGGCTATCCAGTCGGATTTTTCTACCCAATTATTGAGTACATTAAAATTATCATCACAACGGTTAATTAACGAGGGTAGGCCTCCTATTGAACTGGCCCAATCTAATGCAGAATGTAGATCTTCTAGCGCTAACATACTCGGCGTATTGATCGTGGCGCCTTTAAAAATGGCCTCGTCTATCTTCCCTTTTTTAGTCAGACGAAATATTTTAGGCAAGGGGCGTGGAGCTTGATAGTTCTCAAGTCTTTGAACTGCTTCTGGACTCAATGCCAACATACCAAAGCCGCCTTCACCGCCAAGGACTTTTTGCCAAGACCAAGTCACGACATCCAGTTTTTCATAATCAAGTCTCATGGCAAAAGCGGCCGACGTCGCATCACAAAAAACCAGTCCTTCTCGTTTAGACGAGATCCAATCCATATTTGGCACACGCACACCACTGGTAGTACCGTTGTAAACAAATACAACATCACGATCAGCGCTGGCTACACTTAAGTCAGGCAAATCTCCATAATCTGCTTTTATAATATTCAGGTCTTCAATCTTTAACTGAGACTGGATATCGTTGGCCCAATCGCTGGAAAAACTTTCCCAAACAAATACATCAACACCGCGTTGGCCTAACATCGACCACAGCGCAAGCTCAAAAGCGCCGGTATCCGATGCCGGAACAATGGCCAGACGCCAATCTTCAGGCAAGCCAAGCAGAGTGGCAGAGTGATTGATAGCTTCTTCAAGCCGGGATTTTGGAACGGGCGCTCGATGGCTATGGCCCAGATTATTTAGACAAAAATTGGCAACATCCCAACCAGGATGTTTCTTACACGGCCCTGAAGAAAAACGAGCGTCTTTCGGCCGCACAGTAGGCTTTTCACAAAGCCTTTCGGTTCGTGCATTCATTGATTCTAACCTCTAATTAGTCGACGGTTTGCTCCGTCACGCACGAGAGATACTATCTTAAATTCACAAGATTGCAAAAAAAAAATTTATGTTAGTAAAATCGATTGATATTGCGCTAGGCTTTAATTTCCCTTACCCTGCCGCGTTGCGTCATTTATCCAATTTCAACCACGTCAAAAAGGTATCAGTGAAACCATGGACATTGAAACTGAAAACTACGTTACTGCAGGAAAACTGCACATCAAAAAAAGTCTCTACAATCTTGTAAAAAAAGAGATTGCGCCAGAAACAGGCATCACAAATAAAAATTTCTGGCAGTCACTGGAAAAAATACTTTCTGACTTCATGCCCAAAAATGCAACATTATTAAAAAAGCGTGATGTGTTACAGAAAAAAATTGATGCCTGGCATATTGACCATCGCGGGAAAAAGCATAAACCTGCCGCCTATAAAAAATTCCTGAAAGAGATCGGCTACCTGGTCGATGAAGTCGAAGATTTTAATATCAACACTGACAATGTAGATGATGAGATCGCTATCGTTCCTGGTCCGCAACTCGTTGTACCTCTAGATAACGCACGTTATGTTTTAAATGCCGTTAATGCACGCTGGGGAAGTCTTTATGATGCTTCTTATTCAACCGACACCATTTCTCAGGCTAATGGTTGCAGAAGGATTAAGAAATATAACCCTATACGTGGTGATCGTGTTATTGAACGCGGACGAAACTTACTCGATCGACACTTTGCACTTGAAAGAGACACACATAAACATGTGACTCAATATTTCATAAGAAACAATCAGCTCGCAGTAAATTTCGGCGATGGGACTGAGACAACCTTGCTTAAGCCACAACAATTCGTGGGCTATACTGGTAAAGCCGATAACCCTGACTCAATTCTGCTTTGTCATCATAATCTACATGTGGAAGTAAAATTCGGCGATGGTTTATTTATCGGTCGTCGTGACCATGCCAAGATTTATGATATGCACCTTGAGTCGGCCATAACAACTATTATGGATTGTGAAGACTCTGTTGCTTCTGTCGATACCGAAGATAAGTTAAAGGTATATAGCAACTGGTTAGGTCTAATGAAAGGCACTCTGGTTCGCACCGTTGAGAAGGAAGGTAAAACGGTTCAACGTACCATGGAACCAGATAAAAAATTTATTGGTGCCAACGACAAACCCGTTATAAAAAAAGGACGCAGCTTAATGTTGGTGCGCAACGTTGGCAGTCACCTCTATACCGATATGGTTTTATATAACGGTAAACAAGTACCTGAAACGATGATTGATTTGATGGTTACTTCACTTAGCGCCATCCATGATTTAAAAGGGTCTTCAAATCGTCGTAACAGCGTAAAGGGCTCCGTTTATATTGTAAAACCAAAGATGCACGGCCCTGAAGAAGTTGCTTTCGCTAATGAATTGTTTGCTCGTGCAGAAACAGCGTTAAATTTACCTGCAAATACGTTAAAGATGGGCATCATGGATGAAGAACGTCGTACTTCCGTAAATTTGAAAGCTTGTATCAATGCAGCAAGTGAACGCGTTGTCTTTATCAATACCGGCTTCCTGGACCGTACTGGCGATGATATCCATACTAATATGGAAGCAGGCCCGGTTATTCCCAAAGCAGAAATTAAACACGCAAAATGGTTACAGGCCTACGAGGCTTCAAACGTTCAAATCGGTCTGGAATGTGGCTTGAAAGACAAGGCACAGATCGGGAAAGGCATGTGGGCGATGCCTGAAGAAATGCAAAATATGATGAAGACCAAGATCCAGCACCTTAAGGCAGGAGCCAATACATCATGGGTGCCCTCGCCTGTTGCAGCAACATTACATGCCATACATTACCATCGTCTCAATGTTAAAAGCAGACAAGTTGCTTTGATGAGTGCGGTCAAGGTTCCGGTAGATGATATTCTTGATATCCCGGTTATTGATTCAAAACGTAAGCTATCTCCGCTAGAGATACGCCACGAACTGGAAAACAATGCACAAGGTATACTTGGCTATGTTTCACGTTGGGTAGGTCAAGGTATTGGTTGTTCTAAAGTGCCTGATATTAATGATGTCGCTTTGATGGAAGACTGTGCGACCTTGAGAATATCCAGTCAACATATTGCTAACTGGTTACATCATGGCATCATTACCAAAGAAGAAGTACGTGATGCAATGAAACGAATGGCAGTGATAGTTGATCGACAAAACCGAGACGATAAAAATTACAAACCTATGTCCAACGACTTCAAGACCAGCGTGCCATTTATAGCTGCTCTGGATCTGGTACTAAAAGGCCGTAAACAAGCAAACGGTTATACTGAATTTATTCTTTACAAACGAAGACAAGAACAGAAAAGTCTCGTCTAATAAAGCCTGTCGAAATCAATACTCCCTCGTTGAGGGAGCATTACTCTTAAATGTTAAATCCAAATTCTTTTTCAAACTTCACTTTAAACTCATCGAGTGTAAAGGAATGATTTTGTGTTCCATGTTGCGCAATCTTGATTGAGCCCAAAAGTGATGCAATCCTGCCCGTCGTTTCCCAGTCCATATCATTAACCAGACCATAGAGTAAGCCCGCACGATAAGCATCGCCACAACCCGTAGGATCAGTAATTGATTCTGGTTTTACACAAGGTATCTTTATTTGTTTTTCTTTAGTATAGATAGTTGAGCCATCGCCACCACAGGTAACAATCAAGGCATCAACCTGTTCTAATATTTCATCCGCTGTCAGTCCCGATTTATCTTGCATCATCTGCCATTCATAATCATTGACCGTTACCCATGTCGCTTTTTCGATAAACCGGGAAAGTTCATCTCCATTAAACATAGGCATTCCCTGACCAGGATCGAAAATAAATGGAATGCCAGCAGCAGAGAATTGTTCAGCATGTTGCAACATCCCATCACGACCATCAGGGGATATGATACCTAATTTAGTACCCTTGGTATCTGTGACTTTATTTCGGTGTGATTCATTCATTGCACCGGGATGAAATGCCGTAATCTGATTATCATCCAGGTCTGTGGTAATAAATGCCTGTCCGGTAAATGCATCATCAATAACTGTAATATATTGTCGATTCAAACCGCGCTTATCCATCCAATAAGCATAGGGGTCAAAGTCCTTGCCTACTGTAGCCATAGGTAGTGCAATCTTGTCATCAAGCAAATTAAGATTGTAAGCTATGTTACCTGCACAACCACCAAACTCGCGACGCATCTCGGGAACAAGAAACGAGACATTTAGCATATGCACTTTCTCAGGAAGAATATGATTTTTAAATTGATCAGGAAATATCATAATATGGTCGTATGCCATAGACCCACAAATCAAAACACTCATAAATTAGAAACCTTTGGTAGTAATTATTGGATATCATTAATTAGATAAAACTAATGATAAGTAAGATTAGTTATACTGTGCAATATATCATCCATCAAGATGCCTGTTAATTTTATTTTTTAATTTAGTGTGTCTAGCGTTATGCTTGAAAACTAATTGTGTTTTAATACCATGACATTAGCCCAGACAATATTTCACCAGCACACTCTTTTTGCATTTTGTGTATATGTCTTAAGCATTATTATTATTCTGCCGTTATTTGTATTTATACACGATAAGCTTAATAACAACTTCCTGCAGTTTTGCTGGGACAAAATAGGCATACCATTAATTAGAGCATTTCTAATTATTGGTTTTATCGTACTCATTTATCCAATAAATTTTGGCCTCGACGCAGCACCACCAATGGGTGAACTCCTGTCTGTCAATGATAAGCGCTCAAGTTTTCTGATCAATATGATCTTCTTGCTGACATTTCTCTTTCCTTTCATTCCCTTCTTAGGGAAGCTAGAGGAACTAACCATACCGTTGCAAGGAATTCTATGTTCAATGATTATTTTTAGTTGGCTATGTCAGAGACTAAATATCGATAACTATAGTTTGTGGCCTGATTTTAAAGTGTTCGCACTCATCATACTCATGTCTATCGCTACTCATTATTTAGCTAAACATTTCTCAGAGTTTACTGGCGATTATTTTGATAAATTATTCCATCGAGAAGGTTTTAAAACGCTTATCTTTAATGCCGCCGTGCTTATCATGCAAAGTCCGGTTATATACATATTTGGTATCTATCTAGGTAAACAAATTCGCTAAAAACACCTTAAGATACTTTACCCAGTTTCACATTAACATTTGAGTTGTTAAGAACTTCTTTGAGATAATATCCAGTATGCGAATCAGGATGCTCAGCCAACTCCTCAGGTGTACCTGCTGCAATTATTTCTCCACCGCCATCACCACCTTCGGGTCCCAGATCAATTACCCAATCAGCCGTTTTGATTACATCAAGATTATGCTCGATGACGATGATGGTATTACCATGTTCTCTTAATCGGTGAAGTATATCGAGCAACTGTTGAATATCATGAAAATGTAAACCCGTTGTTGGCTCATCAAGTATATAAAGCGTTTTTCCGGTATCCCTTTTTGACAACTCCTTGGAAAGCTTTACTCGTTGTGCCTCACCACCTGACAAAGTAGTCGCATTCTGTCCAAGCTTAATATACGACAAACCGACGTCCACTAACGTTTGCAGCTTACGCGCAAGCACAGGCACAGCATCAAAAAATTCACGGGCTTCTTCAACACTCATATCCAATGTTTCATGAATATTCTTACCTTTATAACGAACATCCAGTGTTTCTCTGTTATAGCGTTTACCTTTACAGGTATCACAAGGGACATAGATGTCAGGAAGAAAATGCATCTCGACCTTTATCAGACCATCCCCTTGACATGCCTCACAACGCCCACCTTTTACATTGAAACTAAAACGACCGGGTTTGTATGCCCGTGATCGGGCCTCTGCCGTTGCAGCAAATAATTCTCGAATGGGTGTAAATAAGCCGGTGTATGTAGCCGGGTTTGAACGTGGTGTGCGCCCAATGGGGCTTTGATCGATATCAACGACTTTATCAAAGTGTTCCAGACCATGGATTGATCCATAAGACGCAGGCATTGTATTCGCCCGATTTAAATCACGCGCCACTATTTGATAGAGCGTGTCGTTTATTAAAGTCGATTTTCCGGAACCAGACACGCCTGTAATACACGTCATTAAACTAACCGGTATCACAAGATCGACGTGTTTTAAATTATTGCCTGTCGCATCTTTTAATTCCATTACCTGCATAGGGTTATATGGCACACGTTGTTGCGGAACTGGTATCTGTTTCTTCCCAGACAAATATTGTCCAGTTAAAGAGTTTTTATCAGCGGCAATCATTGCCGGTGTGCCTTGAGAAACGACTTCACCGCCATGAACACCTGCGCCTGGTCCAATATCAATCACATGTTGCGCTGCATTTATCGCCTCTTCATCATGCTCTACAACAATAACTGTATTACCTAAATCCCTAAGATGATATAAGGTTTTCAGTAAGCGTTGATTGTCCCTTTGATGTAAACCAATCGAGGGTTCATCAAGGATGTACATAACCCCCACCAGTCCAGCTCCAATCTGGCTTGCCAGGCGTATGCGTTGAGCCTCTCCGCCGGACAGGGTCTCGGCACTGCGTTCCAACGTCAGATAGTCTAGCCCCACATTGACCAGAAAGTTAAGTCTGTCATTAACCTCTTTTAAAATCTTAACGGCAATCTTGCCGCGGGCACCATCCAACTCAAGGCTGTTAAATAATGACTGTGCCTTGATAACGGTCATTGCGGTAATATCGGATAAGGCAATATCATTGATTAAGACATTGCGAGCCGATTTATTTAAGCGTGTACCCCCGCATGTCGAGCAAGGTTTATGCGTTTGGTATTTAGCCAACTCTTCACGGACCATGACTGAATCCGTTTCCAGATAACGTCGTTGTAAATTTGGTATAACGCCCTCAAAGGGATGTTTCCGCGTAACAACTTTATTTTTCTCGCGTAGATATTCAAACTCTATCTCTTCATCACCGCTACCGTAAAGCAATGTATTTTTTATGTCATCTGGCAGATCTTCATAGGGTGTATCAAGTTCAAACTCGTAGTGGGACGCAATTGAACTAATCATCTGAAAATAATAAGCATTGCGTCTATCCCAGCCTTTTATCGCACCACCAGGCAAACTTAATTCAGGATTTTGAACAACACGTCCTGGGTCAAAGTACTGAACACTACCTAAACCATCGCACTTGCCGCACGCACCGGCAGGGTTATTAAAAGAAAATAAACGTGGCTCTAATTCACTCAAACTATATCCACATTTATTACAGGCAAACCGGGAAGAAAATAACTGTTCTTCTATTTTCTTATCGGTGTCCATTGGGACTATGAGAGCCACTCCGTCTGATAAACGCAATGCCGTTTCAAATGATTCGGCTAAACGTAATTGCAAATCCTCCTTGACCTTAAAACGATCAACGACAACCTCAATAGTATGTTTTTTACGTAATTCGAGTTCAGGTGCGGCATCCAACTCCACGATATGACCATCAATCCGGGCACGAATAAAACCTTCAGTGCGCAAACGTTCTAAAACCTGAAGATGTTCTCCTTTTCGTTCCTGCACGACCGGAGCCAGTAACATGAGGCGTTCTTCCTTAGGCCTTGCCAAAACCAAATCCACCATCTGCGTAATTGTTTGCGCCTCTAACAAAGTCTTGTGGTCGGGACAATGAGGTTGGCCGACACGCGCGAACAATAATCGCAGATAATCATATATCTCTGTGATCGTGCCTACTGTAGAACGGGGATTATGCGATGTCGTCTTCTGCTCAATAGAAATAGCCGGCGACAGACCTTCGATGTGATCGACATCAGGTTTTTCCATCATCGACAAAAACTGTCTTGCATAGGCAGACAAAGATTCAACATAACGTCTTTGACCATCAGCGTAAATGGTGTCAAAAGCCAAAGATGATTTGCCAGACCCGGAAATACCCGTTACGACAATTAATTTATCCCGCGGGATATCAATATCTATATTTTTTAAATTATGGGTTCGAGCACCACGTATACTAATCGTATCCATTCAAAGATTTCACTATTCTAGAGGCAACCTGCTAATATAAATGGTTTTGTAAATTCGATCCAAGATAACTTCAAAATAATGAATTCAATGCCCATGTCAGCTACCGAATTAAAGGCAGCATTGTCACTCTCTGCGGTTTTTTTTCTGCGTATGCTGCCTTTATTCATGTTATTGCCTGTGCTCAGCCTGGCTGGAGAATCATACCGTGCCTCAACACCTCAATTACTAGGTATTGCACTAGGCATTTATGGCCTGACTCAGGCCAGCCTACAAATACCTTTTGGCATGTTATCGGACAGATTTGGTAGAAAGCCAATTATATGCCTAGGGTTGGTTATATTTATAATAGGCAGTCTAATTGCTGCAATGTCAGACTCGATTTACGGATTAATCTTAGGCCGGGCATTACAAGGCACTGGAGCGATTGCAGCGGCAATAATGGCTCTGGCAGCAGATCTCAGTACCGAACAGCATCGCACCAAGGTGATGGCCCTTATCGGAATCAGTATTGGCATCTCATTTTCTGTCGCCTTCGTATTAGGTCCTTTACTGTACAACTATATCGGCATAAACGGGCTGTTTTACCTTGGTATTTGTCTGGCAATCCTGGCAATCTTAATCCTGTTGCTCATAGTTCCTAACCCGATGGATCAAACCAAAATAGATAAAGGGCCAATTAATCTACAGAGCTTAAAGTCAGTTCTCTCCAACCCTTATCTGCTTAAACTGGACATCAGCATCTTTAACTCACATTTAATCCTAATGGCCAACTTTGTCGTGATTCCACTCTCATTACGTGATTTAGTGCAAATCGAAGTTACGTCACATTGGCAGGTATACCTTGGCGTTCTATTTGCGTCTTTGTTTATCATGCTTCCCTTTATGGCATTCGGTGAGCGATTGAAGAAGACGAAGGTGTTTTATAGTATCAGTATAATTCTCATCATCCTGTCTCAGGCCGGGCTCGCTTTTTTCCACTCAGATCTAATATCCCTGGTCTTGTTTATGATTTTATTCTTTGGTGCATTTAATTACCTTGAGGCGCTGCTGCCTTCTGAGGTCTCTAGAGCAACGCTAGCTGAAACCAAAGGCACAGCTCTGGGTGTCTATTCCAGCTCTCAATTCATTGGAATCTTTGTTGGTGGTCTACTTGGTGGTTTTTTTCACCAACAATTCGGCATCACAAGTGTTCATTCCTTTTGTCTATTCATGGCGTTATTATGGTTCTGCATAATCTTATATCTACCTCATAATGAGGACACGCATAAAAATAGACTTGAAGAAAACATGGTCTAAAGCGAAAATGATTCAACTCAATGTTTGTCAGGAATATGAATCTATTTAAATAAGAATGATTCTTTGAAGTTTTATAAGCCTTTCACAGACTTAGACAATACAGTTAACAAGTAGTCCAATAAATATAATTTTTTAGGAGAGCAGCAACATGGCACGGGGTGTAAATAAAGTCATTCTAGTTGGCAACCTGGGTAACGATCCAGACATACGATATACCGCTGGTGGTGCTGCAGTAGCTAACATCAGTCTTGCAACTGCTGAGTCCTGGAAAGATAAAAATAGTGGAGAGCAACAAGAGAGAACTGAATGGCATCGTATTGTCTTTTTTGGTCGTCTTGCAGAAATTGTCGGCGAATATCTTCGCAAAGGCTCTCAAGTTTATGTCGAAGGCCGTCTACAAACTCGTAAATGGCAAGATAAGGAAGGACATGACCGCTATACAACTGAAATAGTCGCAAATGAAATGCAAATGCTAGGCAGTAAGAGTGGCGGCTCTGCAAATTACGAATCTGCACCTCAATCTCAACCTACTCAGAACCAAAACTATGCGCCTGCTGAATCACAAGCTGCTCCGGCATCATCACCAGCATCCGATGATTTTGATGACGATATCCCATTTTAATTAACTGCTTTTTTTCTACGTTTAAGCGCACGAGGTTTTGAAATGCCATAACCTTGTGCATAATCGACCCCTATTTTTTTGAGCTCTTGTAAAATATCATCATTTTCCACAAATTCAGCAATGGTTTTTTTACCCATGATTTGCCCAATCTCGTTGATTGATTTTACCATTGCCCGATCTATTCGATCTGCCTTTATGTCTCTGACAAAGGCACCATCGATTTTCAGATAGTCCACCGGCAAGTTTTTCAAATAAGCAAATGAAGATACACCACTACCAAAATCATCCAATGCAAAACGGCAGCCCTTTTCTCTAATTTTTTTAATAAACCGTATTGCATTGGCAAGATTTGCAATGGCTGATGTCTCAGTTATTTCAAAACATATTTTACTTGGGACGACTAGATTCTCATCCAGTTTGTTAATCAGATATTCCATAAAACCATCATTACCCAAGGTCTGTCCTGATAAATTGATGGTGCACAATTCCAGTTTCTTTTGTTTGGCAGGGTGCATAGCCAGCCATGAGAATGCAGAGTTGACTACCCAAAGGTCTATTTTGGTCGAAAGCCCAAATCGTTCTGCCGCTGGTAAGAACGCACCCGGAGGAATAATGTCACCTTCTTTATCTATCATGCGTATTAATAATTCGTAGTGCTCACCATGATTTTTACTTTGATCGATTGGCACTATCTTTTGATAATACAATGCAAATAAATCATCTTCTAAAGCCTGGTTGATTCTGGCAACCCATTTCATTTCACCTCGGTGCTGATTGACCTGCTTATCATCAATTGAATATATGTGTACCCGGTTTCTACCCGCATCTTTAGCAGCGTAACAGGCTGCGTCCGCCGCACTTAATACTTCATTTACGTTACCGAGTTCAATTGATATGGGCACTAAACCAATGCTGACACCAATAGAAAACTTTTTATCCTGCCAGACAAAACGAAATTCTTCCACTATAGCTCGCAATGTATCAGTGACCCGCCGCGCATGAGCAATGTCACAGTGTTCCATTAACACCCCAAACTCATCACCACCCAGCCTGGCTAATGTATCTCGTTTTCTCACCTGACTAAATAATAATTCACTTAGTTGTCTTAGTAATTCATCGCCCGCCAAATGGCCACAGGTATCATTAATAACCTTAAATTGATCAAGATCGAGATAACATATCGCGTGTTCAGCGTTCATAGATTGATTGGCTTCAATAACTCGTTGTAATCGACGTTCAAATTCAGAGCGATTAACGAGTCCTGTCAATGCATCGTGCGTAGCCTGATAGGAGAGTTCTTCAGAGAGTCGAAAAGCTTCAGAAATATCCTCGCAAGCAATAAATAACGTAGATTCGCCACGTGCATCGTTTACAACTCGAACTGATTCTCTGACCCTGATAACCTGTCCGTTTTTGTGTACCTTCTGTAGATCCCAGCGATGAACGACATCTGGCACCTCAAAACACTGTTTTATTTTCTCTCGTGAAGTCTGTATATCGTTTTTATGAATAATTGTAG